>OHBJ01002360.1_pt1 | contig 12753 bp, 11 predicted proteins | sample 1577241 | NCBI WGS metagenome assembly OHBJ01 (sample SAMEA3541594, study PRJEB24748) | human gut metagenome | biome: human gut; feature: human-associated habitat; material: faeces | place: China | collected 2012
AGGCGGCCCGCAGGCAGGCTGGCGCCCGACGGAAGGCGGGCTGGCGCCTGTCGAGGGCAACGCAGCCGACACCGATTTTTGTGCCGGTCTGCGCACCGCCCGAATCCCCCTCTCACTAATACGGACAAAAACGCCGAAATTTGCAGTGAAAGCGCCCAATTCGCACAAAGCTTAATGAAATGTTTACAAACAGGGCGGCAGGCGAGTTCAAAAGAGCCGAATTGCAGCGGGCGTTCAGGCAGCAAAACGCCCCGCCGTCAGGCAGGGCGCAGGTGCGGTATCTTGTTTTAATCCAAATGAACGGCAGCCTCATCGACCCAGCCGTAAACGCCGCTGCCGTCCTCCGAAACAAGGTGGAAGGGGTGAGGCGATCCCTCGGCATAATAGGTGACACGGCAGGCGCTTTCGCCCGTAAACTGCCGTTCCGGCTCCTCAGCGCGGGAGGAACTGTAGACCGCTCCACCGGAGAAGATGACGCGGCTGTTCACGCCGATGACGGTGAGGGAGCCTTTCTCTCCTGCATGGGGAAGTGCCTGCTCCGCTGCCTCCAGCAGAGCCAGATTGGTGACCTTTTCCCGTTCCCCCGCCGACAGGCTGCGGTATGCCATGCGCGCTGTAAGGACAAGCACGGCGTCCTCTGCGGTGATCTCTGCCGGCAGTTCTGCGATTAGTGCATCGACCTCGCCTGCGGTCATGCCGTAAGGCATGGGCAGCTCCGGAACGGACGGCTGCGCTGCGGTCGGCTGTCCCAGCCCGGGCAGCGTGACAACGCCGCTGACTGCCAGTACAACGGCGATGACTGCCGCAAGTGCCAATGCACCCAGTGCGACAACTATAACATGTTTTTTCATTTCAACCATATCTGATGTTTTCCCTTTCGTCCCGGTCAAAGGCGGGGCGTGAAGCATCTGTCCGAGTGACAGCGTTTTGGCAGGGCGTGCCGGAGCGGTGAAGGACTGCCCGCAGCAAGGCGCAGGGTCAGTCCGAGGGGAGCGAAGGCACGCCCCTTTTATTGGCAGGCAGCCAAATGCCGCCCTGTATGATAAAGATTATAGCAGATGGGGACGGAAATGGCAACATGGGAAAAGAGAGGAGCGTCTGCCGACGGCAGACGCTCCTCCTCACAAGAGAGACAAATATGAAAGAGTACAGAAATTGACTAAGATCAATAATGTACCGTGGTCTCCTTGGGCTTGGTCTCGGCGACCAGCTTACCGTTGCGGTAAGAGTACAGAACGGACACATCATAGTTGAGGGCATCGTACCAGTTCTTCGCATCGAATACGACGAAGTTGGCGGCGTTGCCTTCCTTGATGCCGTAGGCGTCACCCAAGTGCAGGGTACGGGCGGCATTGGTGGTCACGAACTTGTAGGAGTTGCAGATCTCATCGTAGCCCAGCATATGGCCGGCATACAGACCCATGAATACGGGGTCGCGCATGTTGCCGTTTCCGAGGGGGTTCCACGGATCGAAGATGTCATCGTAGCCGAAGGATACGTTGATGCCCTCTGCGGTCAGCTCCTTGACGCGGGTCATGCTGCGGCGCTTGGGATAGGTATCGGCACGGCCGCCCAGATGAACGTTGACGCAGGGATTGGCAACAAAGTTCATGCCGCTCATCTTCAGGATACGCATGAGGCGAATGACATAGGCATTGTTGTAGCTGTGCATTGCGGTGGTGTGGGAGGCAGTGACCATATCGCGCATACCGGTCTCGTAGGCACGGGTGGCAACGGTCTCCAAACCGCGGGAAGCCTCGTCATCGATCTCGTCGCAGTGGACATCGATGAGCTTGTTGTACTTCTGAGCCAGCTCGAAGCAGATGTTGAGGGACTCAACGGAATACTCACGGGTGAACTCGAAGTGAGGGATCGCACCGGCAGCGTCGGCGCCCATCTTCAGGGAGTCCTCCAGCAGCTCTTTGCCCTTGGGATAGCTGAGGATACCGTACTGAGGGAAGGCAACGATCTGGATATCCATGAAATCCTTGACTTCTTCACGCAGTTCCAGCAGCGCTTCCATAGCGGTCAGCTTGGGATCGTTGATGTCAACATGGGTACGGACATGCTGGATACCATTGGAGGCCTGCATACGGATCGCCTTATTGACACGATCCTTGACCTCCTGCTTGGTAAGGAAGGGCTTATACTCCTCCCAGCACTGAATGCCCTCGAACAGGGTGCCGCTCATGTTCCAGCGGGGACGACCGGCGGTGAGGCAGGTATCCAGATGAACATGGGACTCGATGACGGGGGGCAGCGCCAGCTTGCCGCCGCAATCAACGACCTCTTCGCCGGGAAGGGCGGTGAGGTTCGCAGCGATCTTTTCAAACTTACCGTCGGTCACACGGATATCCATTGCCTCGGTAGCGTTTTCGATGAACAGATTCTTAAAAAGCATGGGTTTCACTCCTCCTTGAGAGATAATATTGCATTTTCAGACGGAGCTTACTTGTTGGAGCCGGTCAGCTCGCCGATGAAGAAGAAGATGGCGGAAACGACCATGGCGTTAACAGCGGCGATACCCCAGTGCAGGAAGTTGGCAACAGCGGCAGCGGCGATGATGCCGAGCACGTTGAACCAGTTAACAACAGCCTCGGTGTGCTTGCCATCGTACTTGCTGCGATTCTTGAAGTAGTCGAGGATCACGATCATGCCGATGGGAGGCAGAGCGCAGTTCAGAATGCTCAGCCAGCCAACGAAGTTGTAGTACAGCCAGATAGCCAGAGCGGTACCGATGATGCCGGCAACCCAGGTGAGGTACTTCATGGGCTTACCGGTGATGTTGGCGAGACCCAGACCGCCGGTGTACAGAGCGTTATTGTTGGTGGTCCAGATGTTGGCGCCCAGAACGATGAGGGCGGGGATTGCCAGACCCTGAGCGATCATAACATAGAAGATATCCTCTTTGCCGGTGAAAGCACCGCCGATGGCGCCGAAGCAGAACATCAGGGTGTTGCCCAGGAAGAAAGCGATAACGGTGGTCCAAACAGCAACCTTACGGTTCTTGGCAAAGCGAATGAAGTTGGGGGTTGCGGTACCGCCGGAGATGAAGGAGCCGATAACATAGCCGACACCGGTGAACAGGGAGATCTTGCCGGCAGACTGACCGAAGATGGCAGCAAGACCGCCGCCCTCTACGCCTGCGGTGATCATGGAATAAACACCGAGAATAACGATGAGCGGAACGGAGATATAAGCAACGATCTCCAGACCCTTCATGCCGGTAGCCGCGGTAGCGGTCATCAAAAGACCGGCGACGATGGTGATAACCCACTCATTGACGCCGAGCAGCTCGGCAGCGGGAATGGAGAACATGGCAACACCTACACCAAACCAACCGATCTGGGTGAAGCCCAGCAGGAAGGAGGACAGGTAGGAGCCCTTGGTACCGAATGCGCGACGGCACAGCAGGTCCATGGTCATGCCGGTGGAAGCGCCGATGAATGCCAGAACGCCGCAGTAGGCGGAAAGGATAACACCGCCGATGATGCACGCCCAAATGAAGCCGGAGAGATCGAGGCCGTTACCGAGCTTGGCGCCGACGCTCATGCTGGCGCTGAAGAAGGTAAAGCCTACCATTACGAAGAACATGTTCCAGAAGCCTTTGCGTGCCGACTCGGGTACTGCTTCCAGAGAATAGTCGGCATCGACCTTTTCGACTGCCTTTGCAGCCTTGGTGTTTTCAGACATTGTGAATAACCTCCTCAAAGTTGTTCAGAAGCCGGTGAAACCACATAAGCGACATCATGTTTGGTCCCAAACATGAAAGAACCCCGCGGGGTTCTTCGCCCTTTATGTAACCGGTTTCATCTGACAAGTTCATAATACCATGCCAAAACAGCCTTTGTCCACCCCCTTTTACGCTGTTTGGTGACAAAAATCGCCCTGAAACCTTGTGAAATATGCTGAAATGAAGTAACCGTTTACATTGCAACCTGCCATTTTTACAATATTCTTTGCAAAAAAACTGCGGACATGGTATAATCAACGCAGTAATTAAACGGTGTAACCGGTTCAGAATGACCGGCAGCGGAAGGGAGTGAAAACGCCATCAACATTAAGGAAGTGGCAAAAGCCGCAGGGGTTTCGGTTGCGACCATCAGTCGTGTACTGAACCACCCCGAACAGGTGCAGCCGGAGACCAAGACGCATGTTCTGGCAGTAATGGAAAGCCTGAATTACCGTCCCAACTGGTTTGCCCGTGGCCTGAACCTTGGAAAAACCGGCACCATTGCACTGGTGGTGCCGAACATTGAAAGCCGCCGCTACCGCGAGATCCTTGCCGGTGTGGAAACGGTGGCGCTGAAAAAGCAGCACATCGTTATGCTGTGCAACACCCACGCCGACCCCGAATCGGAGGCTGAGTACCTGAAGATGGTGGTGGGGCGGCAGGTGGACGGGCTGATCCTTGCCTCTCCGCTGCTGGGCGGCAGCCAGTTGAACGAGCTGCTGGGCAGTGACCTGCCGTGGGTGCATATTGCGCCTGCCGAGGCAGGGCTGTGCCGGAACCTCTGTTATATAAATTATGAAGAAGGCGCCTATCAAATGACCACTCATTTGATAAAAATGGGGCAAAAAGAAATCACGCTGCTGCTGGACGAGGCGCCGCTGGCGGAGATGCGGCAGATCACGGCGGGCTATCGCCGGGCGCTGAGCGAGCATCTGCCCATGGCACGGGAGAACATTCTGACCTGCACCGATGACCCGCGCGGCGGTTACTTTACTGCACAAAAGCTCCTGCAGAACGGGACGCTGCCCAAGGCAATGATCACCTCAAGCAGCGGACAGGCAAGCGGGGTTCTGAAGGTTCTCTTGGACGAGGCGATCCCCGTACCGGAGCGTATGGCGCTGGCGTGTCTTTCCGATTCTGCGACCTGCTCCATTCTGGAGCCGCCGCTGACGGCGCTGGAGGCGCCCTGCAAGCGTCTGGGCATGGTCGCCGCGCGTATGCTGTTCGATAACATAGAGGACAGCGGAGAGGACGACTACGGCCCGCAGGAGGTCATTCTGCAGCCAAAATTGAAGATCCGCCGGAGCTGCGGCAACAAAAAGCCCATTTATGAGCTGTTTGGTTAAAGGAAACGAATGGGGGGTAAAAGCATATGTCATTTAGCACAGAATATGCGGGATTGAAGCTGAAAAATCCCATTATCGTAGCGGCAGGTCCGTGGTCTCGCGACGGCGCTTCGATCCAGCGTTCCATTGACGCTGGCGCCGCGGCAGTGGTGACAGAGACCATTACGCTGGAGGCAAATCAAAATCCCAGTCCCCGCCTGTATCTGAGCGGTGCGGGGCAGTTGTTCAATACGACGCTGTTTTCCGGCATTCATCTGGAGCAGTGGGAGCAGGAATTTGAGGCGCTGCAAAGAGGCGACTGCAAAATTATCGCAAGCATTTGGGGCAACACCCCAAGCGAGCTGGCATACCTTGCCGGCAAGGTGGAACGCATGGGCGCCGACGCCATTGAGGTGAGTGTCTCGGCGCCGTTGGGTACCCGCATGGACGTGGGCACCGTGCCGCGGGAAATCTTTGATTTTGTTTCCGCCGTGACTGAGGCGGTGGATATTCCCGTTTCGGTCAAGCTCTCCTATGAAGCCTCCAATTTCAGCGGCTTCACCTCCTCGCTGGAGGAGGCAGGCATTGCCGGTGTGACCGCCATCGACGCCCTGAAGGGGCTGATGGGGGTGGATTTGGAGCATCATCGCGCGCTGATGCCCACCTACGGCGGGTACAGCGGACAGTATATCCGTCCGGTGGCGCTGGCGACCATTGCCACACTGAAGCAGACAACGGGCTTTCCCATCTGCGGCTGCGGCGGCATCAGCTCGGCGCACGATGCGCTGGAGTTCATTATGCTGGGCGCGCGGTGCGTGCAGCTTGCCAGCGTACTGCTGCGGGACGGCTACGAAGCGATCCCGAAGATCCTGAGCGACATGGAAAGCTGGCTGACCGCGCACGGATATCACTCGGTAGAGGAGGTATGCGGACTGGCGCTGGATTCGCTGCGCCCCTTTGAGGAGCTGCCGCCCCGTCCCCTGACTGCCCACCTGACCGGCGGCTGCGACAGCTGCGGCAAGTGCATCAACTGCTGCCTGTACGGAGTGATCTCGATGACAGACGGCAAGATCCTGCTGGACGCGGAACACTGCACCGGCTGCGGCATGTGCGAGGCAGTATGCCCGAAGAATGCGCTGGAGCTGCGGTGGTAGGAAAAAGGCGGCACAAAAAACGGGGAGGGCAAGGCAGCGGCACAGGCAGGCTGGCGTCCGATGAAATCGGACTGGCGCCTGTCAAGCTGCAACGCAGCCATCGTCGGCTTTTTGCGCTGCCGGTTCCCCTGCTCTGCTGAAAAAGCCATAGCAAAACAGCCTCCGGTCATCATGGTCGGGGGCATTTTGATAGGTAATTTTTTGATAGACAGATTGGCGGCGCGATGTTATAATAAAGGCGGAGAAAGCCTCCGAAATCGACATAAAAAGGAGTTATGTATCATGACCTATCCCAATGCTGCGGCGGGACTGAAAACCGTATATCAATCCCAAATCGTCGGGCTGATCGCTACGGTACTGCTGTTTATTCCGCTCATCAACATTCTGGCGGCGGCAGCGCTGCTGGTCGTTTTTGTGCTGTATATGGTTGGTTTGAACCAGTGCGCCAAGCAGGACGATGGCTACCGTACCGCCTTTACGCTGGTCATCATCAATCTGGTGGTCAACCTGCTGGGGAATTTTATCCCCGGTGCCATCAGCACCATTCTTTCACTGGTGGGCGATGTGCTGACGCTGGCAGCACTTTACTTTGTCTGCATCACCACCAACCGCCTGCTGGAAAGCCTGCGTGCGCCGCAAAGCACCATTGACCGCGGCGTGGTGGTATGGAAGATCAATGTGATCTGCACCATTGTTACCGTTGTATGCACGCTGCTTTCGATGATCCCCGTTGTTTCCCTGCAGCTTTTGGCTTCTATCGTGACGCTCATTGCCACCATTGCGCAGCTTGTGGGCTGCATACTGTATATGCTGTTCCTGCGGGACGCTTACCGCATAATGGAGTCCGTCATTCCTCCTGAGGAACAGGTCCAGCAGATGATGTGATGTAAGGATATAAGGTTATCGGTTCAAATGTGATATGTTCCCTCCATGAGAGACAGCGAAAAAGTAAGCTGTCAATCGTGGAGGGAGCATTTCTGTGTTGAAGCTCTTTTTCTGCGTCGGAAGCATTGAGCGGCAAGCAATCATTATTCAAGAAAAAAGGGGCGAAAAGTGCCGCTCCCTCGCCGGAGGGGGCAGCGGGCGGCGCCGCAATGACCCAGCGGCTGCCGATCAGCAGTACAACCAGCGTTGCCGCACCCAGCAGCAGATAGGTGGTTCTCCAGCCCATTGCCGAGCGGAACAGACGGTCGGCAATGTTGCCCATGATGAGGGTGCTGCAGCCAAAGCCCATGAGCAGCACACCGGAGGCAAAGCCCTTTTTATCGGGGAACCAGCCCATGACCGTGCCCAGCACCGCATTGTAGGAGAAGCCAACGCCGAGGCCGATCAGACCGCCGTAGGAAAGGTACAAAAGCCACAAGCTGTGCGCCGTGACACGGGAACAAAGAAAATACCCCAGAAAGCACATGGCTGCACCGATGAGAACGGTAACGCGGGCAGAAAGGCGGCGGGTGACAAAGCTGCCGCTTAATCCGCCGATGCAGAAGCAGGACATTACAATGGTGAAATTAAGGCCGAGCTGGGCGCTCGTCCAACCGAATTCCGCCGGAAAGGGGGAGGATAAGATGCTCCATGCATAGGTATCGAACATCTCCTTGAGCGCCTTATTCGCCACCCACTCGGAGGTGGTGGAATAGGGCAGCATGACATCAAACAGCGGATAGAACTGGGACTCATAGAAGCCCTCGGGGACGAAAGCAATGTCCGCCAGACCGCCGCTTACCGCTTCCAGTGTCTCACCGGATTTGGTCATGGAGCCGCCGAAATAGGTCTCGAAGGTAACGCGACCGTTGGTCTCCTTGGTGACTTCCTCCAGGAAGTACTTGAGGCTGGAGCCGTCAATGGCGGTCTCCGGCAGATGGGTGGTAAAAACCAGATTGTAGGTCTTTTCATCATTTCCGCCATTGTTCGTGGTCGGCTTGTCACCGCAGGCAACACACAGCAGCAGCATGCACAAAGCCATTACCACGGCAAGCGCTTTGGACAACTTTTTCTTTTTATAACCTCCTAAAATTCTTCGTGCTTTATCGAAACAAGGTCACTTCCTGCCTTGCTTTGATCGTTTTTGGATTGTTTTTTGAATTTTCAATTTTGTAATACCGAATATCGATGAAACCGTCGTTTTATACAAATGGCACAAGATATTTTCTGAATATCACATTTTTTATTCTTAAAATTGTTTACTTTTACTATATGACATTCCCTTTTTCATTTTTGCGTTCTGTTATCTTGTATGGCCTGCTTTTTGCTTTCCTCATTCCTGAATAACGATTCGCGTGGATTTATCGGGAGATCCCGTGCCGAACGTCAAATCGCCTGACCGGCAAAAGAAAAAGGAGCCTTGCGGCTCCCTTTGGAGAATATATGAGATTTTATACAGTGGGGCTGCCGCAATAGGGGCAGAAGTTGCCGCGAACCATCTTGCGGCACTTGGTGCAGAAGCGATCCTCCAGCCCGTCATTGGCGGGGGCGGGAGCCGGCGATGCCTGCTGCTGATTATTATTCTGCTGATTAAGCTGCTGTGCAATCTGGGCACCGATGGCGACCTCTGCGCCCAAGCCCGCTACACCGCCGCCTTTTTCCATGCCGTCTGCGGCGGCAACGGTAACATATTTGTTGGTATCGGTGATAAAGGATTGTGCGGCAACCTTTTCCGCCATCTTTTCCACCTCGGGCGGGTAGCTGACGCTGATGATATTGACATCGCGGACGCCGAGCCCGATATCAAACAGCTCTTTATCCAGCTCCTCCGCCATCTTTTTGCCGAGGGTGCGGTTATTTGCCTGCAGTCCGACAAGAACATTCAGTCCGACAGCACGCTCTCCGTTGAGAATGGCTTCCGCCACCACACCGCTCATCTCGCCGCGTACCCGTTCCGAAACATCGCTGAGGGAATAGGTATCGCGGATCCCGGCAACCTTGGAGATGAATGCCAGATAATCGCGGAAATAGATGATCATATTGCCGTTCATACCCACGGGAATTCCGCTGGGGACCTCCGGCGTGGGGATCATGATGCGCTGGGTGGTGCCCCAGTTGAGGGTAAGGTCCTTGCTGTTGACAAAATAGACCTCCGCACGCTCGCCGGTATCGCTGCGCAGATGCAGCGCCGCATTGATATGGGTAAGGAACGGAATGATCTGCGTATCGATATCGTAGGTTCCCTCATTTTCAAAAATACCGTGGATTCTGCCGCCGGAGTAGAAAATCGCCTTTTGACCGGCGCGAATGACCAACCGGCTGCCCTTTTTGATCTCGCGGTTTTTCCACTTATAAAACAATACGTCGGGGCGGTATTCAATCCACTCCACCGTATCTCTGCGTTGATTAAAAATTCCCATGTCTTACTCCTTTCCCTGGCACGGTTTATCAGTCGCCGCCCCAATCGTAGCCATAATCGTAGCTGCCGTAGTCGATACTCCCGCCGCTGTCGTAGCTGCCGTAATCATAGCTGCTGCCATAGTCGTAATTATAGCTGCCGCCATAATCGTAATCATAGCTGCTGCCGGTGTAGCTGTATTCATAGCCGCTGCCGGTATCATCGCTGCCCAGCAGCGCCATTCCGCCGATGATAAGCGCCAGCACCAGCAGAACGACCAGCAGGATTTTAAGCTTGCTTTTGGGGTACTGGGCGGAAACCTTTCCGTTTTCGCCGTTGATCATGTAATGATAGGTTTTACCGGCATAGCCGTACTTTGCCTTCCACAAGGGCAGCAGAACATGCTTATAGCGCACCTCGTTATATTGGGTGTTCATGCCCGTGACCTGCGCCTGCGAATAGCCCTTCCCGCGAATATCGCTTTCCGCACGGCTGTGCTGATCCCTGCCGATGTAGCTTCGGGCAACCTGAAAGCCCTCCTCCCCATCAATGGTATAGCATTCCGCCTGATAACCCGCCAGATACTGCGGATGATAGGGCTGAGTGTTGCCGACAGTATTGTAGGGCAGCACCTGCTGGATCAGATTGCCGCTTGCCGTTTTGCTGGCACAAACCTGAATGTCATCGTAGTGGCCCTGCACGATACCGGAAACGGGATACCACTGGGTATAGGATTCGGTTTTGCCGTTCGGCCCCCGACGGGTCTGGGTACGCCCGCCGCGTCCGCAATACTGGCTGACGACATCGGCATCGTAGGTCCAGAACGGAACATACATACCGACCAGCTCACCCTCGGCAAAGGTGCGCTTGAGGCTGGAGGGGGCGAACCACCGTTTTCGGATCCATTTTCCGAAAAGGTTTTGCGCCTCGTAGCGGTCAATGGCAAAGGGCACCACACCCTCCACCGGAATGCCGTTGTGCTCAGTCTCCGGTTTGATTTGCGGAGAACCGCACATGGGGCAGACCGCTGCCGTCCCCTCTGCCGGCAGGAAAAACTCGGCGCCGCACGCCGAGCAGCGCAGGGCAGTCTCGCCGCTTTCCAGCATACGGCGTCCTTCCCTTGCGCGGTATTCGGAGAAATCATACTCCTCTACCGTTTCCTTGCCGGGGACAACCTTTTGGGTACTACCACAAGAGGCACAACGAAACTGCTGTGCCTCCGGATCAAATACAATATTTCCGCCGCAGTTGGGACACTGCAGGGCGGCATTGGTTTGCTCCGTTGCGGCGGTCATGCCTTACTTGCCCAGCCGTGCCTTGAGAGCAGCAAGGTCAGCTTCGACAGAAGCGGAGACCTGTGCAGCCTTCTCGCTGTACTTCTCCTCCAGCTTCTTAATGTCCATCTTATCCGCCAGCTCCTCATTGAGAGCAACCTTGGCATCAACGGAATCAATGCGCTTCTGCACTGCCTCCATCATGTTTTCAAAGCCGGTCATATCGGTGCGGCCTGCTACCTTGTGCATCAGGTCGTCCATCTTCTCCTTGTGCTCGGCAACGGTCAGCTTGGCGCGCAGTTCAACCATCTTACCCTCGGCGGAGGCAATATCCTCCATGAGCTTGCGGGTCATCTGGCGCATCTTATCGCTGTTGCTCTTAGCCAGTTCATAGGCGGATTCCAGCTCTGCCTTTTTGGAAACGAGCTGGCTCTTAGCGTCCAGGAACTTTCTGGCGTCGTCATCATTGCCTGCCATAACCGCCTGCTCCGCATAGCGGTCAAACTTGGCGATCTCCTCGTTGTTGGCATTGACGCGGCGGGCGGCTGCCATTTCATCTGCGATGATGGCAGAGGTCTCAGACTTCAGCTCCTCGAGATTGGCGCGGGCATCAGCGAGATATTTTTCCAGCAGTTTGCCGGCATTTTTCTCCTCAGCACCGCTGAGCAGGCTGTTGATGTTTGCACTCATGATGTCACTAAATCTTTGCAGAATACCCATTCTTGTTCCTCCTGATGATGTTTAATCTTTATTGGGGGACGGGAACCCGCCCATCAATATTATATTATCGCATGGAAATAAAAAAATCAAGAAATCGGCGGCTTTTTTACCGATTTTTTATCATTTTATGGTTTCGCTCTCTACATCGAGATATGCTGCACCGATGATTCCTGCATCTCCGCCCAGTGCTGCCCGCCGAACCGGGCAGGTAGGAGAACGGTGCCCGCCGAAGCGGTTTTCTCGTACATAGTCATTGAGCGGCCCGATGAGCGCCTCACCCGCATTGCTGACGCCGCCGCCGATGAGAACGACCTCCGGCGCGAAGATATTGACAAAGTTGACGATACCCGCACCGACATAGGTGACATACTGCTCCACTACCGCTTTGGCGGTCTCATCGCCCTCTGCCGCACAGATAAACGGCGCACTGCCATCGGCAGAGTCAAAGCGCTTCATGGCAGTTTCGGGGTGAGCCAACTCCGCCCGGTGGCGCTGGCGCAGCAGTCCCGTGGCGGAGGCGTAAGCCTCCAGACAGCCGCGCTGCCCGCAGGTACACGGCTCGCCGCCGAGAATCAGGGTAGTGTGCCCCATTTCGGTGCCGGGGCCCACATCGCCCTCGTAAACCTTGCCATTAAGCACAACACCGCCGCCCACGCCGGTGCCGAGGGTGAGCAGCACTGCACTTTTGGCGCCCTTGGCAGCGCCGGCAACGACTTCGCCCAACGCAGCGCAGTTGGCGTCATTGGAAAGGCGCACCGGAACGCCCAGCTCCTGCCGCAGCTCATCGCAGAGCGGGACATTTTTCCAACCGAGGTTGCCGGCGTAGACCACCAGCCCCTCCGTGGCGCGGCAATAGCCCGGCGAGCCGATGCCGACCGAAACACAATCCGCCAGCGTGATACCCGCCTTTTTAACGGCTTCCTTAACGCAGCAGGCGATATCATAAATGACATCATCGAGCATACGGTCGGGACGAGTCTTGACGGTGGCGCGTGCGATGATCTCCTTGTTTTCATCAACCACGCCGACCGCTACATTCGTTCCGCCGAGGTCAATGCCTACACGATATTCCATAAATCAAACCTCCTTGTAAGCTTCTGCCCATAGTATAACGCATTTCGATGGGAAATGGAAGCGGAATACAGGGAAATTTGCGGAGACGCCCGCAGGGCGTTTCGGCGCAGCCGAAACCGGCGTCATAACTACGTCCCCCGTTCTTTATCCT
>OHBJ01002362.1_pt1 | contig 12750 bp, 7 predicted proteins | sample 1577241 | NCBI WGS metagenome assembly OHBJ01 (sample SAMEA3541594, study PRJEB24748) | human gut metagenome | biome: human gut; feature: human-associated habitat; material: faeces | place: China | collected 2012
TGCGGACGGGACTCGAACCCGCGACCCCATGCGTGACAGGCATGTATTCTAACCAACTGAACTACCACACCATTGCTGTTTTGCGAGTGCAAAGATAGGCAACAAATTTTAAATCTGCAAGAAATTTCTCAAAAAAATCACTCTTAATGTCATTTTTCCATGAAAAAGACTATTATTACCCTTAAATTAATATTTTACAATAAAAACTTTTGGAATCAATTTAATGTCAGCAATAGTTTAATTTCCAATAACTCCACAGCAACCATTAAGAAATTTTTTCTCCTTATAAACAAAAGGCGTGTCAGATATTATTGACACGCCTTTTGACCTTAATAATTTACCTAAAAATGGACTTATTTAATTTTGAGTTTCTTGATTTTTTTGTCAGAATCAGATGCAGGAACAAGACTGATAGCGAAACCGCCACCTCTTGCCATATACATTTTTACAGCATCCTTAGAAGTTACAAGACCCTTTGTTATTACATACTTTTCAGGGTTTTTCTCGTAATCTGCGTCTTTAGCATCAGCATATACTGTTGCAACGTATTTGCGACCTGCATCCAAGAAATCGAAAGCAACAGGCATTGTGCGCGCATCTCCATTTGTAACGCCGCCAACGAACCAACGCTCTCCACCCTTCTCTTTACGGGCTGCAATGATATATTCTCCTGGTTCAGCAGAGAGATATTTGCTTTCATCCCAATCAACCGCAACATCTTTGATAAACTGGAATGCATCCATATATTTCTGATAATGCTCAGGTAGGTCTGCTGCCATTTGTAGCGGAGAGTACATAGTTACATATAGCGCCAATTGATTACATAGTGTTGAATTCACCTTTGACTTCTGTCCTGGAACGAATGATGACAAATCCATGCAGAAGATACCAGGAGTATAATCCAACGGACCACCCTGCAAGCGAGTAAACGGAAGGATTGTCACGTGATGAGGCATAGTTCCTCCGAATGCCTGATATTCTGTACCTCTCGCACTTTCGTTACCAACAAGGTTTGGATAAGTTCTGCAAAGCCCTGTAGGACGGGTAGCCTCATGGGCATTTACCATAATTTTATGCTTAGCAGCCTCTTTGATTGCGTATAGATAGTGGTTATTTGCCCATTGACCATAGTGGTGCTCGCCGCGTGGCAAGATATTGCCAACATAACCGCTCTTAACGGCATCATAGCCATACTTGTTCATCAAGTTATAAGCATCCTCCATGTGACGCTCATAGTTACGCAATGAACCAGATGTTTCATGGTGCATCATCAACTTCATATTTCTATCTTGCGCATACTTATTAAGCATTGCGATATCAAAATCTGGATAAGGTGTTTGGAAGTCAAAGACATAATCTTTTTCATTTCCAATCCAGTCCTCCCAACCGATATTCCAACCTTCAACAAGCAATTGGTCAAATCCATGCTCAGAAGCGAAATCGATATATTTCTTAACGTTTGCATTATTTGCAGAGTGAGTAACATTCGGCTTCATATTCTTATAGTCAACGCTGTCAAGATTAACTGCTGTTGCGTCAGAATAAGCCCAAGTACCTTTACCTGTAATCATCTCCCACCAAACGCCCATATATTTTGTTGGATGAATCCAAGAAGTGTCTTCAATCTTGCAAGGCTCGTTAAGGTTAAGAATAATTTTAGAGTCGAGAACCTTGCGAGCATCATCAACAACCATAACTGTTCTCCAAGGAGAAATGCAAGGCGACATCATGTATCCTTTATTACCTCTCGCATCTGGAGTAAGCCATGACTCGAACGCATTCGCTTTCTCATCATAATTCAGGTGCATAGTAGAATAATTTACGCACGCAGCCTCATGTATATTGATATACAAGCCATCATCAGTCTTCATCTGTAATGAAGTTTGAACACCTGTCGGTGAGAAAACAGTTGTAGAAGCATTATCAGGATTGAGATATTTTGACATTTCTTTTCTGATTTCCGACAATTTGCATACACAATAGTCATATTCCTGAGTATCATAATCACCAGGAATCCAGAATGACTTATGGTCACCAGTCAAAGTAAAACGAGTACGCTCTTCCTTAATAACAAAATAGTTAAGGTTAGCCTGCTCAGGCCACTCATACCTAAATCCCACACCGTCGTTGAAAACTCTGAAACGTATAATCATCTCTCTCTCCTTGCCTTCGGCATTTTGAGACAAACGTACAGCCATTTCATTATAGTTATTACGGATAGTCTTGGTCTCTCCCCAAACAGGAGTCCAAGTTTCGTCAAAAGAAGACCTTGTAACTTTTTCAACCTTAAACTTATCAAGGAAGGACTCTCCTTTTATAAGTTCAACACCAAGAGTACTTGGGCTAATAACTGACATTCCTTTAAAGTCAACAGAATAGACAGGTGCGCCGTTCTCATTTACATCAAAAGAGAGCGACAAATTTCCGTCTGGCGATTTTTGCACCTCTGCGGCAAACCCAGCAGTTGCCACAAAAGCAAGCATTGATAGGAAGATTTTTTTCATAGTGCTAATATGATTTTAATGTATTAATTTTTAGTGAGTAAATTAAGGTGAATCCAATTTTTCATTTATTGGTTTTACAAAAGCAAATTAGTTCTCCTTTGCATTTTCAAAGTTACAACTTCATTTTCAATTGTCAATAGCATTTTGCTATAATAGTAGTTAATTAATTATTCTATCACACTATAGATTAGCAAATTAATATAATTAATAATATTCTAAATAGTAGTAACTAATTAGCCCTTCCGCCAATTGTCTTTACCTTTATTTCAAATTCACTTCGGCTACCATTAGCCATATTTCTATATTTGACCCGATAATTATATATGGTAGAAACTGATCGACGCAAGAATTCTGCAATTTTAGCAGAATCGTCAATACCTAAGCGTATCAAGGCAAAAACCCTAAGTTCTGTATTTAATCCACTGGTTACTTTCACTCCCCTGAATTCCGGCATCAAAAGCGAATTGAAATCATCTACAAAGTTAGGATAAATAGAAAGGAATGACTCGTCAAAAATCCGATAGAAATCAGATAATTCCTCATTAACAACAGCCGGCGACTTTAGAGCAGAAAGCGTTTTTTCTAATCCTTTTGTGCGGGCAACATTAATCAAATGACTCCTGAATTTCTCCAGTTGACCAATATAAGAAGAGCATAAATCAACATACTGGCCAATATATAATTCCTTTAACTGATTAGCCTCTTTGAGTTTCGCATTAGTATCGTGCAATTCAGCAACAAGTTTTTCAAGAGATTTTCTCGCTTTGTCCACCTTCCTTTTCTCAGAATAGATAAAATAGACAGCAGCAACAAGCAGCAACAAGACAAAAACGAGAGCAATTGAAAAGTAATTTTGACGCATTCTGTCCATTTCTTTTTTTGCAGAAAAAGCAGAAGAAATCGACGGCATAACCTCCTCAACTGATTTAAGTTGCATTTTTGCTTTAGCCCTGAAAATATCATCAAGTGAAGTATCAATATACCTATAGGCTCTCTCAACATCTCCTTCCTCATATAGCATCGCTGCCAATTCATATAGCGACCTGTGCTCTCTAACCGGAATTGACATATCAAATATAGCACTTCTTGCAAGACATTTAAGTGCGTTTTGTCTATCATCGATATGCAAATATAAATGAGATAGCAAATAGTATGAAATAGCAGTATAATGCAAGGACAAATCACCCTCATCAAGTCTTGATTTGATTTTATTTATACACGATTTGGCATCTCCTCCATTATCACAAATATAGTTCGCCCATAAAAAAAGATAATCAACCGACTCTTTGTTGGTTAGTTCAAACATCCTGCCAATTGAATGATTGACAACGTTACTATACGCTATACGGATACTGTCGATAACAGCACCTTCCTGCAGTCCCCCATAAAGTACCCTACGATTATAATAATAGCGACGCTTTTGCTCATTGCTCATTCTAAAGGTATCAAGCCGATTCTGCATTCTTAAAGATTCAACATACTGACCGGCAAGATTATAAGCACTCTGTATATTCAACCTCGCATCAATAACCGCACCAGACAGGCCATCAGAAACAGCCTGCTTTTCTTCTTTCATAGCATAAAATATGGCAGAATCAACATCAAAATTCAGATATTCTTTATATAACTTTCCATAAACAGCAATCCTATTGCCCGGAAAATTTTCTTTTGCCTTTTTCTTTAAATTTTCAAGGGCAAGCAATTTACGGCTCTCGATAATATGACGATTGGATATACTGTCATCTAACTCTTCAAGCAGCATAGACACAGAAGAATCAAATGGAACAGAAACACATCCAATACAAAATAATAATACAAATAGAATATAATATTTCACGGAATCTGGTTAATTAAAATGAAAACTCTTTGCTTCTACAAAAATAATAATTATTTTTAACCTCAAAAAGAGCAATAATTGTAAAATTTTCGCTTTTCACACTCATAATTTTTAAACCTACACTAATTTTTTCTATCTAAAGTAAAACAATGACAAAATAAGGTTAATTATGAAAAATATTAAGAATTTATTCCTACTGCTGATTGCTATAATTGCACTATCAGCAACCACACCTAACACATATTCCGCACCAACTCCTCTAAACCAATATAACGGATACCGGGGAAATTCCGGCAACCAAGACAAAGAAAAAGATAAAAAAGGGAACAGACCTGACCGAATCGAGAAACCATATAAAGACAAATCTACACTTGGCAACAGAGGAGGAAACTCAGACAAACGATATGACGGTAATAGAGGCAAACGAAAAGATTTTGACAAAGAGAAGAACCGCAGACCTATAAGAGGAGATAAGTGGTCTGACAACCGCAAACCAGGCAGACATCATGACTGGGATGATGACGACTGGGATGACGACCGTCACCACGGAAATCACGGGCATTACCGACCGGTAACTCCTCCAAGAAGACCATACAGGCCAAGGCCACATATAGTCCATCGCCCTACAAGGCCTCACAATTACTGCCCTTACGACCATGCTCCGATACTGAGAACTGTTTTGGGTCTTGAATTCGGATACCGAATTTATACCAGTATTGACAGGCTTAGAAACACAGGCTATTTTATCGACGGATATAGTGACCACGAGGTTTATTTGCGAAATGTCAAAGAACTTGGGTACAAATGGGAGGACGCTATTCTTTACTATTCCCGAGGAGGGCTGACAAATGTAAGTTTCTACTACTCGTCTCACAAGCACAGCACAAAAAGATACGACAAACTGTACAAAAGGCTTTGCCGAGAATATGGTCGCCCTGTTATGTACACAAGCAGACACAATATGATGGAAGCATCATGGTTTGACGGCAGTGGCAGAAATTTCGTAACTTTGTCATTTAAATATGAAAGGTCATTCGGAGGGTCTTCAAGATACTATACAACTCTAACTTATGGAAACTAATAAGCTCTTAAAAAAAGCAAACAGCAGATTGCTGATTATTACATGCTTAACCATTTTAGTAGTGATTGTCGCTGCAATAGTAGCGACAACACTTTTGTTTTCAACGGCACAAAAGTCCGGTAAACTATATATTACAAGAGACACCAGCCAACAAACTGTTTTAGATTCAATAGAATCTAAATGTGGGTCATCTTTTAGCACAGCAATAAAACTGCTGTCAAATATAAGGGACATCAACCGAAAAGGTTATTATGAAATCGAAGAAGGGACAACAGCCCTCGACGCTTGGAGAATGCTCTCATCGGGTGCACAAACTCCAATAAAATTCACATTCAATAACATCAGGACCCTCGACAACTTTGCAGAAAACGCAGACAAAAGCCTTGAAATGACAAAAGAGGAAATTATGGCTGAAATGTCAGACCCAGACGTCCTCAAAAAGTACGGTTTCAACAAGGAAACTCTTCCTGCAATGCTGATGCCTGATACATATTTTGTTTATTGGACAATTACTCCCAAACAACTACTAAAAAAATTAAATGATGCTTACAATGCATTTTGGAATGAAAGCAACAAAAACAAAGCAGCAAAACTCTCACTAAATCCGATAGAAGTAACAACACTTGCTTCTATCGTTGAAGAAGAAACAGCCTACGGACCAGAAAAAGGAACGGTTGCCAGACTATACCTTAACCGCCTACATAAAGGAATGAAACTACAGTCTGATCCAACGGTAAAATTCGCAGTTGGAGATGAATCTCTAAAAAGGATTCTCAAGCAGCACCTGCTAACAGAATCACCATATAATACATATATGGTATTCGGATTACCCCCGGGACCGATAAGAATGCCGATGAAATCAACAATAAATGCAGTTCTTAATGCTCCACAAAATGATTATCTATATATGTGTGCAAAAGAGGACTTCTCCGGTTCACACAACTTTACTTCCAACTATGCGACACACATGGGCAACGCACGAAGATACCAAGCAGCTCTCAATGCAAGAGGAATTAAATAAAATGGCGGTAAACGCTTTTCAATAATATGTTTGCAAAGAAACGGGGTTACATCTTAACGACACAACCCCGTTTCAATTTATATTTTAGAAAATTATTTTGCAAGCAACGCCTCTGCCATATTCGCAGCAGCACGGCGACCGTCGCCCATAGCAAGAATTACTGTAGCACCACCTCTAACAATATCGCCACCAGCATAAATATCACCTAATGAAGAACGCATTGATTCCTCATCAACGACTATAGTTCCTCGCTTACTGACATCAAGATCTGGGATAGCATTAGGAATCAACGGATTTGGAGAAACTCCAACACTGACAATAACCAAATCAACAGGAATATCGTCAATAGCCCCTTCAATAGCAACAGGAGAGCGGCGGCCGTCTGGTCCAGGTTCTCCCAATTCCATGCGCTGAACACGCATTGTTGTTACATGTCCCTTCTCATTTCCAAGATATTCGACAGGATTGGAAAGAGTCATAAAATGGATACCTTCTTCTTTAGCATGCTTAATCTCTTCACGACGAGCAGGCATCTCTTCTTCGGAGCGACGATACACAAGCATAACATTCTCCGCTCCATTTCTGCGGGCAGTACGAACAGAGTCCATTGCTGTGTTTCCGCCACCAATAACAGCAACGTTCTTACCGTGAAGAACTGGCGTATCACTTTCAGCCTTAGCCGCTTCCATAAGGTTTATACGCGTTAGATACTCATTACTTGACATCACTCCGATAAGGTTTTCTCCCGGAATATTCATAAAGCGAGGAAGTCCTGCTCCTGAAGCAACGAAGATTCCCTTGAATCCCATTTCGTGCAAATCATCATAACTCAATGTTTTGCCGATAATGCAGTTTTCCTCAAAATTAACTCCAAGATTGCGAAGCCCATCTATTTCAACATCAACAATTTTGTTTGGCAAGCGGAATTCAGGAATACCGTATTTAAGGACACCTCCAATTTCGTGCAATGCCTCAAACACTGTAACATCAAATCCCATCTTTGCCATATCGCCAGCAAAAGCCAAACCAGCAGGTCCGCTACCAACAACAGCAACCTTAATGCCATTTTTTTCTGCAATCTCAGGCGTAGATGCACATCCATGCTCACGCTCATAATCAGCAACGAAACGCTCAAGATAGCCGATTGCCACCGGTTCTCGGTTCATCTTATGATGCAAACAGCGACTTTCACACTGTTTTTCCTGCGGGCACACTCGCCCGCAAACAGCAGGCAAAGCACTAGTTCTCTTTATAGCCAAAGCCGCCGCATGGAAATCTCCACGCTCAATATTTTTAATAAATGTAGGAATTTCAATTCCTACAGGGCAACCGGTAATACACTGAGGATCTGGACAGTCCAGACAGCGTGCAGCCTCTGCCATAGCCATCTCAACAGTAAGGCCCCGGTTAACTTCATCATTGCAACCAACACGATATTTTGGGTCTAACTCAGGCATTTTCACCCTTTCGCGGGCTACTCTTTCCTTTACAGGCACAGCCTTTCGCAAGTTCTCTCTCCAAGCCTCGCCTCTATGTTTTGCTCTTAATTCCTTTTCATCCATAACATTACTTTTTTTCATCATCATAAGAATGAAGCCTCATCAACATCTCATCAAAATCAACCTCATGGGCATTGAATTCAGGGCCGTCGATACATACAAATTTCGTTTTACCGCCAACAGTAACACGGCAAGCACCGCACATTCCTGTACCGTCAACCATAATAGTGTTAAGAGAGCACATTGTTGGAACTTCATATTTTTTTGTAAGCAATGCAACAAACTTCATCATTATGGCAGGACCGATAGTAACTACCATATCAACCTGCTCACGTTTGAGCACATCCTCAACACCATTAGTTACCAAACCCTTATTTCCATAAGAACCGTCATCTGTCATTATAATAACCTCATCAGAAGAAGCACGCACTTCATCTTCAAGGATAATCAAATCTTTAGTGCGGCCAGCAAGAACGCTGATAACTTTATTTCCAGCTGCTTTCATAGCCCTGATAATAGGAAGCAGAGGAGCAACTCCTACTCCACCTCCACAACAGACAACTGTTCCTACTTTCTCAATATGCGTAGCCTGTCCCAACGGACCAACCACATCATGCAAATATTCGCCAACCTCCTTGCTACAAATCTTTCCTGATGACGTTCCCACAGACTGAACTACAAGAGTGATTGTGCCATTCTTGACATCGGAATCAGCGATTGTCAAAGGTATTCTCTCGCCATGCTCATCAGCTCTGACTATAACAAAGTGACCTGCTCTGCGCGATTTTGCAATCAGCGGAGCTTCAACTATCAACTCATAGACATTAGCCGAGAATTGACGCTTTGATACTATTCGATTCATTGATATATTTTTATGCTTTTACTATTCTTTATAACTGCTTACAAAATTAGCATTTTTCATCAAGATATAACAAAAAAACACCATTAATAATTATATCACTATATTATTTACTTCAATCATCTATAAACTTATCATCTCCATATAATTACATTAAAAGAATAGCCTGCCATCGCAGCAGGCTATTCTTATTTTTGCATTTTCGCAAAAAATGAAAAAATAAGTAATACTGAAAATATATTGAAGATTAATTAAGGGTCACTACCTGTAAAAAATGACTAAAGCAAAAGGATACATTAAAACGCCTTTTGAGTTTATTGCCATTTTTTTAATAAAATTCATCAACAGAAACAATGAACTTTAAACCTCATTTTACAAATTCATGCAAAAATACAAAATCTATTCTATCAATAAAACTCAATTAATAATAATTAACTAACATAATTTAATCTTTTTCACTCAATATTGGACAAAATGCTCTGTAATAATATTATTTTTGTAAAAAAATGAAATATAATGAAAGGACCTGTCAATAACTATTGCCAGGGGCAGATTTCTTTCATCGAGTGATTGTTTTTATAAATCTTCTATTGTCTGCCTGTGAGGAGTTTTTTTTTTAAGTCTATGAAAAGGTATTTACTTATTATCCTAAGTGTGCTTTTTTTCCAGATGGGCATTGCAAACGCAGCCGTAAAAGGATACACAGCCTATGGGTTTATGCCTCTCACATCAAGTGAAGGCGTTTTTAGCACAAAACTGGTAAAATTCAACACAACCGAACCTGCTAACGTCAATGAAGTTGCAAGTTTTGACCGATTTATTAGGGCTGGCGTATGCATCGACGGAACATACTATATGATGGCAGCCGATGACGGATTAGTTTGCTACTCTTTCCTTAAAATGCATTTGGCAACACAAACCATAACAGAGATTGCAAACTACAGCACATCTGACAGAGAAAGTGCCCTAATGGTTATGGATATGGCGTACGATGCTACCACAGACAACATTTACGCTCTCGCTTTCGACATAACCGGGGCTGTAGAAGACGAATCAGGAAATTTGGACATTCCTTTCGGACTTTTTACTATCGACAAAGAAACTGGTAAGGCAACTCTCATGGGTTATCAAGATTTTGAAATGCTTTATTCTATGGCTTTCAACCAGGAAGGCCAGTTGGTTGTTTTGAGCAGCCAAGGCGTTCTTTGGAATATGATAAAGGAAACGGGAACACTTGCTGAAGAAGTTGGTTATGCAGACCAGGCCCCTTCCGCTTTGCAATCAATGACCTTCGACAAAGACGGTTTGCTATGGTGGGCTGGCTTTAACGAAGTTCAACAGGATACAGGAAACACTCCAAACGGCTTCCTCGGGTGCTTTACTTTTAATCCAGACGAATACTTCTATGAGTTCAAAAATGTTGGCAAACTTGGCAACAACATTGAATTGGTTGGACTTTACATTGACCCGATAATTGTATCAGCAGACGCTCCTGCCGCAGTTACATCTTTGACTGCAACACCAGGCAAAGAAGGTGCTGCATACTGCTCTTTGAAGTGGAAAAACCCGACACAAACCTACGGAGGCGGGACACTTGCTGACGGATTCTCTATCAATGTTTACCGCAATGAAGAATTAGTCAAGACATACAGCGACTGTAAGGCTGGTACTGAAATGACTTTCGAAGACAAAAACATGACTGCCAACTTCTACAGATACAAAGTTGAAACAGCCAATAAGGCTGGAAACGGTGTTCCTGCCTTCTCTGAAAACATTTTCATCGGAACCGATATTCCTGGTGCGGTTGAAGAATTAAAAGCAGTAAAAAACTCAGAAGGCTATGACATCACTGTTAGTTGGAATATTCCTTCATCAGGTGCCAACAATGGCTGGTTCGACAAAAACAACCTGACATATAAGGTCGTTAGATACCCAGGAGAAACAGTTCTTTATAATGACTTGAAGGCAACTACATTTACCGACAAAACAATAACTGAACTAAAAGGCTACTATTATAAGGTTACTGCTGTTGCTGCTTCTGGCGAAGGTGTTTCTGCAAATTCAAATGCCGTGGTTTCAGGCCCTGCCATAGAAAAAATCCCATACGTTGGCGACTTTTCTTCTACCGACGGATTAAACCTATGGACTGTTACAAATGGTGACAATGACGAATACTCTTTCAAAAACCACGTTTACGGAAACGGAACATGCGCATTACGCTACTTCCCTGAAAATAAAATAAACCCCGAAACAGCAGCAAATGAATGGATAGCGTCTGTTCCTATCAAACTTGAAGCAGGTAAATTCTATTCAATTGACTTCAAAATCAACGGCTTCGGCGAGATTTTCCCAATCAATTATCAAATTACTATAGGCAAGGACACTACACCAGCAAGCCAGACAAAAGTTTTGGGTACATATCCAAGCGAGGCTGTTCAAGGCGTTACTTCAAGATCTCTTATTTTCTCTGTTGAAGAAACTGGAATATACCATATCGGATTCAACATTCTTAATACTGTAATGTTTGAACTACACGGATTTGAAATCAATGAGCGTCAACTTGTTGAACTTGAAGCTGTATCTCTAACAGGAAGCAAAACTCCTCAACTTGGTGCAGAAAACGCATACGATGTTGTTATTAAAAACAATGGCGTTAACACTATCTACGGATATAAGGTAGCACTATTTGATGAGCAAGGCACAGAATTGACATATACCATCCAAAATGAACCTCTTGAATCTCTATATAGTAAAACAACTACTGTTTACTGGACACCGACAAAGGCTTCTTCATATAAAATATATGCAACAGTAACAGTCGAAGGAGATGCAAATGTTGAAAACAACAAAACAGAGTCATTGCCGGCTATGGTTCTTGGAAACGGCAAATGGGTTGATATCACTGAAGGAAAGTCCATGGCTCCTTCTTATCCTTTCAATATTTCAGCAAAACACGGACTTGCCCAAACAATCTATACACAACAGGAAGTTGGCGGAACTGCAAGCACTATTACTGCTGTGAAATTCTATCCATACGTTTTCGGCAAAAACGAAGTTGATGCGTTTACAGGTAAGATTTATATGGCAAATACAGCTAAAACTTCTTTTGAAGGAAACGATCCTATCAGCCAGTCGGAATTTCAACTTGTTTACAGCGGAACTCTAAAGGTAAATAACGGAGATACAGAATTACCAATTATGCTTGACTCTCCTTTCAACTACTCTGGCGGAAATATTTGCATTATGACAGTGTCGGAAACAAAATCACCTTCATACGACCTAAGTTGGTACGGTAAATCTGCAGAAAAACGCCAACTTTCTTACAGCAGCAAAACTGCACCGTTTGACTTTACACAAGCAATGAAGTCTGAAAAATATTTACCTAACATTTCATTCTTCACTTCTAACAATGGTGGTGTTGAGTCAATTGTTTCAGTAGAGAATGTGACTGTTTATCCAAATCCTGCACAAACGGTTATAAATGTAAAATCAGACTCTGCCATTGGTGAAATAGAAATTTATTCAACAAGCGGAGTGTTACAAATGAAAACATCAGAATTTGCAAACGAAACTGTTGCAACGCTGAATATATCAAATCTTCAGAACGGTTGCTACATATTAAAAACAAATAATGCTGCACGCATGTTTGTAAAGCAATAAGATATTCTAAAAATACCAAAAAGGGGTTGCGTCAGAATCTATCGGCGCAACCCTTTTTTGGTATTTTATAATTGATATAATGCAACGCACAAACAATGAGGGCTACCGGAATTTTCTAAAATGAAATAACTAAAACCACGATCATAAGGTGCTAAAGAAAGGTATAACTCTGTTTAAATTTTGTTCTTGAGATAAAATGGCTCAGTAGCAAAAAGGTGTGGGATTGACCTAACTGCCATAAGTCTTTGAGGTAACTCTCGCCAACCACAATCAATAAACCATTTGCTCC
>OHBJ01002370.1_pt1 | contig 12732 bp, 10 predicted proteins | sample 1577241 | NCBI WGS metagenome assembly OHBJ01 (sample SAMEA3541594, study PRJEB24748) | human gut metagenome | biome: human gut; feature: human-associated habitat; material: faeces | place: China | collected 2012
CATACTCGCCCTTTTCTAAACGGTGACTACCTCAACGCGTCCGCTGAATAGTTACAAGGTGATTGTGATTATTTGACCTAAATTTGCAAAATATTTCATAACAGCGGGTTGAGATTATAAATACTCGTAATATTGGAAAATGTATTCCAATAATAAACAAAAATCCACAATCATGAAAAGAACTAAAAATTTATTCCTGATGTCGGCGGCTACCTTTGGCGGTATGCTTGCCATGACATCATGCGCAAGCGAGGAGATGGAGCCCAATGTGAGCGACGGCAACGTCACCTTCACGGTCAACCTCCCTGAACTCGGCACCCGTTACGGCGAAGGCGTGACGGCCAACAAACTCTATGTGGCAGTCTATTCTGCCGACGGAACCGAGCTCCTCATGTCAAACTTCCCCAACGACCAGAAGAATGCTTCGTCTATAACGGTGGGCAATAACGGCGGTTTCGCCGGTAAGGCCACCACGGTGACCATCCCCCTGGTGAAGAATTCTTCCTACAAAATCGCCTTCTGGGCACAGGCCGACGGTGCGCCCTACACTTATTCAACCTCCGACAAGACCATAAAAGTGTCGTATAGCGGTGCCGAAGCCAACGATGAAACACGCGATGCCTTCTTCTCATACGAGAGCATTACCGCCGACGGCAGCGTTCACCCCGTGACGCTTTTCCGTCCCTTCTCGCAGATCAACATCGGCACAGATGACCTCGAAGCAGCGTCAAAAGCCGGAATGACAGTGACCAAAGCCGGAATGACTATCAGCGGCGTGGCCGATACCTTCGACCTCGTCAACGGCAACGCTTCCCTCTCCGAAGGTGCTTCCGGCAATGTCACTTTCACAGCTACAACCCTCCCCGCTACTCCCAATACATTCCCCGTGGATAATTACGATTATCTGGCGATGAGCTATGTACTGGTCCCCTCTACCACCGACACTCCCAAAGCCACTCTCAACGTGGGACTGCTGGTCAACGACGGCGCAACGGCATTTGCAACCTACGACAACGTTCCGGCCCAGCGCAACTATCGCACCAACATCTACGGATCGCTGCTCACCAACAAGGAGGTATTCCAGGTTACCATCAACCCGATTTTCGAGATTCCCGCTTACGGCGAAATCCCGGCAGAGGTAAACGGAGTAATCACCCTTGACACACCCGAGCATCTCGCCTCATTCGCCATGATGGTGAACAACGGCCTTAACGACTTCAGCGGCAAGACCGTGAAACTCGGCGCCGGCATCGACCTCAAGAATGCAGCGTGGACCCCGGTAGGCACTGCCGAGCATCCCTTTGCCGGAACATTCGACGGCAACGGCCAGACTATCTCCAACCTCAGCGTCACCGGCAAAGACTATGCCGGCCTCTTCGGTGCCCTGAGCGGCACCGTCAAGAACCTTACCGTCTCCAACAGCAACATCAACTCGCCGAAATATGCCGGTGTCATAGCCGCCTATATCCCCGCAGGAAGCAATGCCGTAATCACTGACTGTAAGGTTGATGGCGGTACGGCCACGACCACCGGTGCCGACAACGGTGCAGTAGGTGGCGTGGTAGGTAAAGCCGATGCGACTGCCAACACCATTAAGAACGTTCAGCTCAAGAACATGACCGTAGCCGGTGTGAAGAACGTAGGTGGTATGATAGGCGCGCAGAACGGAACCACAGCCACCATCAACGGCAACAAACTCGAAAACGTGAACCTGCTCCAGGATTTCGACGGCTACACCGGCACAGTAAAGCCCGGCGAGTTCATCTCCCCCTACAATGGCGGTGACATTACCAAATACAAAGGTACTGCCGCCATTGACAACTCCTCTTCCTATACTTTCAAAAATTGGAAAGTAGTGGGCGGAGTAGTAGATATTCAGAGTGCTGTCGAACGACCGATGAACATCGTAATAGAGAAATTCGAGTGCCAGTCAGTCAGGTGGGTGACCGCCGCAGAGCAACATCTCACAGTAACTGATTGTGTCTTTGATGGAACAACTCCAAAAGATGGAATAATAGATAATCTGGAAGGCGTGATGAAAGGTTCCCCCGCCTCTTCTCTTACAGTAAAGAACTGTAATTTCAAGAGCGCCGGCAGACAGAATATCATTGTCTACACTGATAATAGCTCACCCGTAGCTAACATTAATATTACAGGATGTGAGTTCAGCAACTGGGGCTATTTAGGCGGTCATGGAGGAGCCGATGGACTCCTGATAGCGATAAAAGTCGCTGACATTACCGGTATTTGCTATTCTGCCGAAGATCGTGCGAACTTCGCTTCTGCGTTGTTTAACAACAATACTTTTACAGCTCCTACAGAAACAGCAGGTAAGCCTGTCTATAAACTGATACTCACGGCACCGGCTGCTACAACAGACAGAGTGTCTCTCTATGAATAAAAATCCCATAGATAGCTAAAATTGAGGCTGCTCCGAAAGGTGCAGCCTCTTTTGCTCTTTAGGCTAATTTTCTTTTGCTCTGCCTATTGCGTCCGCAAGCATCCTTAATGACTTTAACGACCCTAAAGGTTTGAAAACAAGTGGATTAGGGTATGTTTAGGAGGCGGTGGGTCTGTAGCGAAAGTCGCCAGAGGGGGTTGGCGAGGACGCGGCGGACAGTGGCGGCGATGTTGGCGCGCGATTGCGCTTCGTCGGCTACGTGGCACGGCTGCAGGTAGAGGCAGGTGTCGGCGTGGCGTGCCGGCAATGCGAGGTAAGGCGCGAGGTCCTGGCCCGTGTCGACTACCTTTATCTCGTCGGCGTGGTCGAGCACAATCGGCAGGTCGCGGTCGGCGATTCCGGTCTTTGGGGAAAGCGTCACCCAGTCAATGCCCGGCGGCAGCGGGTGCGTGCCGTTGGTTTCGATGGCGATGGTAGCGCCGGTGCTCTCTTTCAGTTTCTTGAGGAACGGAGCGTTGAGTTGCAGCGACGGTTCCCCGCCGGTAAGGACCACCAGCGGCACGTCGTAGCGGCACACTTCGACTATAATCTCCTCCTCGCTCATTTCACGGCCGGCGGCGTGGTCTGTGTCGCAGAAGGGACAGTGCAGGTTGCAGCCGGAAAAGCGCACGAACACCGCCGGAGTGCCGGTGTGGCGTCCTTCTCCTTGCAGGGAATGGAAAATCTCGTTGATGCGTTTCATAGACAGTGTGGTGGTCACTCTTTCTCGTAAGCGGCGACGTTGCCCTCGCTCTCCTGCACGGTGACGCGGAAGCAGTGCTCCACGCGGTCGCAGATCCAGCGGGCTATGTTCTCGGCCGTCGGGTTGCAGTCCAGCACGTCGTTGATTACGGCATGGTCGAGCAGCGACATCACGCTCTCCTTGACGTGGGTGAAGTCCACCACCATCCCGTCGGCGTTGAGCTGGCGCGAGCGGCATTCCACGGTTATCACCCAGTTGTGTCCGTGCAGGCGTTCGCACTTGCTGGAGTAGGAGAGGGAGAGGCGGTGGGCCGCGCTTATCTCGAATGTTTTCTTAATGTAATACATGGCGGTCAATCTTCATAAATGGTGGGGTCGGGGATTCCGGCGAGTCGGAAGGCTTCGCGGCGTTCGGAGCAAGTGCCGCAGCGGCCGCAGTGCCGTTCGCCGCCCTTGTAGCAGGAATAAGTGTCGGCATAGTCCACTCCGAGCCGTTCGCCGATGTGGGCTATCTCCGCCTTGCTGATGTCGGTGAAGGGGGCGAGGATGGAGACTCCGTCGTAGGTCCCTTCCTCCATTGCGCGTCCCATTGCGCGGACGAAGCCGGGGCGGCAGTCGGGATATATGGCATGGTCACCGCCGTGGTTGGCGATGAGCACGTGTCGCAGGCCGCGCGATTCGGCCAGCCCGCACGCCACTGCCAGCATTATGCCGTTGCGGAAGGGGACGACGGTGGAGCGCATGTTCTCGTCGTTGTAATTTCCTTCGGGGATGTCGTCGGCGCCCGAGAGCAGCGACGAGGTGAAATACTGCCCCATGAAGCTCAGCGGTATCACTATGTGTTCTATACCGAGCAACTCGGTCTGACGCCGGGCACACTCTATCTCGCGGGCGTTGTGGTTCGAGCCGTAGTCGAATGTCACCGCCAGTGCGATGCGTTCCTTCTCCCGGTGGAGCAGCGTCACGGAGTCCATGCCGCCGGAGAGTACGATAACGGAGTCTTTCTTCATCATGCTTTTCCAGGAATAGAATCGAAGTCAAAAGCCTGTAGCAGGCGTGTGCGTGTTAATTCTTGATGCTCGTCGTCGCCGCGGTTGGCGAATGGATGGATGGATATTCCGCCGCGCGGCATGAAGACGCCGCGCACTTCCAGATAGCGCGGGTCCATGAGCTCCCACAGGTCGTTGAGGATGATGTTCACGCAGTCTTCGTGGAAGTCGCCGTGGTTGCGGAAGGAGAAGAGGTAGAGCTTGAGGCTCTTGCTCTCCACCATTCTCACGCGCGGGATGTAGGAGATGTAGATGCGGCCGAAGTCAGGCTGTCCCGTTTTGGGGCAGAGGGTGGTGAACTCCGGGCACTCGAAGGTCACGGCATACTCGCGGCCGGGGTGCATGTTGTCGAAAGTTTCAAGGATACCGGGATTGTAGTCAGAGGGATACGCCGTACCCTGGCAGCCCAGGAGCGTGACGCCCTGAAGATGTTTTTCGTCTCTCATATTTGTCATGTTGGGCGGGAGCTGCCACCATCCCGCGTTTTGAATTGCAAAGTTACATTATTTTTTCCGATTTCCCAAATCTACTTGTTGAGGTCGGGGGCGATGCGGCGGGAGAGCAGGGAGATGAAAAGGGTGATTGCGCCGATGACCAGGCCGAAGGCCGTCTCCGATAGTCCGTGATGCTTCTGGAGAATGAACGGCGAGGAGGAGACATAGGCGAAGAGCATACCGAGCGCCACTCTTTTGAAAGCGGCATGAGTCATGAATGCGCGGTTCTTAAGCAACTCGAAATAGCCGCTCCATCCCTTGGCTACTGTGCCGTTGAAACGGCGTTCAGGTGCCATAGACTCATTGAGCATGGGGCAAAAGGCTATGACGATGCCGGCAAAGATGGTGAGCGCCACGAACGCGCCGTGTCGGCTCTGTTGGTTTTATTGTCAGAACGTATTTAAATGCTACTTGAGATTTGTCCGTGTCGCGAAAAAGTAGTAAATTTGCGTATGCAGAAACTTAATGAGCGGCAGAAAGAGGCCGTAACCCTTACTGAAGGGCGTGTGCGCGTGGTGGCCGGAGCCGGTTCCGGAAAGACCTCCGTGCTGGCACACCGATATGCTTTCATAGTAAATGAGCTCGGAATCTCGCCGGGCAATATCGTGTGCCTTACCTTCACCAACAAGGCGGCCTCCGAGATGCGCCGCCGCATAAGCCGCATGACCGACCGCGGCAACGTAAACGACTTTATCTGCACCATCCACGGCTTCTGCGCCAAGTTCCTGCGCGCAGAAATCTACCGCCTCGGCTTCCCGAAAACTTTCATAATCCTCGACGAGGCCGATGCCAACCAGCTGGCTCGCCAGGCCATGCAGGAGTATGGCATTGACCGCCGCAAAACCACCACCTCGCGTTTCCTCGCCGAAGTGGGGAAATGCAAAGGGGCCGACGCCGACGGTTACATACGCTCCTGCTTCCTGCCCGAAAGCCCGCAGGAAGCACCCGACGCCGTAGCGCGTTACATGAAGTTGCAACTAAAACAGTACGCCCTCGACTTCGACGACCTGCTCTATTTCACCTTGTATATACTGCGCAACTTCCCCGCTGTGCGCAGCAAGTGGACGCAGCGCCTCAACTATGTGATGATAGACGAAGGGCAGGACTGCGACCGCGACGACTGGCAACTGGTGCGCCTCCTTTCGGAGCACCACAGCAACCTCTTCGTGGTAGGCGACCCCGATCAGGCCATCTACGAATGGCGCGGCGCCTCGCCGCAGCTTTTCGTGGACTTTAACGCGGACACCACCGTAATAATGGACACCAATTACCGCTCCACGCCGCAGATTCTCGACGTAGCAAACTCCATCATAGCCAACAACAAGAACCGCATCCCCAAGGACCTAAATACTCCCAACCCGGGCGGACTGCTCCCGGAACACCGGCATTGCAAGTCGCAGACCGACGAGGCGGAAAACATAGCCGCCACAATCGAGGCCGAGCACAAGGCCGGTCGCCGCTACGGGCAGATGGCGGTGCTCTACCGCAGTTCGTTCATCTCCTCGGAGCTGGAACACGCCCTGGTGCGCCACAAGATTCCATACACCGTGTGGGGCGGAGCCAAGTTCATGGAACGTCGCGAGATAAAGGACGTGATGAGCTATCTGCGCCTCATAGACTCGGGCGACGACATGGCCTTTGAGCGCATCGCCAACGTACCGTCGCGCAAGTTCGGCCAGGCGTCGATGGACAAGCTCAAGGAGATGGCCGCGCGCGAAGGGAAGACGCTCTACAACACGCTGGCATCGCACCCCGACGTTCGCCCCTGCTCGCTACCGGCCATGCGCCGCTTCGTCGCGCTGATTGAGGAATGCAAGGTGCGCCGCGAGGTGACGCCCGTCTCCGAGATAGCAGATTACGTGCTCACCGCCAGCGGATACACCGATATGTTACGGCGCGACGAAGAGGAGGAACGCCTCGAAAACCTCGCCGAGCTCATCAACCAGATGAAAGCCTTCGAGAAGACGCGCGGAGGAGATGACGCGGAAGTCTCCTCGCTGACTCAATACCTACAGGAAATGGCTCTCTACACCTCCGAAGAGGAGGGGCAGGACAAGAACGACGCCGTGCGCCTGATGACCATCCATCAGGCCAAGGGACTGGAATTTCCTGTGGTCTTCGTGGCCGGACTTACCGAAGGTACGTTCCCCTCGCACCGCACAATACGCGAGCGGCGCGACCGTGGCGAAGAGGAGGAACGCCGGCTGATGTATGTGGCTGTCACCCGTGCCATGGACCGTCTCTACCTCAGCGAATGCGAAGGGTATCTCAACGAAAACGGCGCACTGAAATTCCCGTCGCGCTTCCTCTACGAGATACCGGAGGACCGCATTCTGCGCGTAGGCGCCGGCGAAGGGGAGGACACGCTCTTCTCCGGCACGCGCATGGTGGTGGACCGCCTTAACTCCGAGGTTTACGGCGCCTCGTCGCCGCTCTTCGCCGTCGGCGACCAGGTGACGCACAAAATCTTCGGCGACGGCCGAATAACCGCCTACGACCCCGAAGCCGACGCCTACACCGTAGCCTTTGCCGCCTGCACCCGCACCCTCATGCCCCGAGTCCTCAGCCGCAAGTAACAGGATATCTTGTTCAGAAACCGTTCATTTCGAGGTCAGTGATGCTGCGGGATACCACGTAGGCGTACATGGTCACGAGGATATGTACTGCCTCGCGCAATTCGGCATCGGGAATTTCAGGGGCGCTGTGTGCCTCGTCGTTGCGCCAGCCGCGTACTTTCTCCAGATAATCGCGGAAGCGGAAATAACGGCGGTCAATGGTATGTTTCAGCCGTTTGAGGGAATTATGTCCGAATATGCAATCAGAGAATGTGGTGCTGTCGGCAGAGCCTTCACGTGTAGTCAGTTCGCGGTTGTTGATGAGGTAGTAGAGCTTCTTCAGGAATGGCTCGAATTTTCCGACAAGAGTGTTGAAATGGGCACGTCGGTCCAGCTCAGTCAAGTGTTCATTGCAAAGCAAATGGTTGAATGAGTTAATCAGCAGGTCATTGGCTCCGTTCAGTCCCGGTTTTGCGGCTCTCTTCTGAATGACATTGATAAGATACTCCGCAACTTCATCGAGCCGACGGGATGTCTGAGCCAGTTCAACAAATTCGTCACGGATTTCAGCCACAATCTTTTCGGCGAGGCGATGCAGGTCAAGGTCTATGTTGCTTTGCTGGTTGTTGCGCAACGCCATATCGAGGATTCCACGGATATATTCGCGTGCAAACGGGGTATCATTGATAAACTCCTCATAAAGGTCTATCCCTTTGCCGCTCATATCGAGCACAAGATCTTGGGCGCGTTCCGAGAACAGTTCACGCAACACACCGTATGAATTGCCGCTTCTGACCGCTTCGTTGATCTTCTCGTCAGTTAGCATCAGGTGGTTCAGCGGACGGAGCACGATGTCATGGTCATCCAGGAAGCCCTTATACGGCTCATTAACAATGTCGAGAATCTCGCGCAGGGAGCGTTTTTCATCTTCCGCCGGTGCCTTTACATCGCCGATGCGGGATGATTTCAGTTCCGCATCCTCGTTTTCAAGTGCGATTGTTCCCTCCATCACCATCTGGAGGCGGAGCTTGTTGAGGTCAACGCGGTCGAGAATCTCCATCGGCAAAGTCTCGCGTGTATATTGCAGACGGGGATAAAGCGCACGAAGGAAAATATACTCACGCTCCAGGTCCGGGTCGCAATATGTGAGCAACTGAGCCATGAAACCGTAACTGCGAATGTAACGATTAACCAGTTTGCGGTATTTGTCCTTATCGTCATTGCTCAGCGGTGTCTCACGCTCCTTTACAATCGTATTGCAGAGCGATACAGCCGAGGCAACATCCTGCTTCATCATGGCTTCCACCACGCGGTCGCGCTCTGAATCGTTGTAAAGTTTGAATGCCTTGATGTCGTCGAGGAGTGTGTATAGTCGCTGGGTATCTACCTCGCCGGTGAGGATGGTGGTCTGATAGTATCGCTGGAACGCTTTCTGAACAGCATCCGCATCGTTGCGGAAGTCTATCACCATAGTATCCTCTTTCTTCACGCCATCCTTGTCATAGCAGCGGTTGAGGCGCGAAAGGGTCTGTATGCACTGTATGCCTCCGAGGGTCTTGTCTACAAACATGGTATGTAGCAACGGCTGGTCGAAACCGGTCTGAAACTTGTCGGCGACAATCAGTATTCTGTATTCCGGCGTATCAAAGGTTTCTCGGATCTTGTCGTCCTTGATGCCCCAGCCGTTCATCTTGTCCTCGGTGTATTTTGAGCCGTCGGGCAATTCTACTTCTCCCGAAAAAGCCACGAGCGTTTTAATCTCGCCGCCATATTCCTCGGCAATCAGATTGTCGAAAATCTTCTTGTAACGCACGGCGGAGGCACGACTGTCGCTCACGAACATCGCCTTTGCCTTTCCGCCTATCTTGTTGCGGGTGTGCTGCATGAAGTAGCTGAGCGCAAGCCGTGCCTTCAGCGTCATGTTCTCAGGCTCGGAGTTTAGTTTACGCAGAATCAGTGCCACCGATTTCTTCTCGCCGTAGAGTTCCTCCGGTTCGTGGGCGACACCCTCAGTGGTCATCGCCATCGTGCCGTGCGCTTTATTCTTCTCGATGTATTCAAACATCGTCTTGTAGGTGGTATAGTTGCGGAGCACGTCGAGGATGAATTTCTCGTCGATGGCTTGTTTCATCGTGTAATAGTCGTGCGCCACATATCCCTCCGGAGTCTTCTTCCCGAAGAGTGCGTATGTCTTGTCCTTCGGAGTTGCAGTGAAGGCGAAGTAGCTGATATGGCTCATCTGCTGGCGTTGGGTTTGCATATACGCCATCAGAGCATCCATCTGGTCCTCATATCCCTCGGCATCGGCCTGTGCCATCGCCTGCTGAATGTCTTCCTCGGTCGATAGAGCGGCTACGATGTCCTTGGCGCTCTCGTTGCCGATAGCTGTATGTGCCTCGTCGATTATAACGGCATAGTTGCGGTGCTTCTCGCGTTTCAGTTCGCTGAGCGCATAACTGAATTTCTGTACCGTGCTGACGATGATGCGGCCGCCTTCATTAATAGCCTTGGCGAGTTTCTTACTGCCCCGGCGGATATCCTTCACCACACCGGCTTCCGTGGCGAAGGCGTTGACATCGTCCGCCATATTCGCGTTAAGAACGATGCGGTCCGTAACCATGATGATGGAGTCGAATACCGGCGTCTGGTCTGGATTGACAAGGTTAACCAGTTGATGTGCGAGCCATGCCATCGACTTTGTCTTGCCGCTGCCGGCCGAGTGTTCGATCAGGTAATTGTGTCCGGGACCATCCTCACCGACCCACTTGATAAGATTGCGGACAACGCGCAACTGATGGTAGCGGGGGAAGTATGTGACACTCTTGCCGTCGCTCTGTACGTTTTTGATGAAATGGTCAAGGATGTTTAGAAGCGAATCCGCCTGCCATATATCGCGCCACAGGTAACTTGTGGCGTAATCGCCCGGCACCTGGGGATTGACCGAATCCACGTTGAATGGCAGAAATGCCGTATCCTCGCCGTTGAGGAAGGTGGTCATGAATGCGTAGTTATTGTCAATAACAAAATGCACCAATGCCGTGCGGAGCATCGGATTCTTCGGATCGCGGTCGTGGCGGTATTGCCAGATGCCGTTGGTATAGTTCTGGTGCGTACCTTCGTTTTTCAGTTCGGCGGTGATAATCGGGAAACCGTTGAGAAGGATACATAGGTCAAGTTTATTCCCTTTATCGGCTTTGTCGAGCGAGTAGCGCATCTGGCGTACAACGGCGAAACGGTTGGCAAGATAAAGCTGATGCAATACCGAGTCCTCCCCAGCGAGAGTCGGCTTGGTTTGCATCAACTTAATAGGAATGCCCTGAATCTTTAAACCTTTACGCAGAATATCCACCAACGAATGGCCGTTGTCTAGTTTCGAGTTGTAATCCTTGATTACGGCATCGAGAGCGGCATCACCGGTCTTGAAACGCTTTACAAGGCGGTTCCATGTGTCGGTCTGGGCATGGAGGAACTGCCAGAGCATATCGGCGTCAACCCGTCGCTTGATGTCGAAATCGTCGGGTTTACGCTTGATATATAATGGCGAGTCTAACAAAGCAGCCTCGATATGTTCTTCAAATTTGGTTTCGTTGTCGATATTCATGGTGTCAATAGTTTTCGTCAGAGGAATAAGTCTCGATAATGTTTTTCAATTCTTTTTCGGAAGGGAGCATACTGTTTAGTCGTTCCATAAGTTTGTATTCCGCAACTCCCAGCGGCTGCGTCATCCCACGGAATGACCATTCCACTACGGTGTTGTCTTTCGACTTGCATATAAGCAGACCAATTGTCGGGTTGTCGTCATCCTGGCGCATCAGTTCATCAACCGCCGAGACATAGAAATTAAGCTTTCCTGCAAATTCCGGAATGAATGGAACTACCTTCAACTCGCACACGATATAGGCTTTCAGTCGGGTATGATAAAATATCATGTCGGGGACGAAAGTCTGACCGCCGGGCATTTTCAATTCCATCTGTCGGCCCACGTATGCGAAGCCTTGACCGAGTTCGAGCAGGAAGCGTGTGATGTCGCCCGCGAGTGCATCTTCGAGCTGACGCTCGGAGGTAATTTTCTTGTCGATAAAGCCGAAATCATACGGACTTTTGAGGATGGCTTTTGCAAGGCCGCTGTAAGGAGCGGGCAGTTTCTCGTCGAAATTGGTTATCGCCTTACCCTCCTTGCTATAGAGGTCATCGTCCATCTCGGCTTCAAGTTCGGAACGGCTCCAGCCGTTTTCTATCGTCTTGTCAATATAGAACAATGCCTCGGCAATAGACTTGGCATGAGTAAAGATATGGACATGATGAAACCATGGTACAAGGCCAAAATCATTGGGCATTTCAAAATCGTCAGCAGCTTGCTGACGATTTTCGTCAACGACTCGTTGACGATTTGCATCACCTTGATTATAAAACTCATACCAGCGTTTTGCGTATTTGATATTAGTGACTGAGAAGCCGGTCTGATTGGGAAACTCCGTTTTCAAATCGAGGCTGAGGCAATCGAAAAATGCCGTACCCCATTTGGCCGATTTGTAAAGCTGTGAAATATCACGCCCCATCGACCAGTAAAATTCGAGCATTTCAGTATTGACCTTTACTGCGGCCTTGATTTGCGAACGGCGAAAACGTTCTTTCAGCCGTCCAAGCAACTGTGCATACTCTTTGCCGCTGACTATGCTGTCGCGTTTCACAAATGTCGGTTTGTTATCCTTATTAACCATGGTTTCTCTATTTTTAATGGAAACAGTCTTTTTCCCAGTTGGCTACATTATTATTGATATAGTTCCAAATATTGTCGCCGTCATGAGGTCCGCGGATTAAATGATCATGAAATCGTGGTTGCCAACCAAATTCGATATCATTCCGTTTAGCAAACCGACTCGTTGCCGATTTCATCGACCCAACAATAACAGCAAGACGCGAATTATGATGTGTCGACATCGTAGGGTCGCGGCCTGCCGCGACCGCCAATGCAGCAGCCTCATTCAATTTTCCACGATTTACGCATTTATTCTGCCTTGGGATATTCTCATTATCACCTATGCTGACAATCAAATGCACATGATTAGGCATAACGACATAATTCAGCACCCTTGCCTCCGGGAAATGCGTCGAGGTTGATTCAATATTGTCTCTCAAAAAATGCCCCACCATGGACAAATGCATTTCTCCATCTTTGATATATCCGAAATAATGCAGTTTATTTTTCGTACAGACCGTGACGAAATAGTCCCCGATGTTATAGTCGAGAAAATCGGCACGAGGATATTTTCGTTTGGGGAAATTGGATGTCATGGTTGTAAAAATTTAAAAATTCATTGCGATTCCGGTTTCTGTCGCGGCATGGTTGTCACCATGTAGGGTCGCGGCCTGCCGCGACCGGCAATTGTTATTGGTTTTCATTTCGTTTTTGTCGCTATTTTGTCGCTATTTCGCCGCGACTGCGTCTCAAAGCGGACGTACTTCCGATCCGCGATGTTGGCGATCAGCAT
>OHBJ01002373.1_pt1 | contig 12720 bp, 16 predicted proteins | sample 1577241 | NCBI WGS metagenome assembly OHBJ01 (sample SAMEA3541594, study PRJEB24748) | human gut metagenome | biome: human gut; feature: human-associated habitat; material: faeces | place: China | collected 2012
TTTCAATGTAACAGCATCGGTTCCGGAGTTATTGTTGGGAAGTTCGTCGATCAGGTTTCCTTTCTGCAGCATATTTTGTCATCCAACTTACATGTAAATTTGGATTTGTATATGAGCTTTGTTGATATAAATTTGGGATGGCCCAATTATGTACAACTTGTAGAAAAAGGGATTCCTGAGTTCAAGAACAATATGATTGTTCTTGATGGTGATGTGCAACAAATGGATGAGTATGCTGCTAAAGCCGCTCGGACGGTACAAAATGCAGGAAACATTATTTTTCTGCCGCTTGTGATTGAAAAAGGAATTTTCGCACTTTTGAAAAATCATGAAGCATTCTTACGATTCCAAGAAGCTTTTTCACGAGTTCCAGGCTTTACCTACGATGTATGTTTCAATAGCTGGCCACTTGACGTAAGCTCATATAATACCAATGACTTCAAAAAGTGGTACTCTTATGCAGAAAGTACACTCGGAGACACGACCATCTTGTTTGACTTTTGGTGTAGTGAACACCAAGATAACATCTCAACATTCGTTGAACGATTTGTCGATGTATTCAATCGGCTCGCAGAGAGGAATTCGGTTGATGCCATACCCACAATCACACATAATGATAATGGCGAAAATGTAGCCATACCGCAAGCTGAGGTATAGCAAAAATCAGGGCATAAGCAACGATATCATTGTTGCTTATGCCCTTTTTTTGTACCAAACAATTTGGGAATAAGAGTAAATGTATACCACACCGCCACGATCAGCCGCCATGCCAGAACAAAACCACCGATCACACCACCGATAATAAAGTTCAATGCAAACAGGGCGATCCCTCCACCCAGGGAGCCGCCGCCCGGCACGATCCAGAGGCACATCCGATGGAGGCCAAACGGCAGCCCGCAGAGTATCCAGAGCCATACATAGTCAAGCTCTCCGTTCTTCATGCAGGCGGATTTGAAAATACAATACAGGATCAGTGCCACGATTACGGGCAGTACACTTTTGAAGAAAAATGCTTTGATTGCTTCGCTTCTTGTCATCGGTAAAACCTCCTTCCGCAGTTCCATTATACAGGATGCCGGGAGCTGCGCCCAGCGTCTTTCAGAGAAAATTATTCAAGTTCATGCCGCCGCTGTTGTTCCTGTTCCTTTGGAACGGTTAGTAGCGCATCCACATTTTGCTTGACGGTATCGTATTCCTGGGCTTCGGTCCTTGCGGTTTTGTACTCTGCAAGGAGCCGTTCCTTTTCTGCGTTGAGATTGGCAAGCTCCGTTTTCATGCTTTCCGTTGTCGGCAGCGGCACAGCCCCCAGCCGTTTCAATTCTCTGGCGGCCGCTTCAAAAAGGATGATCTCGCTCTCATGCCCCCGCAGGAACTTTTCTTTATCATTTGATTTACGGTATCGGTCATAAAGCGGCTTTAGCTGACGGTAAGTTCCGGCATGCTTCATCACAAGGGCAAGTTCGGCACTTCTGCTTTCTATCCGCTTGATCTCTGCATGAGCGGTATCCCTGCGTGCGGATATTGCGGTCAATTTGCTTTCCAGTTCTCCATAACTGCTTATCCCGTGTTCGGTCAGGAAATTCATGGTCTTGGCGGCCTGTTTCAGATTGTTCAGCTTCGCCCAATGGGTGAAGCCTGCACTCTGCTGCGCCTTGATGTTGTTCTGAATATCAACGAGCAGGCTGATCTTTCCGTCCTGCTGTTTCGGCTGGCGGGAAGGTCTGGCGTGTCCGGCGATCCGGGCAGCAAGGGCTTCTTCGGTGTAGTCCGCACCCAGGGTTTTCAGACGGGTGAACCGTTCCTGATCTGGCGCTCTGGCGGAGATATACTTGCCGCGCTTGATCTCATAACCTTCCCTCTGCAGGCGGCGAAGCAGTTCTTCCAGGTTGGAACAGGCTGGCAGGAGCCGGTCGATGGCCGCTTTCAGCTTTGCCTTATAGCTGGTGCCGTTCTGCGCAGCCTGATGTTCAATATAGCTCTTGCCCTTGTCCTGTCCGGGGATGATGACAGACAGACCGTGTTCCTTGCAAAGCCGGTCGGAGGTGCGGCGGATATAGTGATAACTCCGCTTGTTGGAATGATAGTGCTTGTGATCCGCAAAGCTGACCGCATTGAAAATCAGGTGGTTATGAACATGATCTTTGTCTATATGGGTGGTAAGTACAAATTCATACTTGCCGCCCAGGATTTCTTTTGCAAGCTCCATGCCGATCTCATGGGCCTGTTCCGGCGTAACCTCCCCAGGCTGAAAGGCTTGGATCAGGTGACGGCCCAGGTTCGTTCCCTTGTCGATGGCATGGCGGCGGGTCCAGGAAAATTCGATATCCGCAGTTTCGGCGGCACAGCCATAGGAAGAAACAAGCAGCTTTCCGTCCGTCTTTTCCGGGTTGCAGATATAGTCAATGGCCGCTTTCAGCGTTGACTTGATAGGATGCGTCTTTGTAACTGCCATATCTCATCCAGCCTTTCCCGTATCTCCTCCACGTCTGCCCGGTACGCGCTCCCTCCGGCGTTGAGCCGCTTTGCGATCTGGTTGATGTTCCGGCCGATGGCGGACAGGGCGGCGTTCATCCGCTTGATATCCGTGGTGTCAAGCTGGATGATATGCCCGTCTATCGCCATCTTTCGTAGATACGCGCCGTACCGCCGTGTGGGGAGCTGCTCCATCTTTTCATCTATGAGCTGTTTTTCCTCCTCCGTCACATAGAACTTCATCTGAATGTTCCGCTTTCGGTTTGCCATGCGCCGCCTCCGTTTCTCATAAGGGTCTGGGATATCCCAGCAAGCAATTTTGACTGTTCGGGCAAGGGACCTGAACAGCGCAAAATCCGCAAGCGGGTACTCGCTTGCTGTGCTTGCTATTCTTCTGTTTGCTTTCTTCCACGGTAAAAATGAGGAAATGCCAAAACCTAACGCAGAAAAGAAAAAACACCGCAATTTGCGGTGTTCCCAATGGCTGTATTTCACGAAAAAACGGGGGATTTTATTCCCCCGCAGTTTCATTTTTGACTTCCTGTATTGCTTTCGCTGTGGCAGTGATAACTGTCAAATCCTTGTTGTCCATGCTGTCAAGCAATGTTTCAAGCTGCCGCCGTTGTGTGGACTTATCTGTTTCCTTGTCTGGGAAAAAGAATTGGTCTACCGAAACATCTAAAAGCGTAACAAGCTCATAAAAGATTTGCAGGCTTGGGTGCTGTCCGCTATTCTCAATGGACGCGATATAGCGGGGAGCGATGTTCATCTTATCCGCTAACTGATTGCGTGATATGCCCTTTGCCTTTCTTGCTGCTTTTATGGCTTGACCGAAAGCCTTAAAATCAAATCTTGCGACTTCTCTTTTCATCTCATTTCACCCTACTACATTTTACTGTTCACCTTTCGATTTCGATATGAGTACACATATCATAGACTTAACCAAAATAAAGCATATAATTCACAGATAGTCCCTTGATTTTTGTTCGGCTGTCCGTATATAATTATACTTGTAGAATTATGTGAAAGGGTGTATGAAACATGGAATATATGTCTTGTCCGCAAGCGGCAAAGAAATGGAGCATATCAGAGCGGCGCGTACAGAAGCTATGCGAGGAAAACCGCATACCCGGCGTTTCAAAAATCGGCTATATGTGGCTTATTCCCAAAGACACAGAAAAGCCCGTTGACGAGCGGCGAAAAGAAAATCGCAAATCGACCTAAAAATGCTACATCATAAAGAAACCAACATAGAATTTATAGTTAAAACTCAACAAAAAATCGAGAATATTTGAAAAATCCCCTTGCGTGAGGTATTGCTTGTGACGCTGCGTAATGATGTAAAATAGGCAGTGTAAGGAGGTGAAAGCTATGTCAAAGTACACAACAGGCGAAATTGCAAAGCTCTGTGGCGTTTCTGTCCGAACGGTACAGTATTATGATTCCAGAAATATTCTCATTCCCAGCGAATTGTCAGAGGGTGGACGTCGGCTATACTCTGAGCAGGATTTGAAGCGAATGAAGATTATTTGCTTTCTTCGTGATGCAGGAATCTCAATTAACAGCATTGGTGAACTACTTTCAGAAGATAATCCGGGCAGTGTTATTTCTGTTTTACTTGAACAGCAAGAGCAGCTTCTGCAAGAAGAAGTGAGTGAGCGCAAAGCGAAGCTGGAAATGATCGACGGTATCAGACGAGAGCTAAAGAGCATGGAGAATTTCTCTGTTGAATCTATCGGTGATATAGCATATGCGATGGGAAACAAAAAGAAAATGAATCAGCTTCATGCCATTTTGTTAATTTCTGGTATTCCTATCGGCATAATTCAGTGGACATCAATTATTATGTGGATAGCTACAGGAATATGGTGGCCTATCATTGTTTGGGCTTTATTAGCGATTCCGTATGGAATCTGGGTATCCAACTTTTACTTCAAGCGAGTTGCGTATATCTGTCCACGGTGCCATGAAGTATTCAAACCAAATTTTAAGGAAGCATTTTGGGCAAGACATACACCGACACTCCGAAAGCTGACCTGTACTTGTTGTGGATATCACGGCTTCTGTGTAGAAACTTACGGAAAGGAGGAAAAGAAAAATGGATAAGGTTATGGAATTCCTTCCGTTTTTGATTCCGCTTGTAATTGCGGAATTTGCACTGTTAGGGTATACATTGCATCACATTTTGACCCATAACACCTATAAGCGTGGAAATCGTACTTTGTGGCTTATCATAACCATTGTACTGATGAACTTTGTTGGGCCGATCCTTTACTTTCTGTTCGGAAAGGAGGATGCATAATGGATATGTTATACATCTCCGATCTGTACAAGCGTTTTAGTGATAAAAAGGTTTTGAATGGGCTGAATTTATCTGTACCAGAACATAGCATATTCGGATTTATAGGTAAAAACGGCGCAGGCAAAACAACGACGATGAAAATGGTACTCGGACTCTTAAAAGCGGATGCAGGTGAGATTATAGTAAACGGTGAAAAAGTGGTTTACGGACAAACAACAACTAATCGTTATATAGGTTATCTGCCCGACGTACCGGAGTTTTATCCATTTATGACGGCGGCAGAATATCTTCACTTTTGCGGCGAAATTACAGGAATGAAGCGAACAGAGAATGAAGAGCGTTGTAAGGATCTATTGGAGTTAGTTGGACTTGGGAATGAAACGCATCACATAAAAGGTTTTTCAAGAGGTATGAAACAGCGTTTGGGTATTGCACAGGCTCTCTTAAATAGACCAAAGCTGTTGATCTGTGATGAACCCACTTCTGCGCTTGATCCCGTGGGAAGAAAAGAAATATTGGATATTCTTTTGGCTATCAGGGAACAAACGACGGTGTTGTTTTCCACGCATATCCTTTCAGACGTAGAGCGCATTTGTACCGACGTGGCCTTTCTTAATAACGGCGTGGTAGGTGTTCAAGGAAAACTTTCCGACATTAAAACGAGATACCGCAGTGAAGAATATCAGTTGGAAACGGGAAATGATACAGATATGCTCATTCTTCAGCAAACTTTTCCTAATATGCAACAAATCGGCAGAAATCAACTTGTTTTTTGCGAAGGCGATTACACCGTATTTGATATACTGCGCTTTATAGCGGATAAGCATATCGCACTTTTGAAATTGGAACGAGCAGAGCCAACGTTGGAGTCTTTGTTTATGGAGGTGGTTAAGAAATGAAATCCTTGCTTGCCTTTATAAAAAAAGAAACAATGGAACAGTTTCGCTCGGGCAGATTGATGATCCTCGGCATACTGTTTGTTCTGCTCGGCGTTATGAATCCGGCTGTTGCAAAAATAACACCTTGGCTGCTTGAGATATTGGCAGATTCCCTTGCGGAAAGCGGTATGACTGTAACGCCTGTAACTGTAAGCGCAATGGATTCTTGGGTGCAATTCTTTAAGAATATGCCACTTGGATTGATTGTCTTTGTTTTGCTTCAAAGTAGCATCTTCACCAAGGAATATCAATCGGGCACGTTGGTTCTGTCTTTAACCAAAGGGCTTGAACGCTTTAAGGTCGTTGTTTCTAAAACTGTTGTGCTTACTGTTCTTTGGACGGTTGGCTATTGGCTGTGCTTTGGGATCACATACGGATATAACGCATATTTCTGGGATAATTCGGTAGCACAAAACCTTATCCTTTCTGTGGTATGTTGGTGGCTGTTCGGTGTGTGTGTAATTTCGTTGATGATCTTATTCTCTACGATTGCAAATTCAAACACAGGTGTGCTTGTCGGAACGGGTAGCGTTGTCCTTGCGTCTTATCTGCTCGGCTTGCTTCCTAAAATAAGTAAATATTTGCCGACCTTATTAGCCAACGGAAACTCTTTGATTTACGGTGTTGCAGAAGCAAAAACATACATCGTAGCTATTTTAATTACAGTGGTTGCAAGTTTGATATGCTTTGCCGTAAGTATACCTATATTTAACAAAAAGCAACTGTAATTTTGGAATTAAAACAATGAAACAAACAGATTTTATATTGTGTCCGATCTGTAACAACAAAACGCGGATTAAGATACGAAGCGATACGGTGCTTGAAAACTTCCCGCTATTTTGCCCAAAGTGTAAACAGGAAACGCTAATCAATGTAAAACAATTAAATATGTCAGTTATCAAAGAGCCAGACGCAAAGACGCAGAGCCGATAACACGCAGATTTTAGTTTGCGGTTATCGGCTCTTTTCTTTGACAACTACATTCTGCCTATACGATTGCTGACAGATTACAGCTTATAAACCGTTGCTGTCAGCTAATTGAGGTTACAGTTTAAGCGGCGGTTTTGAAATAACAATCAAAGCCGCCGTTTTCCTTTTAGAAAAATGGATATACGGAGGGTGTATTAAAGTCGCCCATTTTTAAGGATATGGCGGTATCAATGAGGTATCGTCATGTTCATTTTTGTTTGTACTACCCCGCCAAATAGCCTACGCTCAAAAAAAGCCTTTACCCACCGTCGGGATATTTCGCCCATGAGTATGAACTGTCAATACATCTAAATACTGCTGACAAATCCCTTGCGCCCGGTTGCATTTTGCAGTCGGGCGCATTTTGCTTCTCCAAAAGTTTTTTTGAAAAAGTTTTCTTTTTCGGTTGGCATATTCACGGCTTCGCCGTGGAGGGTTGCCGAAAGGGGATAAATACTAACCCGCCCCCGGGACGAAAGGGGGTGAGAACATGGATTACCCTAATCGGCTGGAATGGCAAACGAGATGTGAGTTTAATGCGTACTGCAAACGCGCTTTACGAAACGAACTGATTGACGCTTGCCGAGAGCGAAAGCGTAGGCAACTCCGCGAAGTGATCTTTTCAGACCTGACCCCGCAGGAAGAAAGGCAGCTTTACACCGTTGACAAGTATTTTCAAGACGGCAACGAAGAAGCCTTTTGCGCAGGAGGCTTGAAGATTACTGCAAAACTGCTTGCCGAAGCTCTGCACACCCTGCCGGACGAAAAAAGACAAGCCGTATTGCTGTACTACTTTTTCAACATGACCGACGTTGAAATTGCGGAAGCGATGAAGATCCCCCGCAGCACAGTACAGTATCGGCGCACAAGCTCTTTTGAACTGCTGAAACGATATTTGGAGGAACGAGCCGATGAATGGAACGATTAGCAACAATTCCGATGAACGCGGCTTATTACCTTACCCGGTCATTTTAGCCGCAACGAAGGGCGACCCCGACGCTATGAAACTTGTCTTGCAGCATTACCAAAGCTACATAGCCCACCTGTCTATGCAGAAAATCCGCGACGAAAGCGGCAATACCTATTGGGGCATAGATGAGGACTTGCGGGAGCGGCTGCAAGCAAAGCTCATGCGGGCTGTCCTTAACTTCAAGGCAGATTAACGCAAAATGCAAAGCGTCCCCCTTTCCGCTTTGCGCGTTCAATCTGACCTTGACCCTGCTCCTTGACAAAGAAAGCCCGGCAAATCCCGGTGCAGCATAGAGCAGACGGATACATTCCCGTCTGTGCGGAGCTATACGGCCGGTGCGCCATGACCCTTCAACGAGGCGAGCGATATCCACCAGGCCGCAAAGCGGGCAAGGCAGCCCGCGGGCCACGATGCACAGACGAGGCGATACTCCCTTGCAGTCACAGTCCGGGCGTGCAGCCGTATTCAGGCGGTGAGGCGTCGCAGGCAATGAGCAGGGCCGCGCGAGAACCGCGCGGGGGTGGGATTCCCGTGGAGCTGAAAAGCCATTCAGCCGTCCGTTTCTGCTGTTCTTTGTAAGCTATCAAAAAATGATTTGTTTTCAGACGATCAGAAAGGGGCTAACTATGCAAACGACCGCTTCATCTGAAAAGAAATACGCCCCGCCGAAGCGGAGCGAAAAACAGATCGGCAACACGACCTTTATCGTCAATTCCTTCTTTCGGGAAAAGAGCGACGAGAGTATTGCCGTGAAGCTGGAACGTCTGATGAAAGCGGACGTTCAGAAAGAAGCGACAACTTAATTCTCCTAAACAGGCAGACAGGGACAAAAAGACGCGGTATAATGAAGGTGACTTCAAAACCGTGTTTGACTGCCGGATGGGAGGTTACTATGTATCATCAGTCAAACACCGCTGCCGCGCTTCAATTCCCTTACAACGCTATGAGCGTCGAAGCTGTTACCGCTTTGTACTGCCGTTTGTCACGCGACGATGAATTGCAGGGCGACAGCAACAGTATCATCAACCAAAAAAAGATCCTTCAACGCTACGCACTTGACCACGGCTACAAAAACTATCGCTTTTATATTGATGACGGCATTTCGGGTACGACGTTCAACCGACCTGGTTTCCAGCAAATGATTGCGGATATCGAAGCCGGCCTTGTCAAGCGGGTCATTATCAAGGATATGTCACGCCTGGGCCGTGATTATCTGCAAGTGGGCATGTATACCGAGATCATGTTCCCGGAGCATGACATTCACTTTATTGCTGTCAACGATGGTGTGGACAGCACCCAGGGTGATAATGAGTTCACTCCTTTTCGGAACATCATCAATGAGTGGTATGCGAAGGACACCAGCAAGAAGATCCGTGCTGTGATGAAGGTCAAGGGCAACGCCGGCGAGCATCTGACGACCCTGCCGCCCTATGGCTACATGAAGTCTCCTGACAACAAAAAGCTGTGGGTCAGGGACGAGGAAGCCGCAGCGGTGGTCTATGAGATCGGCCTATATGTGATGGACGGTTTCGGACCGTCCCAGATTGCAAGGAAGCTGACAGAGCGAAGGATCTTGACCCCGGCCGCCTATTATGCCAGCAGTGGCCGGAAAGCAAGCAATATCAAGCGGGGCTTGCCTTACGCATGGGATGCCTCCACCGTAGCGGATATCATGGACCGCTGGCGGGAGTACCTGGGGCACACGGTCAATTTCAAGACGAGGAAGAAGTCCTACAAGAGCAAAAAGGTCATCCATAATCCGGAAAGTGAGTGGCTGATCTTTGAGAACACCCATGACCCGATCTGGACGGAGGCAATCGCGGACGCTGCGAGAGCAGCAAGGCAGACGCGCCGTCGTCCTACAAAAATGGGAGAAATGGGGATGTTCTCCGGCATGATGTTCTGCGCGGACTGCGGATCTGTCATGTATCAATGCAGAGCCACCAACTTCCGGCGCGAGCAGGAATACTACCTGTGCGCCGGCTACCGAAAGAGCCGTGACTTCTGCGGTCAGACTCATTCCATCCGCACGGTGATCTTGGAGGAATTGATTCTGGAAAATCTGCGGGAGATCGTTTCCTTCGCCTCCCGCAGTAAGGACGAGTTTGTGAGGCTGGTCATGGACAGTGACCTGCGGCAGCGCGACCGGGATCTTGCAAAGCGGAAACGGCAGCTTGTCGATTCCGAGAAGCGGATCACAGAGCTGGATGCTATCTTCAAGCGGCTCTATGAGGACAACATTTCGGGCAAGCTCTCCGATGAACGCTTTCAGAAACTCTCTGCGGACTATGAGAAGGAAGAACAGGAGCTCAAGGTGCTGGCGAGTTCCCTTCGGAAAGAAGTGGAGCTGGAGGAAAGCAAATCGGCGGATGTTGATCGTTTTCTCTCCGTTGTGGAGAGGTACACGGATATCCCGGAGCTCACGCCCTGCATCCTCCATGAGTTCGTGGAGAAAATCATCGTCCATGCGGCCAGCGACCCGAAGGGCAAGAACCGGACGCAGGAGATCGACATTTACTACAAGGGTATCGGAGCCTTGGAAATGTCAAAAGTCACGGCATCAATGGAAAAATGAGAAAACGGTACAGCCGAAGCTATACCGTTCTCTCTTTCCTCACGATGTTTTCTTATCGGGAGCTGCCTTCGGCGCACTCCCTTTTCATATTCAATTTTCGTAGGTCTGGTACTCTGTGACGGCGTTCAGATACGCCTCAACGTCGCCATTCAGAACGAGGTCTGCATAGGCCAGCGGGTCGTTGTAGATGAGATAGTCCAGCTCCGCCCGCTGGAAGCGGTTGTCCGCCACCTCGTTCTCCACGGCGGTGCAGTCGATGGAGCAAATGCTCCCGTCCGTGAAGCGAAGCTCCACACAGGCGGTATCCATATTGAACGCGCAGCTTATGAGCTTTTTCATGGGTATATCCTCCTGAATTTGATATTATTCTATCCCGAAACTAAACTTCAATGTCCTTGATAAAAACAAGAAATCCGAACCCATTCCCTATCGGAATCAAGTTCGGATTTCTCAAGTATGGTGGACGATACAGGACTCGAACTTGCGGATGCCTGCCGCTGCGCGGCTGCGTCCGCACATATTCCGCTTCGCTCAACGCACCCTTCGGGTGCAGGGTCACATGTTCGAGCCACCCGATATAAAAAACATACCGCTCCGTAAGGAGCGGTATGTTTCTGGTGGACGATACAGGACTCGAACCTGTGACCCTCCGCACGTCAAGCGGATGCTCATACCAGCTGAGCTAATCGTCCGTGTCAGCTTGCTTATTCTAACGCATCTGCAGCGCTTTGTCAACCCCTTTTTTTCGACGGCTCTGATTTTTCAGAGCCGTCGAACCGGGGTGCGTTATTTTGCCGAAATATATACCGTGCAGTCAGCCTTTACGCCGCCGCACTCGGCCGTGATCGTCGTCGTGCCCTTGCCGACACCGGTCACAACGCCCTTGTCGCTGACCTTGGCGACAGACTCGTCCTTGCTCGACCATGTGACCGTCTGGTCGGTGCCGGTCGGATAAACCGTTGCGCTCAGCTGCACCTCATCACCGACCTTAGCCGCAAACTCCGTGCGCTTGCTGCCGAGGAACGTGATGGTGATGCTCGTGACCGACGGAGTCGGCGTCGGAGTTGGGGTCGGCTCCGGTGTGGGTGTCGGCGTGGCGACCGGCGCGGCACTGGAAACCGTCGCCGGCGGTGTCGGCTCGGTAGCGCTCGGGGTATTTTGACTGGCGTTCAGGCTCACGGTGATGAGCACGATGACAGCCGCGACGACCGCAATGAGCAAAATGCCGCCGAACAGCAGCTGCCACTTCGTGTTGACGGCAGCATGCTCCGCCGCCGGCGTGCCCGCATTTTCACTGGACGTGCGCAGCGGTATGCGCTCTGCGGATTTGCTGCGTCCCGTACCGCAATATGGACAGCGGCTGCGCAGGCCGGAATATTCACGGCCGCAGCGCCGGCATGTGATCTTGGGAATGACGCTCATAAAAAGCCTCCAGTAAGTAAAGAATCCATATGTTTTTCCTGCCTTATCATACACTGTTCGGTTTTTTTCGTCAAGAGGGAGCACTCGCCCCCTCTTGACAGCGGATCAAAACTGCGGCTGCACACTGTCGAGCGCGTCCAGAAGCCGGATGCGCTCCTGCTGACCGCTGCGGGCATTGACGGCGATGATGCAGCGCTGCCCGTCGTCCGTCTCGCACAGATATTCATAGCACAGCCTTTCACGCGCACCGTAGAGCCGCAGCAGCGCCGTGCGCATATCCAGAACCTGCAGCGACCCGGGCACGGCAGCGCGCCCCGCCTCCGCACCGATCACGTCCTCCGGCAGCGCGCGTATCCGGTGCGTATCAAGGTACTCCGCCGACGAAAAGCCGCAGACCGCGCCGCTGTCGAGCCGGATGCGCACGCGCAGCCGGTCCGCCGTGCACAGCACGCCGTCCTGCACATAGCAAAACGTGCAGATGACCGACCGCCCCGCATCCTCCGTTTCGAGCAGGCGCATATCCGTGTAGCCGCGCGCGCGCAAAAAATCTGCCGCTGTCTCCGCCGCCTGCTCCGGGGAGAGCACCGGCTCGCCGCCGTTACACGAGGAGTAGTAGCGCAGCACTTCCCCGCCCTTCACCGTGAGCGAGATATAAGACGCGTCGTCCCCGTCATCGATATCGAAATTCCAGCACGGGACAGCACCTTCCGAGCGGCCGGTCGCGCGCAGGCGCGATGCGTCCATGTCCAAAAACACCGCAGCCGCAGTCTGTGCCTGCCCCTCCGTGACGTCATCACGGCCCGCCAGCACGGCGTACTCCGCCGCCGTGCGCTCACAATACGTGCCGTCAGCGATCGGCAGCGGCAGATCCTCAAATGAATCTGCCAGCGCCGCAAGCTCTGCTTCGAGCGTATCGGGCAGCTCCGTCTCTGCGTCGAGATTCGCCAGCGACTGTGTGCTGCGCACTCGCGCCGCTGTCGTGACAGCGCCGTCAGCGAGCGACGCTCCGAGCGCGCCTATTCCAAGAAAAGCCGAATAAAAATCCGTCATTTTCTGTTCACTACGAAAATAT
>OHBJ01002375.1_pt1 | contig 12718 bp, 5 predicted proteins | sample 1577241 | NCBI WGS metagenome assembly OHBJ01 (sample SAMEA3541594, study PRJEB24748) | human gut metagenome | biome: human gut; feature: human-associated habitat; material: faeces | place: China | collected 2012
ATATACTTTCCTAAACTATCAGAATCTGCCTTTTCGATTACTGCATTGTGAGGCGGGCCCTTGCATCACTGCAAAAAAGCACGCCCGCCGCACGACACAGAAAGATTACGTCAGAGTAATCTTTATTTAATGCAGTCCGTTTAGCCACCGACACTTAACATGGAATTGAATACCAGTGTGCAAGGCTTGACAATACAGCATTAAACAAAAACAGAATGTAACAAAAATGAAAATATTTCAGTTGCATGCAACGCAGTCCGGAAGCAATTACGGCGCATTCACACCGCAATGCTACCCGACTGTCCGCACAAATTTTATCGTATGAACAAAAGTTCGCGATACTTAGGAAGCGTCCACGCCTGGTCGCTTACTATAAGTTCGAGTTTGTCTATATGATAACGGATCTCGTCGAACATCGGCGCCACGGTATCGTGATATGCCACAGCGCGCTGCTTGTTGTCCACAATCCTGTTGGCAACCTTGCGGGCCTCGATCATTGCGGCAACATGCTCCTCGATGAAAGCTATATGAGAAGATATCTTCTCTATAAGCTCGATGTTCTTCTTCGTAGCTGCGTCGGCACGGTCGGCAGGAAGCACGGTGCGCACCTTGTAAGCGTTGTCGACAAGCAACGTCTGGTACTGCGTGGCAACCGGAACGATATGATTCATCGCAAGGTCGCCGAGAACACGGCTCTCAATCTGGATTTTCTTCGTATATATTTCCCATTTAACCTCATTGCGGGCTTCAAGTTCCTTGCGGGTCATGACATTTGTAGACTCGAACATAGCCACGTTTTCAGGTTTAAGGTAATTGTCGTAAATCAAAGGAACGGATGTCTCGCAATCCAAACCGCGGCGCACGGCTTCCTCTTTCCATTCGTCGCTGTAACCGTTACCCTCGAAATGAATAGGCTTGCTTTCCTTTATAAGCTTACGCAGTTCCTCCACAATGGCAGCGGTCTTGTCTGCTCCGGCAGCAAGACGCTCGTCTACTGCTTTCTTGAACTCTTTCAACTGTTCTGCAACCGCTGTGTTGAGAACAATCATTGCCGCCGCGCAATTTGCCTGCGAACCTACGGCACGGAACTCGAACCTGTTGCCGGTAAATGCGAACGGAGAAGTACGGTTGCGGTCGGTATTATCGATAAGCAACTCGGGAATCTGAGGTATGTCGAATTTCATGTTCTGCTTCTTGCTGAAAGAAACGAGATCGGAAGTATCGAACTTCTCTATTTTCTCAAGAATACTCGTAAGCTGCGCACCGAGGAAGGAAGATATTATTGCAGGAGGCGCCTCGTTAGCACCAAGACGGTGAGCGTTCGTTGCCGTAGATATGCTGGCTTTAAGCAAGCCGTTGTGGCGGTAAACCGCAACAAGAGTGTTTACAATGAAAGTAATGAAACGCAGGTTATCTTCGGCTGTTTTTCCCGGAGCCATAAGACAAAGTCCCGTATCTGTGCCCAAAGACCAGTTGTTGTGCTTGCCGCTTCCGTTTATTCCCTTGAAAGGTTTTTCATGAAGCAGTACACGGAATCCGTGGCGGCGGGCAACTTTACGCATAAGCGACATGATCAGCATATTGTGGTCGGTAGCAAGATTGCACTCCTCGAAAACGGGAGCAAGCTCGTACTGGTTTGGTGCAACCTCGTTGTGACGCGTCTTTACGGGTATGCCCAGTTTCAGCGCCTCTATTTCGAGCTCTTTCATAAATGCCGAAATACGCGAGGGAATCGCTCCGAAATAATGATCTTCGAGCTGTTGGTTTTTCGAGCTCTCGTGTCCCATAAGAGTACGTCCGGTAAGGAGCAGGTCGGGACGGGCTGCATACAAACCTTCATCGACAAGAAAATATTCCTGTTCCCAACCCAGATACGCATATACCTTACGTACATCGCTGTTGAAGTAATGGCAAACATCTACTGCCGCTTTGTCGACCGCGCGCAAGGCTTTGAGCAAAGGAGCCTTGTAGTCGAGCGATTCGCCGGTGTAAGCAATGAATATCGTCGGTATATAAAGCGTATCGTCTACTATGAAAGCGGGAGAAGAAGGGTCCCATGCAGTATAGCCGCGTGCCTCGAAAGTATTTCGTATGCCACCGCTTGGGAATGATGAAGCATCGGGCTCCTGCTGTGCGAGCAGTTTTCCGGTAAATTCTTCAATTACACCGCCACGTCCGTTGGGCTCGATGAAAGCGTCGTGCTTTTCTGCTGTAGCGTCGGTAAGAGGCGAAAACCAATGGGTGTAGTGCGTGGCTTTCATCTCTATAGCCCAGCGTTTCATGCCCTCGGCCACTGCATCTGCTATGGAACGGTCGAGAACAAGGCCGTTTTCGATTGCATTGGTGAGCTTGCGGTACACGTCGCCAGGAAGATAGCGCAACATCTTCTCGTTGTTGAACACATATTTGCCGAAATACTCCGACGGGCGTTCTGCCGGTAAAGCCACTTCGAGCGGTTTTTTACCGAAAGCCGCTTCTACTACTCTGAATCTCAATGTTGACATAATCACTTGTTATTTGAGGTTGTTTTTATTTTATTCTTTTAAAGTTATTTCCGATATATAAAAGTCAATATACCTGTTATTTCGATTTTATGTATAGGTCTATTTGTTTTGCTGCGTCGCGTCCGGAAGCCATAGCCCTTACAACGAGCGAAGCTCCCGATTTGGCGTCGCCGGCTACGAATACATTTTCGGGATATTCGCGTTCGGGATTTCTAAGGAAGCCCATTGCAAGCAATACCATGTCGATTTTCAGGATTTCCTTCTTTCCTGTCATTTTCATCTGCGGACGTCCTCCGTCGGCAGCCGGAATCCACTCCACCTCCTCTATTTCGGCCGCTTTCACACATCCGTTTTCACCGATAAAACGGTTTGTCGTGAGCAGCCAGCGGCGTGTACACCCTTCCTCATGCGAGGATGTGGTTTTGAATACGCGGGGCCACTCCGGCCACGGGGTTTCAGGATTGTGCCCTACCGGAGGTTTAGGCATTATCTCTATTTGCGTAACGCTCTTGGCCCCCTGGCGAATGCTCGTTCCTATACAGTCGGAACCGGTGTCGCCTCCACCGATTACCAGCACGTCGCGTCCGCGCGCCGTTATGCGTTCTTCTTCGGAAAATGTTTGTCCCGCAAGCACCCTGTTCTGCTGCGAAAGCATTTCGAGGGCAAAATGAACCCCTTTAAGCTCACGCCCTGGAACATTCAAGTCACGCGGAGTTTCTGCTCCCGTACACAAACAGTATGCATCGAAACCTTCGGGCAGACGGTCAGGATCTATTTCCGCGTTCATCACGAAATGTATTCCTTCGGCCTCGAGTATTTTCATGCGCCTGTTTATAACAGATTTGTCGAGTTTGAAATTAGGAATGCCGAACCGCAACAATCCGCCCGGAGCTTCGTGTTTGTCGAACAATGTCACTTCATACCCCATACCGTTAAGACGGTTCGCACACACAAGTCCCGCAGGACCGGAGCCTATAACGGCAACGCTCTTTCCGTTGCGCTCTATCTGACGCGGCACAATGTAATTTTCTCGGAAAGCAGCCTCAATTATAGCGGCTTCGTTTTCACGAACGGTTACAGGTTCGTCGCTCGAAAACTTTAGAACACAACTTTTCTCGCACAAAGCGGGACAAATGCGGCCGGTGAACTCAGGAAAATCGCACGTTGCGGTGAGAATTTCGTAAGCGTCGCGCCAGCGGCCTTTATATAAGGCATCCTGCCATTCAGGCTGGCGATTGCCGAGCGGACACGCCCAATGACAGAAAGGAACTCCGCAGGCCATGCAGCGCGATGCCTGCAAACGACGGTCGTGCGTATTGAGCGTCTGCTCTACCTGGCTGAAATCGTAAATTCGCTCATGAACAGGGCGATAGCCTGCCTCCTGGCGATGTATGGTAAGAAATGCTTTAGGATCTCCCATGATGTTTTCTATATATTTATCTGTTCACGATTTCGGACTTGAATATTTATTCGTTTGCTATCTGTTTATATTCACTTTTTATGAATTACTGTAACAGAGCGTTTAAAGGCCCTCGAAAATATGTCTGAGATATTTTAAAATATGTCTGAGATAATTCGAAATATGTGCCTTGTATTTTTAATTATGTCCTGGAACGTGATTTTTTCGAAGTTTTGTTTATTGAATATTTATCCGAAATTTAATTTTTATACAGTAATGATTTGTCTTTTTCAGAACTGCTGCTGCACGGCATTGACCTTTTCCTGAAGTTTACGCATTTGCTCTTCTTGCAAAACCTTTTTATACTCGATAGGAACAACCTGGATAAATTCGTTAACATATCCGGGCCAATTGTCGAGCATTCTGAGCGCAAGCTTGCTACCTGTGTAAAGATAGTGCTGGCGAATCAACTCGTGCAGTTCCTTGTTCGAAACCTTATCCTCTATCAATGAGAGCTCTACAGAGTCCATGTTGCAGAAATAGTCGAAGTTTTCCTCCGGATTCCACACGTAGGCAACGCCGCCGCTCATTCCGGCTGCAAAATTTCGCCCTGTAGGGCCGAGCACTACCACGCGACCGCCGGTCATATACTCGCAGCAGTGGTCTCCCACGCCTTCTACTACGGCAATAGCTCCGGAGTTGCGCACGGCAAAGCGTTCGCCCGCGCGGCCGGCAATGTAAACCTCTCCTGTAGTTGCACCGTAAAGCAGAGTGTTACCGGCAATCGTATTTTTCGATTCGTCAAACGTACTGCGTAAAGGCGGCATAACGGCAATACGGCCACCGCTCAGTCCTTTGCCGAGATAATCGTTCGTATCGCCCTCGAGCGTGAAGTCGACGCCCTTTACGAGGAATGCGCCGAAGCTCTGGCCGGCCGAACCGCGGAACTTCACATTTATAGTATGCTCAGGCAAACCTTCCTCGCCCCACTTCTTGGCTATCTCGCCCGAAAGCATTGCTCCTACGGCACGGTCGGTATTGCAAACCACGCAATCGAGCGACATTTCGGTCTTGTTGTCAATCGCGTCGCGCATTTTCCTGATTATTTCCAAGTCCATTACCGTGCCGATGTTATGATTCTGCGAAATAACATTGCGGGTTGCCGCTCCGTTCTCTTTCGACGGATTGTAAAGAAGTTTACCGAAATCGAACAATTTCGCATTGCCCTGTTTCATATCCTTGCACACAATAAGATCCGTGCGGCCGATTATTTCGTCCATTGATGTGAATCCCATTTCAGCTAAATATTCACGTACCTCACGGGCGAGGAATCTGAAATAGTTTACAAGATATTCGCTGCGGCCGCGGAAACGCTTGCGCAAGTCCTCGTTCTGGGTAGTCACACCCATAGGACATGTGTTGGTATGACACTTGCGCATCATCACACAGCCGAGAACAATAAGTGCAGACGTTGCAAATCCATACTCCTCGGCTCCGAGAAGCGCCATAAGTATAACATCGCGTCCGGTCTTCATTTGACCATCCACTTGTAGGCGTATCTGCCCGCGCAAGCCATTGCGCACAAGCGTTTGCTGGGTTTCACTCAATCCTAATTCGGGAGCTATACCCGTATAATAAATCGAAGAGCCAGGAGAAGCACCCGTTCCGCCGTCAGCGCCAGATATGGTAATCAAATCAGCCTTAGCCTTAGCCACACCAGCCGCTATCGTGCCCACTCCGGTTTCGGCAACAAGTTTCACGCTTATATTCGCAGCCGGATTGACGTTCTTCAAATCGAAAATAAGCTGGGCCAGATCCTCTATTGAGTAAATATCATGATGAGGGGGAGGAGAAATCAATGAAATTCCAGGAATCGAATGACGCGTACGGGCTATAATCTTATCGACTTTATATCCAGGAAGCTGTCCGCCCTCGCCTGGCTTTGCACCCTGCGCAATCTTGATCTGAACCTCGTCTGCGTTTACAAGATATTCGGTTGTTACGCCGAAACGCCCCGAAGCCACCTGCTTTATGGAACTTCTTAACGACGTTCCGTCGGCCATAGGCACATAACGGTCGGAATCCTCTCCGCCTTCGCCGGTATTGCTCCGTCCATGAATGGAGTTCATGGCGAGCGCAATGGTTTCGTGCGCTTCCTTGCTCAAGGCTCCGAAACTCATAGCCCCTGTAACGAAACGCTTGAGTATGGACTCTTCGGACTCAACCTTGTCGACCGCTATCGGATTTCGGCGGAAATCAAAAAAGTCGCGTATAAAAATAGGCTGTTCCTTTTCATCCACCAATTCAGTGAACTCTTTGAATTTCTTGTAGCTGCCAGTCCTCGTGGAAAGCTGAAGCAAACGTATTGTATCGGGATTCCATGCGTGACGCACGCCGTCTTTACGGAAAGAATACTCGCCAATATAATCTAAGCGTCCTTCTTTTTCTGCAAATCCGCAACTGTGCATTCGCTCGTAGTTTCCGGCAATTTCTTTCAGGCCGACGCCACCGAACGGCGAGGACATTCCTCCGAAATACTTATTGCTAAGTTCGCTGCTCAAGCCTACGGCTTCGAAAATCTTGGCGCCACGATAAGAACGAATGGTGCTGATACCCATTTTGCTCATTATCTTCAGCAATCCTTTGCATACAGCTTTAATATAATTGGCTTCGGCTGTGCCGTAGTCCAACTGCACATCACCGCGCTTCGTTATATCATCGATCACAGCGAATGCCATATATGGATTAAGCGCGCTTGCACCAAATCCAAGCAACAAAGCAGCGTGCATTGTCTCTCTTACTTCTCCGCTTTCTACCACAAGCGCTGTTTGTACGCGCTTGCCAACCGAAATAAGATAATGATGAACGGCCGAAACCGCCAGAAGAGATGGCACAGGGGCATGCTCGGAATCCACATCCCTATCAGACAATATTATATAGTTTATTCCCTGGACAACCGAGCGTTCCGCTTCACGGCAAAGGCGTTCCAAAGCTTTTTGCAAGCCTTCAGCCCCCTCTTTCACCTCATAAAGCATTTGCAGCTTCACCGAATTGAATCCTTTATAGCGTATATTGCACAAAATATCAAGCTGCGTGTTCGTAAGAATAGGATACGGAAGCCTCACCATTTTGCAATGCTCCTCGTTCGGCACGAGAATATTCATTCCCACGGCCCCGATGTATTCGGTAAGGCTCATCACAAGCTCTTCCCTTATAGGATCGATCGGCGGGTTGGTTACCTGCGCAAACTGCTGCCTGAAATAATTAAAAAGAAGCTGCGGACGCTCCGAGAACGCCGCCAATGGAGTATCGTTTCCCATTGACATCGTAGGTTCGGCAGCATTCTGAGCCATAGGAACAATTATACGTTCCACATCTTCCTGCGTATATCCAAAAATACGCTCTTTCTGCTTGAAGTTGTCGACGCTGCTACCTATATGCCGCCCGCTTTTCAGTTTGTCGAGTTCGATACGGTTCTGTGCCAGCCAATTGCGATAAGGAAATTCCTCGGCTAACTGTTTTTTCAGCACTTCGTCGTGCAGAATACGCCCTTCCTGCGTATCTACAAGCATCATCTTACCGGGCTGCAGGCGTCCTTTTTCCTGAATTTCCTGCGGAGCGATATCGACAACACCCACTTCAGAAGAGACAACCAGCGTACCGCCTTTGGTAATTATATAACGGGCCGGACGAAGCCCGTTTCTGTCGAGCATACCGCCCACATATCGTCCGTCGCTGAACAAAAGAGCTGCGGGACCGTCCCAGGGTTCCATCAAGATAGAATGATATTCATAGAAAGCCTTGAGGTCTTCGCTTATAGGATTCTTCGCATTAAACGATTCAGGCACAAGCATAGCCATAGCGTGAGGAAGAGAAAGCCCCGAAGCCACCATAAACTCAAGCACGTTGTCGAGCGAGGCACTGTCGCTCATACCTTCCTGGACAATAGGACTAAGACTCTTTATATCTCCCAGCGCAGGAGTGGAGAGCACACTCTCGCGGGCTTTCATCCACATGCGGTTGCCGCGCACGGTATTGATTTCGCCATTATGGCAAAGCATTCTGAACGGCTGCGCAAGTCCCCATGTAGGAAAGGTATTCGTGCTGAAACGCGAATGCACCACTGCCAGCGCCGAAGTAAAATACGGATTCTCAAGATCGGAATAAAAACTACGGAGCTGCATGGAGGTAAGCATACCTTTATATATAATGGTACGCGTTGAGAGCGACACGAAATAGAAATCCTTTTTGCCTTCTATATTCGAAGCGTTCACGCGATTCTCTATATGTTTGCGTGCCACATACAGCACACGGTCGGCAACAGACACATCTTCGAAACCCGTAACGAATATCTGAAGTATCTGCGGCTTGGTAGAAAGTGCGTCGCGCCCGAGAACATCATCATTAACCGGCACCTGGCGCACATGCGTAAGTTTAAGTTTCTGTTGTTTTATCTCATCTTCCACAATCTCCAGTATTTCCGCCTCCGACTTTTCGTTGCGTGGCAGAAATATCATGCCGGTGCCATAGCGCCCGCGCTCGGGAACAGGAATACCCTGCAGAAGAATGAATTCATGCGGTATCTGCAACATTATTCCCGCACCGTCACCGGTTTTATTGTCGGCACCCTCGGCGCCGCGGTGCTGCAAATGTTCAAGAACTCTCAGAGCCTGATCTACGGTTGCATGACTTTTTTCGCCGCTTATGTTCACCACCATGCCCACGCCGCACGCATCATGCTCGTTGGCACTGTCGTAAAGCCCTGCATTCTTCGCGCCGTAAGCGCACCGGCCTACACCATACTCCAAGTTTGTCATTTTGGTTTTGTTTTTACTCATCTTTCAATCTTTCTTGTCGTATCCGTGGCAAAAGTACGAACATTTTGACAAATAGAAATATTTTTGCGCATAAAATTTACATTTTATTTGCTTTTACCCGTATTTTATTGCTTTTTGAAAGTATTTCAAGCTTAAAACCGTGCTTATTTTTTGAATATGTCAGGTAGATATTACATTTTTATATTCCAGAAAATTGAAGAAGGAGCATATTTCAGAAAACAAGTCTCACGCGCAAGCAACAAACATGCCAAAAAGTCGCCGGTTTCCCCATTGCTAACACACGTTCTGTCAAGCCATGAAAACTCTCCCGCAGGAAGAAAAAATTATCTCTGAGATATTTTAAAATATCTCAGAGATAATTTTCAGGCCCGCTTATTGCACTTTTTTATAAATCGCCAAAGTTTTTTTCACAAACATAATCAACTCGATTATTTCATCAGAAAAAACTACATTTGCCTAATATTAAACAAAAATCCACACCGACAAACATATATAGATTGAACGGACACACAAGCAACAAACCGGCATTGCTCGCAATATACCTTTTAGCAACGCTAATGCTCACGGCCGTATGCAACGTCAAGGCGCAGCGCACGGCAAGAGGAATTATAGTCGACTCCGCGAAGCATTCCGTCATGCCGTTTGCCAACGCCGTACTATTCAACAGGGACAGTTCGTTCATCGGAGGCGTTACGGCCGACACAAGCGGCTGTTTCAAACTAAATCTGCCGAACCGCAACGCATATATACTACGCGTCACTATGATCGGCTACAAAACCACATACGTCAACATCGGGAAAGGACAGCACAAAGAGACAATCAATCTCGACTCCATATTCATTGCCCCGTCGTACACGGCACTCAAAGGTGTTGAAATAAGAGGCACCATTCCGGAAATGGAAACAAAAGAAGACACTACCGTATTCAATGCCGGAGAGTTTCACGTACAAGAAGGCGAAGCGCTCGAAGAACTTATCAAACTGCTGCCCGGCGTCGAAGTAGACGGAAGTACTATAACATACAACGGAAAAGAAGTGCAGGAATTCAAAGTAAACGGCAAAGACTTCTTCAAAGGAAACAAAGGTGTGGCCATGAAGAATCTCCCCGTCGACTTAGTAAAACGCATAAAAGCATACGAAAAGAAAAGCGATTACGCCGAGCAGACGGGAATAGACGACGGGAATGAACAGACCGTAATGGATATCGAACTGAAAAAAGAGTTGAACGAAACATGGATTACCAACCTCGACGGAGCCGTGGGCTCACAAGGAAGATATATCGAAAAACTGTTCGCAAACCGCATTACCGACCTGTCGCGCCTCACGGTGACCGGCAACATGAGGGATGAAGACGCCCGCTCGACCGACAAACATCTTGGCATTGACTTCTCGGCCAACAACAAGCGGGACAAGAAAGAAGCAGGGCGCTTTGAAATGGGCGGAAACATAGGAATAGACGGAAAACGGTCGCACAGCGAATCTTGGCGAAGCGCGGAAAACTTCATCAACTCGGACGGTGCCTCCTCGTTCAGCAACAGCAATACCTACAACAAGAACCGGTCGGAGTCGCTGAACGGGAACATACGTATGGAATGGCATCCCGACACAATGACAACGGTAACCGCCCGCCAGCAATTCTCTATAAACCGCTCGCATTCCTATTCACACTCGCTCTCGGCGCGATTCAGCGAAAATCCATACGATGTATTGCCCGACAACGACCCTCTTGATAAAATTTTCGACGGTAATTTCTCGCACGAAACCTTACCCGAGCTGTACGATATCACTGTGAACAGCAACAAACGCGCCTCAAAAAGCCGCGGCCACAACCACTCGTACAATCTCAATGCAATGGCTGTGCGCCGCCTCGGAACAAAAGGACGTAATGTAAGCGTCGACTTCAACACATCCCTCGGCGGCGGCAAAAACAAATCGTTCCGCATATCCGACATACTTTATTACAACCAGAGTTCACAGGAAAAACATACATACACCAACCAATACACCCACTCACCCTCGGACAACTGGAACATAAACGCAAGACTTAGCTACAACGAACCTATATTTAAAGGCGGGTTCCTGCAATTCAGCTACCGTTTCGAACGCAGCCGCTCGAAAAGCGACCATTCGCTTTACGAACTGGACTCGCTCGACGGCTGGCGCGACGGCGGGCATGAGCTCGGCGAACTTCCGGCAAGCCGCGACTCGCTCGAAATGGCCCTTAACGTTTTCAACAGCCATTATTCTACATACAATCACTGGACTCACACAGGAAATATCAGTTTCCGCATAAACAAGCGCAATCTCAACATGAACGTGGGCACAGGAATACGACGCCAGACAACACATCTCGATTATCGTAAAAGCGAAATCGACACCATGCTCACACGCCGCCTTACAAGATTCACGCCTTCAGCACTATTCAGATACAGAGTCTCGCGAAACGAGCGTTTCGAACTACGCTACGACGGTTGGTCGAACGACCCGTCGATGACAAACCGGCTTGCCATAACCGACAACTCCGACCCGCTCAACATTCACATAAGCAACGGAGCGCTAAAACCGGCCTGGCACAATCGCGTCAGATTCGAATACAATAAATTCATAGTGAAACGTCAGCAAAACTACGCCGTAAACGCCACATTCAACCAATCGTCGAACAACATAAGCACCGCCATTATTTACGACGAAGCCACGGGAGTGAGAACCACAATACCGAGAAACATAAACGGCAATTGGTCGGCCGACTGCAACTTCACTTTTTCAACGGCATTCGGTCCGAAAAAAGCATTCCGACTAAACACAACTACACGCGGAGGCTATGACAATTCCGTCAGCTATGCAAGCACCGGCTCAAAAGCCTCAAGCGAGAAAAACATAATCAAGACTTCCTCTATCCGCGAAACCGTAAACTTACGATACCATAACCAAACTATTGAAGCCGGAATCGGCGGACGTTTAGACTACAGAAACTCCGATAACAAGCTGCGCCCGCAATCGAACCTAAACACGTTCAATTACTCCTACTCCGCCCAAGCACGCGTGCGTCTGCCGTGGAAGATGACTATCGATTCAAACATAAGAATGCAAGGCCGCCGCGGATACGCCAACAAAAACATGAACACCGACGAACTCATATGGAATGCCGGAGTTTCGCAGAATTTCTTCAAAGGCGCACCGCTCATCATAAGATTCCGCGTTTACGACATTCTTCACGAGCGCAGCAACATTACAAGAACAATCAACGCCCAAAGCAGGGTCGACACACAAAACGATGCCTCATACAGTTATTTTATGTTCCATGTAATATTGCGGCTCAACATTTTCAATGGAAAAATATCGTCAGGATTCCAACGTAAGGAGGGAAAAAAGAAAAATACAGCCGTTAAAGAATAATTTTAAAGCAAAAAACTTTTAAAGTTACCCTTTTTATCAAAAGCCACATAACTTACTGAACAATAAAAACAACCGCAAAACATACGCTCCCCAAAAATCGTCTGTATTACCGGAACAGCCACAAAACAGCGAAAGAAAATGCCGCTTTACACTAAAAAAAGCAGACAAAAGTTTTGCTGTTTCAACAAGAATACGTACTTTTGCAACGCTTTTGAGAAGAAACTCGGCGCTGTAGCTCAACTGAATAGAGCATCTGACTACGGATCAGAAGGTTTAGGGTTTGAATCCCTACAGCGTCACCAAAGCAAAAAACATTCATCTGTTTGGAAACGGCCGAATATTCGGCCGTTTTTTTTATACCCCGCCCTTTCCTATCGCCGCGCACACCCCGATAATAGAACTATTTCGCAAATACGTTTCCGAAGCTGCGAAGAAAACAAAGCGGAAAAGATAGTAAATAAAAATCGCGCTCTGCGAAAAAAAATAGTTTTTTACACGGTAAAAATCTTCCCGCAGATAATTCAAATTACAAGGCACATAATCGAAAATATGTCTGAGATATTTTAAAATATCTCAGACATA
>OHBJ01002376.1_pt1 | contig 12718 bp, 8 predicted proteins | sample 1577241 | NCBI WGS metagenome assembly OHBJ01 (sample SAMEA3541594, study PRJEB24748) | human gut metagenome | biome: human gut; feature: human-associated habitat; material: faeces | place: China | collected 2012
GATTCTTTTGATATGCCGCTGTATGGTCGAGCGGTCGCGCTGAAACAGCTCCGCCATCTGGTCTGCCGTAAGCCACACAGTCTCGTTGGAGAGACGAACCTCAATCTTCGTCTCTCCACCCTGCGTCTGAAATAATATAATCTGTCCGCTATCCATATCAAACATTAAAAGATTATTATTTGGTTGATGTCATAGCGTCGATAAGATCTTGGTAACAAGTGACCTTATGGTAACGCACAGATTCGGTTGACATTTCGTTGAAAAGCTGAGTGCAACAGTCAATCTTCGCATTTTCTATCGCGTTGAGCTGCATGGACTGGAGCGACCCTTTGGTTTCAGCGATAAAGAAAATGTGCTTTACATTGCCTTTTTGCATGGCAATCGCCCAATCAGGAGCATAGCTGCCGACGGGAGTAGGTATCTGGAACGAGCGCGGCAACTTGGCATAAACCACGACTTCACTTGCTTCGTCAAGGTCGTGGGCGAAGTTGCGTTCACCGATGCTGTCGGAAACTACATAATCGGTAACGTGCTTCGTTGCCTGATACGCCTTATCGAAGTCAGCTTTGCTTGATGCCGTGAAGATGTTCGAGTCATAAGTTCCCTCGGTGAGGTGGTAGTGGATATGATCTACAATCATAGTAGCCTTTTGCTCGCGGATAATCTGAATGACCTTGCGGATAAATTCTTCGGGATTATTGCGGAACAAGGCAAGCTTTGAGGGACGCAAACCCTGAAGAATTTTGGCAATAGTCCGGCGTGTAAGATTGGCACCCTTGGCAATCTGCCCCACGAGGTCATACTTGACAGAGGACGTACTGACATCGGTAAGTTCCTGAGAGGTGGATTTGGTGTTGGCAAATTCAGTCACTTCTTCCTCATCCTGTTGACCCTCGATTTTAATATAGCGCAGAGTGCGCACCTGCAACTCGTCAGTATTAAGATGTAGAATGGATTTCTCAATCAACTCGTCGGAGTTATAGCTTACGGTATAGACATACTGATGGTTGATAGCTTTCCATAGAGCCTGAAACTCGTTGCGATAGAAATTGGCGTTGAGCTTCGGTTCAGGCAATTTCGTCTTTGCACCATTCTCTGTCATGCCATCAAGGAGAGACGGGTCAAAGATAGAGTCGATAAGGCGAGTAACGCCCTCGGCCATCGGTTCGAGCTTCGCGCCGAGAGGTGCGAGCGTTCCGGCTTCACGGTCGGCGTGATACTTCGGCGTTATGTTGCCGGCCTCGTCAACATAATCGTTATCTTCGAGGTAGATCATTATGCGGCTTGCCTCACGGTCATTGATGACGTGGGGCTGTCCGTCAAGCGTAATGGTCTTACCCTCGAAATAGTCCGAAGTAGCTTTAGAGGCGCGTTCACGCAGAGCCTCGCGGGTTTCGCGTTGGAGAGCCGTAGTGAAGTCGGAATAACTCTCATTGGCAATGACAGTCAACACATTTATGTTGTGGACTTCTTCGCCGAGTAATTCCTTGTCCTGGCGAACACCATTGCGGTCAACGGCGATACGCAAGCCACGGCCAACTTCCTGACGTTTGGCAGTAGTTGAATTGCTGTGGCGCAGCGTACATATTTGGAATACATTCGGGTTATCCCAGCCCTCACGGAGAGCGGAGTGAGAGAAGATGAAGCGTGTCGGTTCATCGAAGCTCAGCAGACGTTCCTTGTCGCGAAGAATGAGGTCGTAGTCCGATGCTTCTTCCGACACGTCGGAGCCGCGCTTCGTTTTTGTCTCGACCATCTTACCTTTCTTGTCAATCGAGAAGTAGCCACGATGCACCTGATAAGGATAGAATCTTTGCAGATATTCGGTATATTCCTCGTCCCAGATATGCTTCTCGGCTTCGACGAGACGGGCATATTCTTCCTCGAATATCTGTTGGAAGATTCCCTTTTCAGGATTTCCGTCGCTGTCACAGCGGCGGTATTTGGCAACTTCGTCGATGAAGAAAAGGGACAGGCACTTAATCCCTTTCTTGAAAAGCTGACGCTCCTTCTCGAAGTGCGCCTTGATAGTTTCACGAATTTGAACACGCTGCATGTGAAGCTCGTTGGAGTCGCCAACGACATCACCCTTACGCAGAGTTACGCCATTGGCAAAAGTAACGTATGCGACAGGTTGCGTGTTAGAGCCGGGGAAAATATCGACAATATCATACCCCTTGTACTGGAGCAATTCGTTCGACTCCACATAGAGAGAGTCGCCCTTGCCGAGAGTTTTGAAATGGCGTCGAGGCTCACCGGCGGCGTTCTTTACCTCGATGGAAATTCTTGCCATCGGGGGCTTGCTCGGAGACAGGATTATGTCTTCGAGATACATATAGCCGTTGGTGCCTCGGAGGTTTTTCATTTCAAAACCGATAACCTTAATGCGCTTGACAAGTCTCTCGCGGTAAGCGTCGAGAGCGTCGAGGGCATAGACGGTATCATGCTTCGTCTTGTGGGTCGCAGAATAGTTCAGCACGAAAAGCGGGTTGAACTTTTTGAGGGCCGACTGCGTGGCAGCGCCCTCCATCTTCTGAGGCTCGTCCATGATTATGATTGGACGGTTGGCGGCAATCACGTCGATAGGACGGCGAGAAGCGAACTCGTCGCGCTTTGAGTATATGATGCGGCTTTCCTTAGAGCGGCCACCCTCTTTGAGGGAAGCGGCGAAAGCCTGGGTATTTATTATCATCACGTTCAGCCCGGCATCTTGAGAGAACTGGTCGAGCTGATTGAGGTTCGAGCTGTTATAGACAAACCAACGGGCTTTCTTTCCGTAATGCTCCATGAAGTGTTCTTCGAGCATTCGGAACGACTTGGCTACACCCTCGCGAATGGCAATGCTCGGCACAACGATGATAAACTTCGACCAGCCGTAGAGCTTGTTGAGTTCAAACATCGTCTTGATATAGACGTAAGTCTTACCGGTACCGGTTTCCATCTCGACATCGAGGTTGACGGCACCGAGGCCGTCGATCCGCGAGAGAGATTTGGAAAGAGGTACCCCTGCGGTTGTCTGTACCGCATGAAGATTGTCGAGAAGCTGTTTGGAAGAAAGTTCCACGTCGGCATTTCGGTATCCGTCATCGTCGCCGTCAAAACGGAACGTGCCCTTTTGCTGACGGCCCAGGTCGCGGCGATAGTGAGTAGCGTCGCGATTTGGTTGCCCGGTGAAGATGGCGGTAGTGTTCTCGACCGCATCCGTCTGGTAGCCTTGAATCTTAAACTTAAACTTCACTTTTTCAATTTGGAATGAGGAGTGAGGAATTAGGAATTTAATGATTCGGCAGTAGTCTTGGTTATACTACTGAGCAATTTCCTTAGTTCCACACAATCGTTATTAATAGATTGGAATTCATCATCAGAAAGATAATCAGTTTCATGAAGTAGCTCAATCCAATATTTCGTCTCGGCGCATTCCTTAAACGCAATGTGCATTTTTGCAAGGAAATCTTTCTTGCTTATACCGCACAAGGCTTCCGAAATATTTGCTCCGATGCTTGTTCCGCTTCTTAGCAACTGTTTGGAGAGAATACATTCTTTTTTATTCTCTGAAAGATGCTTATATAGCTTTATAATCCTTACGGCAAAGTGTTTAGATTTAGCTGCGATTGGATTTGGTTTTTCCATTATTCCTAATTCCTCTTTCCTGACTCCTAATTCAAATTACTCGACAAACTGTGTTTGGAGAGTAATGCTTAAAGATTTGCTCGAAGTTGTCAAGGACATTGTCATTGGCAGCGGAAGCATCACGCATAACGAAGTATTGCGGCTTCATCTTTGCAATCTCCGTCACGGTTGACTCGTTGACCTCGGTATCGAAAGTGGCGATTAGATAATCGCCATCTACGAAGATCACCTTTTTGCCGTTGACCTCCTGCGTCTCTATCTTGGCCGACAACTCGATATTGAGTTCGGGCAGGACTTGGAAAAGCAAGTCGAGCGGAGTGCGGTCGGGCTTCACGTTGTCAACGGTCGTGAAGATATTCTTTGCGTCGAAGTCTTCCGGAGTATAGAACACGTCCTCCATATTCGACGAGTCGAGTTTGAGGACACGGAAGTCGGTGTCGAGGTCTTGACCGTTGAGACCCGCTTCCTCCTTGACTTTCTTACCGGCGCGGCGAATACGTTCCTCACCGATTTGGCAGATGGTTTCGTAGCCAGCCTTACGCGCTTCGCTCTTTTCGTCGGTAACTTCGGGAAGTTGCACCATTATGAACTTGCGCTTGCCACCATCCTCGGCGTTGAGCTTCATAACAGCGTGTGCGGTAGTTGCACTACCGCTGAAGAAGTCGAGTATGAGGTCATTTTTATCAGTAAAAGCATCTATCAAATTGGATATAACAGTCTCGTCCTTAGGAAAGTCGAAAACCTCTTTACCCATAAGGTCACGAAGCCTCAGCCTCGCACCTCTTCGATCTTTGTAGAATACTGTATCAAGCAACTGCGTCTCATTATCATGAAGATAGCGTTTAAGAACTGGAAGCTTGTCATTGTCTTGAAACATTAGTTTACCGTCCTCAACTGCTTTCCACAAGTCTTCCTCCTTACCAAAGACCCATCCGCGTGACGGAGGTAAAATGGTCAGCCCATTTATCGGATTGATAACACTATATTTACCACCGCCGACTCGGGAGACATTATCCATGCAATATAGACCCTTGTCATCAATATTGCAGTAATGTGCATGAGCCTTAGATTCTTCAGGGGCTTCAGTAGAAAACCATTTTTTTATGAGAAACGAAGCTTGCTCATAGTCATTATGACAAGTTCTTAATAATTCTTCCCTTTTCTTGTAGATGGTATCTAACCCTCTCTTTTTCTCTTTCCAGACAAGGTTTGCATTACGACATGCAGATAAATCCTTGGCAAAAATGAGTATATATTCGTGAGACGTAGAAATAAATCTTGCCGTATTGGTTTTGCCGCCTTGCCAAATCATTTGCGCAAGGAAATTCTGCTCACCAAATATTTCATTACATATTCGGCGAAGATTTTCGATTTCATTATCATCTATGGAAATAAATATAAGCCCCAAATTGGAAAGTAAGTCGCGAGCAACTTTCAGGCGTGGGTATATCATATTGAGCCAATCAGTATGAAAGCGACCATTGCTTTCAGAGTTGCGCTGCATTGGGTCAATAAGTTGGTTCCCAAATTCATCGAAGGCTCCACTTGTAGCCTCGAAATCTTCGCGCGACTGAGCGAAGTCGTCATTATAAACGAAGTCATTGCCGGTGTTATAGGGAGGGTCAATGTATATCATCTTGATTGCGCCGAGATAGTTCTCTCGGAGAACCTTTAGCACATCAAGATTATCGCCCTCGATGTAAAGATTTTTGGTGTTCCAAAAATCTACGGAAGCATCGAGGTCAGGACGTAGAGTTTTGTCGGTAGCCTCATTTGCAAGACGAGATGCGGCGCGCTTATCAGGCCATGTGAACTGATAGCGTTCCTCTGCCCCGTCGAGCAAGTCCTTCGACAACTCATCGCGGAGCTTGTCGAAGTCTATGGCATGTTCAGGCTCACCGTCTTTATTTAGTCGCTCAGTGACGCACTGCGGAAACAATGCGGCAATCTTCGCCACATTACCATCCGCTGCGTCATGGCTTTTCATTCGTAGTTTATCCATATTTGTGTTATTGTAGTTTCTTATATAAAGTGTAGATAGGAAGTTTGGGAAGTCGTTCCAAAATCTCCTTGTCTATTTTCTTTAGAATCCAGTCCGCTTTGGATTTATCATCCAAAAGGACTGCCGCAGAAAATCGGTTTAATGGTTCCTTAATGTCTGCTTCTAATTCGTAAAGGAACTCTTTGTGACAATCAAGTAGAGAATTATTGCGCCGCTTATACATTTGTATAGCAAGCAATCGAGTATATATATTTACTTCATTGTCAGAAAAATTGTAGTCAATAAGAATGTTTAGAATAGAAAGAGCAATGACGAGATGCGCTTCTTTACCAAAGGTGTCGTAATGATACAGAAGCCGGTCTATGTCATGATTAAGCATGGGAATTAAGGAACTGTCAACCTTAATAAGTTCTTTGTATTCATCAAGAGCAATATCTACTCCCAAATTAGAAGGTAATTGGTCTTCTCTTTCAAGCAAGACTGAAAGAACTGGTTGCTTTGCAATCTTACCCGAACTTGTGCGGAAAGAGTAATCAAAGAACCCGTGAATATCAAGAACCTTATAACCTCCATCGGGTAGTCTTTTGAAGAAAAGGAAAAGACTTACTCCAGCGGCATTTATTACCTCTAAGAAATCTTCCTTTTTATCGTGTTCTTCGTCCATGTCTAACACGCCATCATATAGAATGCTATATATTATTTTTTCGAGACCTTCTGCCTCAGACTGGGTTAGAACATTGAAGTCTAAATCATCGACAACACCAAGAGTATTGAAAAGCTTTTTGACGTCATTAACAAATGAGAGCATCCCACGCCATCCTTCAATCTGTTCGTTTATAATATTGGGGTCAAAGGCTCCTACCGACACCTTTAACTTGTCTATACAGAAATAGCCGTGTTCAAAGGCCTCTATAAGGAATGTCAACTCTTTCTCAGCCTCAGATATATTAGAGGCCGAGAAATTATAACTTATGGATACCATACCTCCATCTGTACCAAATTTGTGAGGAAACATCAAAACGGTACTTTTACCGATAGATACTTTTATTCCTTCCTTAACAAATTCAACGAATGCACTACCGAAATACTCTCTTTCATCTATGGTAATACTATGGTTAAAGGTCTTACCTATTTGTAATCGTGTAGGCGCTTCTAAGTAAAACTCGCCGGGTATTCCTTCTATGGTAACAAGAAAATCATTGTAGGTAGTAGATAATAAAGAGAAAATATTATCACTTTTACTTAAATAGGGAGAGTGCAGTCGAAGCGAAAACTTCTTGTCTTTTAAGTGTTCCGGAGTAATAAGGGTGTGGGTCGCCTGAAGATATAATGATTCGATTTGCCTCAAAAAACCTTCTGCATCAGGCGTAGGTAATAAGTCAATCTTGGTGTACTTTAGGCCTGTTGCAGACTCCAAAATCTTTTTAAGACTTAGTTTAGTAAGCACTGCGCAATAAACCTTAGACTGTCTATTGCGAGCGACTAAACTTTTGAAAAAAACGACACCTCCGTCGGTAAGATATTTCTGTAAATCTCGCAATTTTATTTCATATCCCGTTTTCGGAGGAAAAAAGTCACGACTCCACTCTGATGCTTTTACTTGACACTTTACATTGTAACGGAATGTGTCAGTTGTTAAAACATCCTTTTGCTTATACACTGAAATATCTCCGTCCCAAAGAAGTGTTTTATCATTTGTTGCCAAATGATCCTCCATAAAACCGCAGTCGCAGATGTATTCTGAGACCGCATTTATGCCTTTCTTCTCGATGATTTTCTTATCCATTGAGACCTCCTTTCAATTTCTGGAGTTCGAGGAAAAGTTCTCTTTTACGCCGCGGTTGTTTAGTCGCGTTCATTTGACGCTCCAATACAGCAATTTGGCGGAGCAATTTATCACGTTCTTCATCAACCTTAATCTGTTCGGTTAGCGAGTTTTCTTTCTCAACAGAAAACTGTCCGATGGAAGAAACGACCGACTGCCAAACCGCATCAAGATTGAGTCCTGACAGAGCGACGGTGGCAGAATATATCGGTAGCCACGGAGCGGTGAAAAGCTTAGAGTGATAAACGGCAAGCATAGCCTCGTCTTCGAAGCGAAGCAGATATATTACGCGCTGCGGAATGCTCTTAGCGAGAAGGACTATGTTCTTCGGGTCGTAGTCTCGTTTTTTGAGAGAGACTTCGATAACGAATATTTCCTTAACCTCGGCTCCCTCGGCGATAGCAGGGAGGGTGCGCGGCGCAATCCAGTTAACAAAGTCAAGACGTGACACTTCGCCATCGAAACTATCACGTTGCGATGGTTTCCAGTCGAACCGCTTATAAAGCTGTGCTTTCGGTAGCGGTCGCATGACTTCTGTGGATTGCGGTAAATTCAGCATTACTTCTTGTTTTTAGACGATTGGACAGGCAGAACCATTATCGTGTCATTGCTTTTAATTTTTATTGGTTCTGACAGAGAATGAGTTTGAATGATTGAATCGAGGTGATTAATCTGACTCTGTGAAATTACCGTGGGTTGCGCACTTTGTTTGACTCCCCGATACGAGAAATAGCAACCTATCGCAGAAGCAATAAAGGCAACCGCCGAAATTATAAGTGTTCGATTGGCTATACTGATTGATTTTAATGCAATCGAATTATTTTCCTCATATCGTTTGTCTTCTAACGTACGAAAACCATTTGAACCGTATTCTTCCAAGACTGGCATCGGATATATGATTTTATAAACAATTTCATCCAAATCATACGCAAGGCTATTAGGAACAGTTTGTAATGTAAGAGGATCTGCACCTTCATAATCCTCTTTCTTTTCAAATACCTGTAAGTCAAAATCTCGAAGAATTGATAGAATCCCATTTTCTCGATCTAAGCCTATTCCTAGGAATTGGTTTTTGTCTGCGTTAAATTCATATCTTTCCCGATCGAAAAGCATCCTTTGTTTTATCTCATTCTTACTTGGTATGGTTAAAAGTTTAATGAATCCTATATGAACAAGTTCTTGTATAAAATAAATAAAGTCAGCTATCTCAAAGTATTTTTGTAGAGCCTCATCTCTATTATCAGCATCAATAGAGTAGATGCTGATGTGGGGAGTGGGATTAATATCCCATTTTAATGCAAAGAAAGATAGTTTGGTACGCAATAGCCGGGCGACTTGAAGGTTTTTCAAATCGCCAGTTAGTTTATACCCAACAAGTTCCTTGAGTAATGTGTTTTCTTTATCTGAGAACAGTCGTAACATATCTATCTAATTATTAGAAAACATATTAACTCAAAGTCGTCAAGCCCCCTTACCTCATTGCCAAAAAGTGAGCCGGTATCGCCGTCGAGGAATGAGAAAAGGTCGGTGGATTCCTTGACCTTGATAAGCGACGAGATGGCATCGCCGAGCAGACGGGAGTAAGTACCCATACGCTGACCGTCGCGAGTCTCGGCGTTGAACTTACGGCAAAGCTCAAGTAGCGGTTCAGCCTTGCCACGGCAAAGATGGCGCATCCGGTCGAGAAGGTCTTTCGGGTCAAGGTGATCTACAATCACCTCCGAGTCCTTCGAGATATAGACCATATAGAACGGGTGAAGCCTGTTCTTACGGTCGATGTTGATTTCGTTGTTGCGATTTTTGAGCACGAAAACAACACCCGGAGGCGCGTCCTTATCGGAAGCGACAAGAGCATGAAGCCCCATAGGGGTATGCTCGATGTCGTGCCCCTGCTTCATGTAGTCGAGCAAGTCGAGACGAAATTCAGTCAAGCCCAAGTCCATTATGGAAACGCCGGTACTCATTTCCTCAATATCGACGACTTCCTCTTTGAGGCGTTCCAACTGGTCGCGGCGATATTTGAGGTCGCCCTGTTCCTCGGCAGAAAGTGGGTTGTCATCGCCGGTGGCGGTGAGCACCGACACTTTCATACGCGCCTCGACACGACCTTTGAGATTGATATAATCGTCGAGGTCCATGTCGGGCCAGTAGTTGACGAGCTGAATAACCGCGTTGCGCGAGCCGATACGGTCGATACGACCGAAACGCTGTATGATGCGCACGGGGTTCCAATGAATATCGTAGTTAATGAGGAAATCGCAGTCTTGGAGGTTCTGACCCTCCGAGATGCAATCGGTTGCGATTAGCACGTCAATTTCCTCATTGAGCTTCGGATAGAGCGAGGCTTTCTCTTTAGATATGGGCGAGAAAAGAGTAAGGACTTTATTAAAGTCCAGTTTCTCGCGGATTTTCAAAGTCGAGCGGGCTTCAACGTCTCCCGACACCAGGGCTGTATTCAGACCTGTGCGCTCCTTAATGAGCGGTGCGATGTTCTCGTAGAGATACTGAGCCGTGTCGGAGAAGGCGGTGAAGACTATAATCTTTTTATTGTCGGCATTGATAGGATTGGCAAACTTGTTGCGAATGTCCTCAATGAGCATTTGCAGTTTGCTGTCATGTTCAGGGGTGATGTCGGCAAGCATGAACAGCAGAGTGTTCAGATTGTCGAGGTCTTTGGCGAGATAGCCGCGCCACTGAACATAATCCATGTCGGCGAGGTCAATCTTAGTCTTCTTACCTCCGATGAAAACGGTATCTTCGCGCTCGTCGAAGTCAAGGCCGTTTTCAAAGTCGTAGTCGTTAACGTCGGCATGGGAGCCGGAGGCGGCAACTGCATCAATGGAATTGATGGTCGCCTCTATATAGTTCTTAATTCGTGTGAGCGTCAAGCGGAACGAATTGACTGAACTTTCGAGGCGTTTGAGCAGGTTTATGCTCATAAGTTGCCTGATACCTCGTTCACGGCCACTGCGGGAAAGATTGCTGAAGCGTCCATCTTCGCGCACCTCCATATATTTTTCCAACTTGCTCTGCAAGATAAAATCGGAGGGCGTGTAGATAGCGAGGTTAAGCTCGCTGACGCTGACAAAAATATCATTGAAGCTGACTGCCGTAGGCAAGTCGGTAAGTTTCGGAGCACGTGAGATTGGTTTCAATCTCTCCGGGAACTTACCGATGTCAGTAGTATCGTAATATTGCTCGATGTGCTTGCGCGAGCGAGCAATGGTAACGCTGTCGAGGACTTCAAAGAAATCGAAGCTCAGGGATTCAAGGAGCGCTTTCGTGGTTCGATCTTCCGGCGGAAGTTTGGACCACCTGTTGAAAGCGGTCTGCGCCTGACGGAAAATATCGTCGAGCGAGCTTGACGTTTTGAGCTGCGCGTCCATAATCGAGCTGTCCCCCTCGTAAGCGAGGGCAAGCTGATTGCGCAAGTCGTTGAATCTGTTGTTGACCGGGGTGGCCGACAACATAAGCACCTTGGTCTTGACCCCTGCACGAATGACCCTGTTCATCAACTGGAGATAGCGGTTCTCGCGTGGGTTCTCGTCGTTCTCGTCGGTGGTGACTTTGCCACCGTTGCGGAAGTTATGGCTCTCGTCTATTACAACGAGGTCATAATTGCCCCAGTTAATGTGTTCGAGGTCAAGGCCGTTGCTCTGCCCTGACTGACGCGACAGGTCGGTATGATAGAGAATATCATAGCGCAGACGGTCAGCAACGAGAGGGTTATTGACGTAGTTACTACGATAAGTAACCCAGTTGTCGTGCAGCTTCTTCGGGCATAGGACGAGAACGGACTTGTTGCGGTTCTCGTAATACTTTATAACCGAAAGAGCGGTGAATGTCTTACCGAGACCGACAGAGTCTGCGAGGATACACCCGTTGAATTTTTCCAACTTGTTGATGATGGCGAGAGCGGCATCACGTTGGAAATTGTAGAGCTTATTCCAGATGACGCTCGACTTGAAGCCGGTGGCTTCATTTGGCAGCACGTCTTCCGAAATATCTTCAAGGAACTCGTTGAAGATATTGTATAGCGTAACAAAGTAGATAAACTCCGGGGAGTTTTCTTTGTAAGCGTTCGTGATGTTGTCGAGCACTTCTTCGGTAACGACTTGGAGCTTGTCGCCGTCGTTCCAAATCTGATTGAAGATTTGGAGATACTGTTGAGAGAATGGAGCCTCCATCTTATTGATTGCGATAGCAAGGCTATTGCCGCGCTCGCAACCCAACTCAACGGTAGTGAAACCGCCGAGAGGCATATAAGTGGTATCGTCAACGGTTGCAAATGACGGCATCCCGGCATTTGTGCGGTTCGATTTGAAGCATACCTTTTTACGAATCCACTCTGCGCATTCTTTGGCAACGGCTTTCAAAGAAAGTTCGTTACGGAGTTTGATTTCAAACTCCGAGCCATAGAGGTCGCGTTCACGATTGAGGCGAGGAATATAAAACTCGCGCTTCTGCTTGTCCGCCTTTTCGGTTACGAAAGAAGGGGAAGTAAAGATAAAGCGCAACTCGGAAATATCAGACAGCTGCTCTTTCAGCTCCTGAAAAGCATATATGGAGAAACAAGATGCGGCGATAGCCACCTTGGAGCCGGAGCGCAAAGTGGACGTCATATCGTCTTTCAACGTCTTATTTACGTTGTCTATAAATTCCATATAAACAAAATGAGAACACCCAAGTAGCATCTGAAGGCCGACCAAAGCCTGCAACGACTACGAGGGTGTTCTCAAAGTTTTCGGCTCTCGCCGTATGTCTTTGTGCTAATGAATGGTCATTTTCAGATTAGCGTTACTTACCAATTACAAAGTTACAATATTTCCGTGAAAGTTTGGCTGTCAGGCATAAATAAATTTTAACGTCTGCCTGATACACCGCGTTTGGGCAGAGACGGTTTCAGCATCTTGTGGGCTTGCATCATGCAGCGGTAGGCGAAGCGGCGGTCGTCTTCATCCGGATTGCGTCCCCACGGGAGGTCTGATGAGGTGCCTCCGCCTCCGCATGACTGGGCGGATTGCGTCGCGCCATCGAGATAACCGAGGAACAAATACATCGCACACTTCAATATCTCGTTGGGTCGCTCGGCGATTGCAGTCAGGAACTCGTCATCAACCCTGGCTTTCAGTTCCGACGGCATGGATTCAACCAGGGAACGGACATCGACAACCATCCTGGCAAAGACGGCATCAGTAAGCCTCATAACGCGAGTTCGGGATAACGATATCCAACTCGGCGACATTACAGTTAGGCATGAA
>OHBJ01002380.1_pt1 | contig 12701 bp, 6 predicted proteins | sample 1577241 | NCBI WGS metagenome assembly OHBJ01 (sample SAMEA3541594, study PRJEB24748) | human gut metagenome | biome: human gut; feature: human-associated habitat; material: faeces | place: China | collected 2012
TTTTCTTAATTTTTCATTCTCGATTAGCAAGCTGATGCAGTCAATTGTTTTTTGAGTGCCGGGCGCCAGGTCGAGCAGCAATACGTCCGGCTCTCCCCACCATACGTCGGATAGGAATTGTTCCAAGGAGCGTTGCAGTCTTGGACCACGCCATAGGATGGCTCTGTCCGCGCCGGCGAACATGCCGATGGAGATCAGTTTCACACCCCATGCGGTGACGGGCATGAGCATGCCGTTGAGGTTCGTGGGCTGTGATTGCACGCCGAATAGCCTGGGCAGCGAGAAACCGTAGATGTCGGCGTCGATGGCGGCGGTATCGTAGCCGAGCGCCGCGAATGTGGCTGCCAGATTGGCGGTGACAGACGATTTGCCCACGCCGCCTTTGCCGGAGGCGATGGCGAAGATGCGGGTTTTGATGCCGGGTTTGTTGAACGGGTTCTGTTTACGTTCCGCTTTGAGGCCGGCCACCAGCTGGGTGAGTTTGTCTTGGCTCATGGAGCCGACTTCGATGCTGGGAATCAACGTGGCATCGGGATAGGAGGCGACCGCGCCGTTGATCTGGTTGGTGATGGTCTGCGACAGCGGACAGCCTTCCACGGTCAGTTCGACCCGCACCCGTACGTCGTACGTGTTGGTTTCGCCTGCCACTGGCGTGGCGTCAATGGCTGCGATCATGCCCAAGTCGGTGACGGACCTGCCCAGTTCGGGGTCAATCACTTTGCTTAGCCGTTCGTAGATGCGCGCTTCGATGGTGCGCTCGTCGCTCATGCTTCCTCCTTATGCCGCGTACCACAGTAGCGGTTCGCGGCACGGCTTGCCAGATGGTGTGGCGATTATTCAACTGTTCCTGTGTCGAGCAGCTGTTTGAATTGGTCTTCGTTGAGCATGGGGATGCCCAGTTCCTCGGCTTTTGCGGCTTTTGAGCCGGCATTCTCGCCTACGACGACCCAATCGGTTTTCTTGCTGACGGATCCTGCGGCTTTGCCTCCGCGCAGAACGATGGCCTCTTTGGCGGAATCGCGGGAAAATCCTTCCAACGAGCCGGTGACCACGACCGTTTTGCCTGCCAATGTCTGTGGTAGTCCGCTGGCTTGGGCTTGTCCGACTCCTACGCCGGCGGCCTTCCATGCGTCAAGCACGGCACCGCGCCAATTGCCCGGCTCACGGGCCGCGATGAACCATGTGACTACGGATTCCGCAATTTCCGGACCAATACCGTCGATTTGGGACAATTCGTCCACGCTGGCATGTTCGATGGCATCCAACGTACCGAACGCGCTGGCGATGGTGCGTGCGGTGGGCGGTCCGAGCCTGCGGATGGACAGGGCCACCAGAACGCGCCACAGGTCGGCATGGCGGGCTTTGTCCATTTCGTCGAGCATCTTGCGGGTGTTTTCCGCCGGACGAATGTACACCGGCTGCACGCTGGACGCGCCTCCACGGGATACCTTGATTTCCTCGCGGATCACCACGGCGTCATCCGGCACCACGTATTGCGGATATTCCGCGGTCTCGTCGATGTCGGCATCCTTGCGTTTGCGGGCGGCGGTAGGCGCGGTCCAGAATGCGGGCACCTGATGCCATAATCCGGATCCGCCCACGCGTTTGCGCACTTTCTTGATCTTGCCGTTTGACCCGACGGTCTCGTGGATTTCGATGATTGGGGCCTCGCGCCAGACGCGCACATCCTTGAGGTCTGCGGACGTCAACGAGAACAGCCCGGCCTCGCTGGACAGCACAGGTGTCTGCATGGGCGGCAGTTCCAGTCCCGCCACCGGCTCGTACGGTTCAGGCTCCTCACCGGGTTTCACCACGATTTCGGTGATGTTCGGCGCATACGTGTCGATGGAATCGGGCCTGTCCTCTTCGGGATTCGTCAGCGCAATGGCTGATTGGTCGCCCAGATGTTCGATATCGAACGCCTTGCGGGACGCCAGATTGATGATCCGCTCGGTCAGCTGCGCCGGGCAGGATTCCACGTTCGGGCAGCGTATATCTTTGTCTCCCTCTTTGGCGGGAGCGAGTTCCGCGCCGCAGCTCGGGCAACGCGTGGGCATCACGAACCGGCGGAGCTCGCCCTCGCGTCCCTTGCGTCGCTCCAGCACCGGACCGACGAGCTCGGGAATCACGTCTCCCGCCTTGCGCACCACCACGGTGTCGCCGATGAGCACGCCTTTGCGTTCCACTTCAAAGGGGTTGTGCAGCGTGGTACGGGATACTGTGGAACCGGCCACGTACACGGGTTTCAACACCGCCACCGGAGTCACACGTCCGGTGCGCCCCACCTGCACAGTGATGTCAAGCAGCTCGGTATTGACTTCTTCCGGTGGATATTTGTAGGCGATGGCCCAGCGCGGCGCCCGCGATGTGGCGCCAAGGGAACGCTGCAATCCCAAATCGTCGACCTTCACGACGATGCCGTCAAGCGCGTGTTCGATGTCGCCTCGGTGTTCGCCGTAATAGTCGATCATGTCGAGGATTTCCTTGAACGACGTGACCTCACGGTTGTGCGGAGAGACGGGCACACCCCATTTCTTATACAATTCGTAGGCTTCGGATTGGTCGTTGACCACATCATGGCCGTTGCCGGCGTGCCCCGCACCCCAACGCAGCGATCCGATGCCGTGCGCGTAGAAGCTCAGGCGACGGGTTGCGGTGATACGCGGATCCTTCTGTCTCAGACTACCTGCGGCCGCGTTGCGGGGATTGGCGAATGGCGCGCGACCGGCGTCCTCGTTCTCGGCGTTCAGCTTGTTGAAATCGTCCCATCGCATGAACACTTCGCCGCGGATCTCCACGAATTCGGGAATGTCTTCCTCCGGTCCGGCAAGGTTCTGCGGAATGGTGGAGATGGTGCGCACGTTGAGAGTGATGTCCTCGCCGGTCACGCCATCGCCTCTGGTCAGACCCTGTTCAAGCACGCCGTTGCGGTAGATGAGGTTCAGCGCAAGACCGTCGATTTTCACCTCGCAGGTCATGGGCAGTGGCTTCGATTCGGGCCAATCCAATCCCCTGAGCACGCCGTCGTACCATTCGCGCAGCTCCTCGATGGAGAACACATCATCGAGGCTCATCATGCGCGATGGATGACGTACGGAAGCGAAGTCGTTGGAGAACGTGCCGCCCACGCGATGGGTCGGTGACTGCGGTGAGTCAAGTGATGGGAACTGCGCCTCAAGCGATTGCAGGCAGCGCAATCTTGCGTCATATGCCGCGTCGGATGAGACGGGGGCATCGTCGATATAGTATGCGATCTGGTCTGATTCCACCCATGCGGCCACGCGCGCCCACAGCCTGGCCGCGGCTTCGGCGCTCATCGAAGCCACATCAACCTTGTCGAGGCGCATGGCGTCGGCATCGGTCGGCTGCAACGCGGCAATCCAACGTTCGCTGCCCGGAGTCAGCGAAGCCAGCCCCTCATCGGCCACGACGGCCGCGGAACTACCGTCGCTCTCCGGCGCGTCGAAATCCCATGCCAACTGTTCGGAATCATCACGATTCGTCATTGTCACCGCTTTCCCATCATTTCCGCCATGCCGCGCGGATGTCCACGCCAGCACCGATTATCGCACAAATGTTCGACCGTTTTGTTAGTTGTTCAGAGAGCGCAGGAACTGCACCTGCACCACGTCGGCACCGTCATGGTCTTCGTAATCCATGCGCATCGCGGCCACCGACAGGGTACGTGCGGGCACGAACATGCCTTTGTCCACGCAGACGCGGGCCGCTTGGTGCATCAGGGGCGCGACCGGCGTGTTCGGCCATACCGGCAGTCCGGCGTCGGCGAGCACGTGGATGGCTTCCTGCACGTTGGTCGGCACCGGAATGCACTGCGATTGCGCTCTTCCGATCAGTTCCTGCAGTTCGCTTTCGAGCATGGCGATACGTCCGGGGGCGATCTCCTCGCTCATGATGTATGAGGCGGCGGCAAGGTCGAAGTGGTCGCACATCCATTCCGCATAGGCGAGGCGATAGTAGGCGAATGAGGCGTCTTCCCGGTCAAGCGCGACGTTCAGCGCGTTGAGGCATGCCGCACGTGCCGGATCCCAGTCCTCGGCACGCCCCAGCTGCACGGCGAGCTTGAGGTGCGACAGCGGGTATGCGGGGGCGTAACGCACCATGGCGTTCAGATGCGGCAGCGCGGCATCGACGCCTTTGACTTGGGCGAGCAGGTCGGCAAGCTCCATATGCATGTAGAACAGGTTGTCGGGAATGAGCACCGTTCTTTCGCCTTCGGTGGCGAACATGCGGTTGTAGATGACGCGTTCCGCATATGAATTGAAGTACCGCGGCACGCCCGGATTTTCAGCGAAGATCCGGTCCATGCGTTCGAGTGTGGACTGGGCGGATTCGATGGCCCGCTCGACGTCTCCGGAGAACAGCATGTCTCGTGCCTTCAGACGTTCGTCATCGAGGGATTGTGCCAGTTCGAATGAGAAGTCGGGCGTGTCTTCGCCGTCGATCAGCGCGCTGGTGACCTGCGGTGCCAATTCGGTCAATTCCGGATCGGATATGGAATTGATGATGTCCATGGCCTGTTTGGCTTTGGCCACCGATTCGAGTCCGTCGCTTTGCGCAAGACGATGGAACTCCCCCACGGCGCGCTGCAACAGGTCGACACGCTGGATGGACAGGCCCATCATGTTCTCACAGCCGAACAACTGCGCCGTGCCGTCATCAAAACGAATGTCGGACAGTTCGGGTTCTTCTTGGCTTCCCGCCGGTGAGAATCGGCTGTCACGAAGGTCGAAGGCCGCATCGATGGGTTTGAGCGCGCCTTTGCCGTCCACGTCCATTTCGGCGTCGAACATGCGGTATGTGGCGGTTGGATGGGCCAATCCGTCAGTGTCGAGCCGCTTCAGGAACTCGTCGCGGGTGAAGGTGACGGTCACCAAGTTGCGTACGGTCGGGTTTTTGCGCAGCTGCGCCATCGGATCGTCGTCATCATCATCGAGGTAGGTGTCGTACTCCGTTTTGTCGCTGGCGTCGTCCCGCATGGAGGCGTCGTCATCATCGGCGCGTCCGTCCGGTACCGCGAACGCCATTTCGTCGAAGTCGATGTCTTTCATCAGGTCTTCGAACTGGCCGTCCACCGTATCGTCTCCAGTGCCAACGCTATCCGAGCCAGCCGAATCGTCGGAATCGATTGATTCGGATGAGATATCGGTGGTTCTCGGAGTGACGGGCCGAGCCGGATCGCCATGGTAGTCGCCGTCCTTTGGAGCGGCTTTGGATCCGGATGGCCTCATGTCTCCGGTACGGATGCGTTCGAAGGCGCTTAACGCCTCGCTCATCAACTCGCTGATGGCGGAATCCTGTTCGGCTACGGCCTCTTCCAGACCAATCGAATCGATGTGCATCGACACGCGTTTGACATTCGGATCGGCTCCGAAGCTCAGCGCGGCCATCATGAGTCCGACGCGCAGATTGTAATCGACGCTCATACGCGTGCGTTCGACGTCGGTCAGGTCGATCCACGCGCGGCGCGATACGTCGTATCGGGTGAACGGCATCATGGACACTCCAGCAGAAGTGAAGCCGATTGCGACTTCGCCGTCGCTGAGGTCGCACCGGAAGTCAACGTCGAAACGGTATGGCAGACGCAGGCTGCGCAGCAGACGGGACATGGTCTGCCGGTACACCCATTCGGAACCTCCGTCGGCGCCGAAATCGCCTTCCAACACGTTGTCCTTGGTTGATTCGGCGACTTCACGCCGGAAGTCGGCCGCGATATCCGCCAGTCGGCTGGCGGCCTGGATGCCGTCTTCCCGGTTCGGGTCGAGGATCGCGCCGAACCGGTCGTCCGGTTTCAACGCGATCAGCGTCGGATTCTCCAGCAGGGCGAAGTCGATCTGCGCGGCTTCGGCACGCGTCACCGTGTCCTCCGTGGGGAGAGCGCCGATGCGTGCGTTACGTTCCAGCCATGAGCTGACGGCGGCGAAGCGGTTGAGGTTGCCCTCGATGTTGAGGGCGCACAGCACTGCCGAGAACGGCAGGGAGGAATCCCATGCGAAGAAGTAGCATCCGGAATAGCTGGATGTGTACAGGCGCAGCGGTTCCGCTCCGTGCACAGCTTCGAGCCCTTGATCGGTATCGAGCGCGTGGGCTTCGCGCATCAGATCGGCGAAGTAGTCTTCCAGGCCGGAGGCGCGCATGCCATGCGACCGGGCGCTCATGGTGTCTCTGATGGACCGTCGGATGGCGCCTATGGGCGCTTCGCGGTTGAGCCTGCGGAAAATGTTGCCGGAACCGAAGCCGACGAGCAGGCCGTTCATCTGTGGAAGCATGTAGGCGGCGAAGAAGGCGATGGTGATGGCGTCCCGATATTCGAGGTCGAACCGCATATTCGCTGGCAGGTTGGCGCGCATTTGCTCAAGCGTGTAACGGCTGCCGGTTTTGAGCCATGAGGCGAGCCACATCATGCGACCGCCCGGCATGCGTCCCACGACGCCGCCTTGCGTGGCGCGCACCGTTTTCGGATTGCGGCTGGCCGCATGGCCGAGTCTTGGACCGTCCGCCAACGTAAGGGTTTCCTCTTTGACGAAGACGAACCGCGGTTCGAGTTCCTGCGTGTCCATGTCCGGATCGGTGCCGGCGAAGACACGCGCTTTGCCGTCCGCGAGCGCGATTTGGGCGAAGTGGTCGCTGTCGGTGAACAATCCGATGGAGAAGGCATGGCCGTGGGTCTGCGGCAGTTGGGCCCATCCGAGGCGGAATCCTCCGGGCACGCCTTCGAATCCGTCGATGATGTGTCGTTTGATGAGCGGATTAAGCCGGATGGCGTTGCGGGTCAGTTCGTCGACGATGTCGTCGGGCTTGTCAAACGCCTTGCCGAAGGGGTTGGCGTGGATGTGGCGCGGCGTGGCCTGGTTGACGAGTCGCCGCACATTTTGCCTGACGCGTTCGAGCATGGTCCGGTTATGTTCCGGTTGGCTGGCCGGGTCTGATGGTGTGCGGTGAGACATGTGTGCCATTCTTTCAATCCAATGCGACATGAAGCTATTAGAATAATGACGTGACTTTTTCGAAGCAGCGTTTTCAGGCACGTCGTCGTATGTGCGCAGCCATTGTAGTCGCTTTCGCGGTGATGGTGGCGGTCGAGTGCGTGTTGTGCAATATGCCGTTTTGGCGTTCCTTGACCGCATCGGGTGATTCCGCCGCCGCGTACAACGTGCTGGGCCCTGGGCTCGAACGTACTGACGAGGGGTTGTTGAAGGTCACCGATCCGACGCAGGCATATATGCAGGTCGATGCGGATGGCTCGTCGGAATATGTTCGTATGGACCCGGTGTCTTCGAAGGCGTTGGATAAGGCAGCCAGACAATCGGAGCAGGTGTTGCGCACGGTTCGTGTCCGTCCTGATGTCAATCGCAGGGCCGGTACGGTCAGTTCGGTGTCGGTGTCTTCGCCGCGTTCGCTGTATGTGCATGCGGCGGCTGCAGGTGGTTCGGTGTGCGTGCGGATTGTCGAGCCGAAGGGTTCGCTGATTCCGTTTGATGCGGTGCGTGCGAATGTGCGTGTACCGTTCGCGTTGAATCCGTTGCGTATCGGCGTGATGGTGGCCGTGTTGGCGATGGTACTGGTGTGGAGGCCTGGTTCGCGGTTGTGGCGGATGCCGTTGGATACGACGAGTGTGAGGCAGCGTGCGTGGCTGGGGGCGCTGCTGGCGGTGCCTGTTGTGGTCACTTGTGCCGTTGTGGTGTGGCAGCTGGTGGAGGCGGCTCCGTTGAGCTTCCATACGAAAGGCACGTACACGTATGATTTCGACCAGTACGATTACGTGGCAAGGGCGCTGCTTGATGGTCACGCGTGGTTGGATTTGGATGTGCCGGATGCGTTGCGTGACGCGGCGGATCCGTATGATGTGGCCACCCGGCAGCGGTTGCTTGCCGATGGCGTAAGCCCAGTGTATTGGGATTACGCGTTCTATCAGGGGCACTGGTATTCGTATTTCGGTGTGGTTCCCGCGTTGTTGTTGTTCCTGCCGTATCGGGCGGTCACATCGTTGTTCGTCGATGGCGGGCTGATGATGCCCTGCGGTGCGGCCGTGCCGCTGCTGATGCTTGGTTTTCTGGTATTCGGATGTCTGCTGGTGATTCGTGTGATATCCCGAATTCGTCCGAATGCGCCGTTGGCTGCGGTCAGTATGCTGTGCGTGTTCATGCTGTTGGCTTCCAATGGTTTGTATCTGTGGTATCGGACGAATTTCTATTCGGTGCCGATCGCCGCCTCCCTGTTTCTGAGCGTGTTGGGATTGTGGCTGTGGTTGGGCGCCGCCAAGCGGGTGCCGGTGTCAGGCGATCGGATTCGTGAGGTTGATGGCACGCAGTCGTTGTCGTTGCCCCATCTGGCTGCAGGCTCGATGTGCATTGCGGCCAATCTGGGGTGCCGTCCGCAGTTCATTCTCGTGGCGTTGCTGGCTTTCGTAATATTCTGGCCGCAGATTCAGTCGATTTTCCGTCACGCCTCCAATGATTCCTCCCTTCCCCATATGTCGGTCTGGCGTCTGATGCGCGCGCCGTTGGCCGCATTGCTTCCCGCGTTGATTGTGATCGTTCCTCTGCTGGCGTACAACGTGGTCCGGTTCGGATCACCGCTCGACTTCGGCACCTCATATCAGATGACGGTCACGGATATGACCAGTTATCGGCAGCCATTGTCGAATCTTGCGCTGACCGTCGCATATTACCTGTTCCTGCCGTTGCGGTTCACGGATGCGTTTCCGTTCCTCGCCGTCAATCCGGCGCCTCTTCCCACTTGGGGATTTACCGAGGCAATGCCTGGCGGCTTATTCACGATAGCTCCGTTGACGTTGGCCGCGCTGGCCTGCCCGTTCCTCTACCGGCGTATGCGCAAGGCCGGGCGCACGAACACATGGCTGTTGTTGACATCCAGCCTGGCATTGGGATTGCTGCTTGTGGTGATTGACTCCCGCATGGCTGGTTTGGGATGGCGGTACATCGCCGATTTCGGATGGCTGTTTGCCTTGGCCGCGTTGCCTTCGTTGCTGATCGTACTTGATTGCGGCAAGCCGCGTCTGCGTTGGGTATGTCGTGCCGGATTCCTCGCGCTGCTGCTGTTCACGCTGGTTGTCGCGCTGATGTCGTTGTTCCTGCCCGGGCGTGACGATGAGATGTTGCGCAACAATCCCGCCCTCTATCTCGACGTGCAGTCCTGGTTCATGTTGGGTTGACGTCCGACATAAGCTACATCCAGTAAAAATTCAGGTTTCTTTCCTGATTCATATAGCAGTTTTTCCGGTTTGCTCTGAGTTTCATCGGCAATCATAGTGATTGTCATCATTGTTGCTTTGAGTTATGTTCCGGGGGTCGCCGACCATGAAACCGCTTTCGCCGCCACGCAACCATCCTCAGGCCGCACGTCGGATGCCAAAGGCGACATCGTGCTGCTCACCACCGAACTGGGCCGCGACGACAACGCCGTGCAGGACCAAGTCGTCAAACTCGATGCCGAAACCAGCAGTGTGACGCGACTGTTGGATTTCGGCAGCCTGTTCGCCGATTACAAGGCGTCCGCCACGCATGCGGGCACGGACGATTCGGATGAACTGCCGGTGAACCTGCGCGCGGTTGCGCCTGCGGTTCGTTACAATCGGCGGTATGGGTTTCTTCGATTCGCTGTTCGCCGGTAAACATTCCACACCGGCTTCGTCCGTCACGTTCCATCTCGACCAGGCCGCCCACATGTACGAGGACGGCAATATCGGCTTGGAAGCCACCACGCTTGATATCACACCTGACAGCAAGCGTGTGGCGATAATCGGCTTGAACGGCGCAGGCAAGACCACGCTGCTGAAGTTGCTGGACGGAGCGTTGACCGCCACGTCCGGAACGGCCCGCATCGAAGCGGACGGTACCGCATACGACCCCGCCGTGAAACGCGATCTGAAGCATGTCGAGGATCTGGTCGGCCGCGTGCGGCGCGAAGAGATTCCGAACGCCTACTACAAGGCGGCTTCGATTCGTGAGGCGATCGACCTGCCGTTGAAGAAGCACAAGGTGCCGGAAAGCGAACGTCAGGCGATCATCGGCAATCTGTTCGCGCATTTCGACTTGGCTTCCGTGGCCCGCGAGCCGGCCTCCGCTTTGGATAGCGAGAAGCGGCATCTGCTGGCGATCGCGGCCGCGTTGAGCTTCTCCCCCGCTGCGATCGTCGCCGACGAGCCGACCAAGGGATTGGACGAGGTGTCGTCGACGCGCGTGGCGAAGGCCCTGTTCAGCTATGACAAGCAGGTGGTGTTCGCCACGCATGACACGGATCTGATCGTCCGTCCGGAATATGCGATCGGCCGCGTGCTCGTTGTCGACGACCATCGTGTGGTGTTCGACGGCGCGCCTCGTGAGGCGGTCGATTTTTACACGGATTTGGTTCGTTCGAAGTATGAGGCGGCGAAGGGCGACAGGGCGTAGAAGAGATTTCGGACTCGGCAGTCCGTTCAGCCGATCAGTTCGTTGACGGTGTCGATCACCACGTGCACGTTATGCCGGAAATCGTCCGGTTCGGGCAGTAGTGAGATGGCCAGATAGCCGTTGGAGGTCATGTCGAAGAAGTAGCCGGGCTGTCCGGATACGCCGTGGCGTTCGATCATGTGCAGCACCAGCTCGTTCTCGTCGAGCACGCTGGGCACGCGCAGCAGTACGTTCCATCCGCCTTCGGCACGCAATACGCTGACAAGACCTTGCTCATCCGCGTCGAGCATGGCATGCAGTGCTTTGAGATTGCCGCGCACACGTTCCTGCACGCGCGCGGTCTGCGATGGCGCCGCTTCAAGCAGTGCGGGAATTTGTTTTGCGACGATCTCGCTCATGGGCAGATAGTCGTCGGCGATCACGTCGAGACGACGCTTGGCTTCCGCCACGTCTTCGGCGGGACCTGATACCTGGATCCAGCCGACTTTGGCATGCGGTGCGGCGAGCATTTTCGAAAAACCGTCCAACGCGAATGTGAGCGCGCCACGCTCCCCCGCAAGTCGTGCGTTGCCTTCGAATGGTTCCAAATCGTAATCGTAGAACACTTCGTCGGCGATGATGGCCACGTCGTGGTCCCGGCACAGGCGGACGATCGCCTCGCGTTCCGACGGTTTGACGTACGAACCGGTCGGATTGTTGGGGTTGATGAGCACCAGCGCGCGGATGCGATTGCCGTCCGGGCCTTCCAGCGCGGTTTTCAGTTCGGCCACGTCGATGTACCAGGAGCCGTCGAATCGTTGTTGGTATTCGATCATGTCGACGCATTCGAGGCGTGCGATCGATTCGATGAGCGGATAGCCGGGTTTCGGTGCGAGCACGGCGTCACCGGCATCACACAGCAGTTTGATAAGCCACGAGTAGGCTTCGGAAGTTGAACTGAGGATGTACAGGTCGTCCGGCGAGCAATGGCCGATTTCCTGCATGTCAAGGAACGCGGCCAGCGCCTCACGCGCGTAGCGTTGGCCGCGCGGGTCGGCGGAGTAGATGTCCGGCACAAGATCCGGAGCCAGCGCGTGCCGTGTCGGATTGGAGTCGTTGAGCTTGCCGAGCGGTCTGCCGGCTGTTTTGGCGGTGGCTTCCGCCTTGGCGATGGGATTGAGCTCACTGATGTCGACTCTTGAGGAAAAACGCATGCTCTCCACCCTACTCCATGGACTGCCGTCTTCCATCTGCGGCACATGGAACAACGAAAAAGGCCGTCCGATTCGTCGGACGGCCTTGTGACAACCTAATCGGTCAACACATCACTTCTGCTTGGTGCTCGCGTAGTATGCGGCGCCGATGATGCCGGCCTCGTTGTGCAGCTTGGCTGCGACGATCGGGGTCTTGATGTCGATGTACGGCAGGAACTTCTCGGAGACGCGGGACACGCCACCGCCGACGACGAACAGCTGCGGGGCGAAGTAGAACTCCATGAGGGAGTAGTACTTGGTCAGGCGCTTCGCCCACTTCTTGTAGCCCATGTCGAGCTTCTCGCGGATGGAGGATGCGGCGTACTTCTCCGCGTCGCCCTTGCCCTTGAGCAGTTCCAGATGGCCGAGCTCGGTGTTCGGAATGAGCTCGCCGTTGAAAATCAGCGCGGTGCCGATGCCAGTGCCCAGCGTGGTGGCGATGACGAGGCCATCCTGGCCCTTCGCGGCGCCGAACTGCTGCTCGGCAAGACCGGCGGCGTCAGCGTCGTTCACCACGGTGACCGGACGACCGCAAGCTTCGGAGAACACTTCGGTGACGTCCACGCCGACCCAGGACTGGTCCAGGTTGGCCATGTAGCCGAGCTTCTCGCCCACATGAATCGGAGCCGGGAAGGCGATGCCGACCGGAGCGGACTCCGGAACCTCGAAATGCTCGAGCTGCTGGCGAACGATTTCGCCGACGGCCTTCGGAGTGGACACCTCCGGGGTGAGGATCTTCAGACGCGGTTCGGCGAACTCGCCCTTCTCGAGGTTAACCGGGGCGGCCTTAATGCCGGAGCCACCAATGTCAACGCCGAATGCCTGTGCAGTCTCAATCATCTTCAACCTCTCTATCAAGGTATGTTATGGGTGTATTCGAACCGGTACGTATTATGGTAACTCGCAACATGCCCAAAATCGCGCGCGACATGCACAAATGGTGAGAACGATTGCACAAATTGTAATACTTAACCGAGTAAATATTTCATCGCCTGTTTTGCAAACGCAAACTTTGCAGATAGTCTGCGATTCTGATTTG
>OHBJ01002383.1_pt1 | contig 12695 bp, 9 predicted proteins | sample 1577241 | NCBI WGS metagenome assembly OHBJ01 (sample SAMEA3541594, study PRJEB24748) | human gut metagenome | biome: human gut; feature: human-associated habitat; material: faeces | place: China | collected 2012
GATGGTCAGTGTCTTCTCATCCGCAGTAAGCCTTCCCTTCAGTGTATTGAATGCAGCTCCTTTGATTGCTCCATCAGATGCATTGAATATAACATCGGCCTGAGGCTGCTGAGGAGTACCATGAATATCTGCAGTCAATGAAGCTGTGCCGCTGACAGGGATACCTGCTAATCCGGGAAACTGTCCCATATCAATATTTCCTGCTTCAGCCTTGATATTCATTCCCTGATCAGAATAAACGCCGGAAGCAGTAAATGCACCATTTCCCATGGTTCCCGTCACATAGGAGATATTCGTAACGCCATTAGTACTTTCTGCATTGCCGGAAAGTGTATCTACATGGACGCCCTTAGCAGACATATCTCTGGCATAGCCGGTAAAATTCCAATTTCCGCTGTCATAACTTCCAAATCCGGACACATTGCCGGCTGAATAATCAGTGTACGAAAGACCTTCCCCTTTTCCTACAAAAGATCCTTTATTTAAAGAGAAAGCGCCGTCTTTATAGTTTCCGGCAGCTTCAACACTGCCATTCAATATTCCGGAAGCTCCAATATCAGCAGGAATATTTCCAAGGGACAAATCAGTAACTACAGCCTCTCCGTTAAATGCACCAGAGGTAAGATCATATCTGCCGTCCCCGGTAATTTCCCCTGCACTTGTTTTTGCTTCCAGAGAAGGAATGATAATCCCGTCGTCCCCATAGATAAACTTAGCTTTGGCCAAATAGATATCCATATCCTGATATCCGCCGTTTTTCAAAACGACGTCGCCGGACACATATGGATTTTTCAGAGTACCCGATACAAGCATGCTTCCTGTCAATGCCCCGCGGATCTGCTCGTCCGGCAGGACCTTTTCGATTTCAAATCCATGGAAATTCAGATTACTTTGAAGCATGATCTCCGGCAGATTCCAGTTAATTCTGGCATCGCCAGAAATATTTTGTCCATTGATCTTTGCTGAAACATCAGAAAAGGATGCTTCTCCATCATAAATATCAAAAAAAGCTGCTCCATCAGCCAGAATGTAGTTTTCATAGCTCAGAGCAGCATTATTAAAATGGCCTTTTACGTGGTAAGCCACAGCGCCATCACTTCTCCAAATCTTTGCACTCGTCGCTTCTCCTGTACCATTTTTTAATTCTATTTTCTTGCTTAAGTCAGGAAATTGATTCAATAAAGGCTGCAGTGACTTCAGTGAAATGCTGTCAGCTTTCAAATCTACTTCCAGATTATTCTCATCAGTATACTTAAGCGTTCCATTAAAAGGATTATCAATAAATGTTCCGTTGAAAGATCCATGGATTTTCTGATCTTTATTCCAATCAAAATTTCCCTTTAAATCATTGAAGACATAGCGATCGGAATTAGCGGTATTTACGGCAATGGTTCCGTTTTTGATTGCCACTTTTCCTGTAAATGTCCCGCTGTTGGTGTCATCAGACGGCTTAAGAATATCCTGAATGTTCCAGGAATTATCTTGCCCCTGACGAAGATCGATTTCAGGATCTTCAACAGTTACACTTTTAACAAGGGATGCAACGCCGGAATCATGTACCAGGTAATCATACAGAGAAGATACTGTCCATCCAATCGTCAAATAGGACGACTTTAATACAGTATCCCCGTTATTATCTTTCAATTCTAGACCGGCGAATTGAAGATTATAACCCGGATCGAGATCCAGCTGCTCCCAGGATATGGTGCCATTTACTCTGGCTCCAATCTTTTCGTGCAGCACAGGATCCAAGTTCTGTACAATTATTGGCCGTATTAGTAAGTAGACGAAACAGATTGCCACAAAGATGAATGCGGCAATTCCGTTCAGCCACCACTTGATTCTGCTTTTATTCAAAGTCTGCTCCCTACCAGTTCATATATTTTGAAAATTTTCGTGTATTATTTATTTTCGCTGCCTGCAGCAAACTCTGGATGGATAACAGCAGGAATTCCCATTGCATTTTCCAAAGTTGCCAGACCGATATTGTAGTTGTACAAAGCGCTGATATAGTTTGTACGAGCTGTACTCAGCTGCAGTTCTGCATCCAGTACATCAAGGTTCGTACCAACGCCGCTGCTGTATCTTACCGCAGCAATCTTGTAAGCTTCTTCAGCTTCAGCAACGAAAGCTTCGGTCGCACGGATCTGCTCTTTAGCAGCCAGAATATTCAGATAATCCTGTCTTACTTCAAGTTCGACGCTTTCTCTGGACTGCAGAAGCTGCTCCTGCGCAACCTTAACTCCTGCTTCTGCCTTCTTGATAGCAGCCTGAGTTGCACCGCCGTCCCAGATCGGCCAGCTTACGGAGCCGCCAATGCTCCATCCTTTATTGGCAAATCCCGGGAAATCAGAATCTTTCCAATTATATCCGCTGTTTACTGCTACAGTCGGCATATAACCGGCCTTGGCACTTCTCAGATTCTCATTAGCTACTCTTACCTGATAATCTGCTTCAACCAGTTCCCATCTGTATTTCTGCGCCATGAGAATTGCCTGATCCATCGTAATGTCGAATTCAGGTTCCGGGAAATCCTTATCCAAAGCATTGATCTTTGTATTCATTGGAATACGCATAATATTATTCAGATTTGCTTCAGCAACATCTCTTGTATTATCCGCTGCAATACTTGCCTGTTTTGCATTTGCCAGAGATACATTGGAGGTCAATACGTCAAGCTTTGCAACAACGCCTGCATCAAACTGCTGCTGTACGTTGGTCAGATGGCTCTGGTAATCGCTGACTGATTCATGCTGTACTTCTGCAAGCTTGATAGCTTCCAGATAATTGTAATATGCCTTGACTGCAGAAAGTTTTGTTGCAGCTTCAGTCCTGTAAACTTCAAGGTCAGAAATATTTTTTGCATATCTTGCAGAGTCAATGGCACTTTCAACAGCTCCTCCCGTCCAAATCGGCCAGGAAACAGTCAGTCCATTTCCAAAACTATTGCCAATTGCATCCTCACCTACTGACTTAGCTCTGCCAGCACTCCAAGTGTCCGACAAAGATGGATTCTTTTTTGCTGCTGCTGCACTGACATCCGCTTCAGCTTCTCTTCTCTGCAGTTCAGCGATAGTAATATCACGGTTGTTCTGGATTGCGAGTGTCACCGCACCGCGAAGATCTATATCCAAAGTAGAGGATTTAGGAGCTGCCGTCTCAGCAATGGAATCTCCCAAATTCTTCTGAAGAAGCATATTGTTGAAATTAACATTATTTTCTGAATTTACCTGATTCATCTGCGCTGCAATAGCTTTTTCTGTAATCGCAGGATCGGTTGTCAATCTTGTAGGAGCAGCCTTTGCTTCTGCATTTGCTCCGACAGAAAGCGCAAGCAGAACTGATGTAAGTAACACATGGTAGGTAAATTTATTCATATATTTCCATCCCTTCTAAGACTCATTTTTTATCAGTAGTTATATCCAAGTCCTAAATATTCTCCTCCTCCGGTTTTGCTATGAGGAAGGATGGACTGGCCGATGACGAAAACGTTATCGCCTAAGTCATAAGTCCCGCGTATACGAAGAGCCAGGTCGTTCGGATCGAATAGATCGGCGGAGAATTTCCATTTTTTCTTTTCATAATCTGCACCAATACCGAGTTTATTGCGGATTATTCCCGCATGTACTCCATAAATCCCCTTCATTCTTCCAAACATGGCATCATAGACAGGATCATTCCCAACAGATTCTATCCCAAACAGGCCATAAGAATCTTTGCCTGCTTTCAGGAAAATGTTTGGTGAGAAATCGTCTTTCTTAGTATTATATAACAATTCCCCGGAAACAGACATACCTAAATCTGCATTTCCATTCATTATATTATTAATTTTATCAGATATGTTCTTTGCATTTCCAGATATTTTCCTGGCATTTTCTGATGTAACTACCAGATTATCCATGATTGCCCTGGCATCAGCAGCCGCTTTTCCGTCTCCATTGAACTGCTTGAGCATGGAGTTGATCTGGCCCGTAATTTCCTGAATTTCCGAAGCGGTCTGTATGCCCTGGGATGTCAAAATGGCAAGATTCTGGGAAATGGCGTCGAAATTACTGATGCTGTTCTTTACATTTCTCTGCGCATTAGGATCTGCAACAATTTCATTGATGCCGTTCAGCATCATCTGCGCTGAATTAATGAGCTTATCCATTTTATCCATTGCCTGGTCAATTCCCGGGCTGGCAACACCTTCTACGGTCATACCGTTCTGGAGATATCCGCGGTCCTGATGGCCTCCGGAAACCTTGATGAATCTTCCGCCCATGACACTGCTGGTTTGAATGGTAAACTCAGCATCCTTAGGAATCTTGGCATCATTATAGAAGCGCAGCGATAATACCGCTTCGCCGTTTTTAACTGCAATGTTGTCGACCATGCCGACTTCTACGCCAGCATAATGGATCGGGTTTCCTTTTTCGATGCCTTCCGCTTCTTTAAAATAACCTGTTACAAGAAAACCGCTTCTGCCAAAAATAACCAGAGTGCTTAAATGGACAATGATTATTGTAAACAAAATGATTCCTGCGAGCGAAAAAGCCCCTACTTTCGCTTCAGTTGTCCACTTCATCATTCATCCCCCTCTTTCTCTATATCCGGCGAAGACGGCAATCCATTCATGAATTGTTTTATTCTCGGATCTTTTGACTGGTAAAGCGCAGAAGGTTTTCCGATTTCAAGGAAAGATCCTTCATAAAGAAACGCCATCCGGTCAGCTATAAGCTCCGCTGATTTTAAATCATGTGTTACTACAACACTTGTAACATGCAGCTTTTCCTGCATATTCTTTATCAATAAACTTATATCCGTTGAACGGATGGGATCAAGGCCTGCTGTCGGTTCGTCATACAGGATGATTTCCGGTTCAAGGACGATAGCTCTTGCCAGCCCTATACGTTTCTTCATGCCCCCGGACAAGTTTGACGGCATCAGTTCTTCTGTTCCATCAAGTCCCACCAGATGAAGTTTTTCCTTGACCGCCTGATCAATCTCAGGCTCTGACAGTTTTGTATGCATCCTCAGCCCAAATGCAATGTTTTCCTTGACATTCATGGAGTCAAACAGTGCTGAATACTGGAAAACCATGCCCATATGTTTCCGCTGTTCATTGAGCTCTGTTTCAGGCATCCTTGTTATATCTCTGCCATCGATCAATATCTTGCCTGATGTTGGCTTCAAAAGCCCTATCATCATCTTAAGGAGCGTAGATTTTCCTGAGCCGGAGGCCCCCAGGATAACCATCGTTTCTCCCTTATTGATCTGCAAATTTACATTTTTCAGAATTCTTCTGTCGCCGAAAGTCTGCTCGACATTAATAATATCAATCATATGCGCCTCAGAACAGTATAGATGAAAGAATATAATTTGCAGCAAAGAGCATAATTATGGAATAAACGACGGACTGCGTCGTTGCTTTGCCGACGCCTTCTGCGCCGGCAGTACAGGTCATCCCACGGTCGCATCCGACCAGTGCGACAATCATTCCAAATATGATGGATTTTATAACACCGATATATAAATCAGACGGGACGCAGAATACACGAATCGAGTGCATAAAGACATAGGAAGACACGCCGTGTGAAAGGGATGCTACAATCATTCCGCCGCCGACACCGATTACAACGCCAAAAACATTCAGTATGGGAAGCATTGCCATACATGCGACAAGCCTGGGAACGACAAGGTAGCCGATCGGGCTTACGGCCATGCACCTCAGGGCATCGATCTGCTCAGTAACGCGCATTGTGCCGATTTCCGCAGTAATTGCAGCACCGACTCTACCGGCAAGCACAACACCGCAAAGGACCGGGCCTAATTCACGGCCTATGCCGATGGCGACAATAGCTCCGACAGTAAAATCAGCCCCATATTTCGTAAGCTCCCCTGCAATCTGTACCGAAAGTACCATGCCCGTAAATAAAAGTGTCAGTGCAACAATCGGAAATGACAAAACACCGAGGGACAGGCACTGCTTAAACGTTTCCCTGCTCCTGATCGTGCCTATTTCCTTTACCGCCGCAATCAATAAAAGGATAATGGCCCCTAATTGGTGAAATATACTGATCGTTTGTCTTCCCAAAGATTCAATAAATGCCATATGGAGCCCCCTTCAAAAATCTATATTTCCCCCCAGCATTTTATGCCGTGGGATAAGTGATTATTCTATAACTGCGGTTTACATAATCCATCAGGCTTTGTCCTTGCCTGCACTCTTATCGGAACCAGGTTCTGAAGTCTTGTCTGATGCTTTTTTCTCAGATGTCTGCAGCGCACTGCTGTCCATCTTCTCAAAGCCTTTTTCCTTTGAATTCTTGATAAGGACTTTCAGCTTACGGTCTCTGTCTTCAGGCGTAGTTACTTTGAAAGTAAACTGTCCGTCGCCATATATAACATAATCTGTCAGCACAGAGCTCTTGGCGGTCTCCTTGCTCATATCGCCATGATCTGCGCTGTTTCCTTTTCTGCCCTTCAGGTAATCAGGAACATCCGAATCATCCCGGTCAGTAATTTCTGCCTTGGTTTTCGAAGACGATGTCTTGTTATTAATCGTGCTGACAGAAGGATCCAGAATTTCAGCGACGATCTGGTTATTCTGATCTTCTTTCTGCAGTTTATCGAAAAGGTCGTTGAAATCTTTATACACACGCACGCGGTCAAGGACTTCATCCGTCAGATTATACTGCTGCTGCTGCAGAAGATACGGAAGCGGAATCACGCCGCCTCCCCGTATTTCAAGAATCATCTCCCCAAGTGGCTGATCAGCAGGAACGGTAAATGACATCTCTTTATAGAAAACCTCTCCCCTGTATGGCTGGAGCCTGACACGGATATAAATCGTATCACCGGGACTGACAACCATCGGGTAAGCAGATGCATCTAAAAGCTGCGCAGTTTTTCTTTCGGAGGTCACCTTCATGTCTACATTGATATCTCTAAGTTCATACTTTTCAAACCGGTTCTGCTCAAGAAGCTTGACTACATTATAAATTTCATCAACACTCTTCCCTGCGGCCTCATTAGACGACCAGAACATGTTGCTTCTTGTAAAAGCCTTTTTATTCAAGTCTTTAGGAAACAATGTATAGTTTACAGTAACGGTTCCCTGCCCTTTTCTGTCCATTGTCCTGCTTATGGCATTATAGGCAGACGTTGCAGTCAGCGCAGGAAGCATGGATTCATTCTGGATCATGCGTACATTAAAGTCCGTGCTCCTGTTGAGATCCAGATCAAGAACATTAGCATGAAGACGCACGGAATCCGGAGTGATGCCGCTGACGCCGCTGATCCCTGCACCGCGGTCCTGATTGACTACGCCGATTTCAGCCCCCACGGATCCCAGTTTGAACGGAATATTCTGGCTTGGCACGATGGTGAGTATGTATGCATTGTGCATGAAGTAGCCGGAACTGCCCTTATCAAGAAACGGATGTCCGAATGCGATCATGTGATTTCCATCTACATAGGTTACCGTCCCTACAGCGCCCAGCCTTAAATCGCCTGTGACTAAAGTTGCAGCGACAGAACCGCCGGCTTCCAGAGGATAAGGTGCATCATCATTTTGAACAGAGACAGAGGAATACGGCACCATATTGAATTCCTTCATTTTTTTTGCAAGAAATTCCATTCCGCTTCCAGTATATCCTTCTGCCATAAGCGGCGTATCCAAAGCCACAAAACCATTCGTATCCGGATGGTCACTAGTGTTTTGATCCGTGTCATTAATGGTCCACAGGCGGATAATATCAGAAATCGGTGTAACCATTCCTATCCGGCCGTTAGACTGCGGAAAACCATATGATATGGCACCTAAAAGTTTGCCGTTTATATAAACAGGACTTCCGCTCATTCCCTGAGCAATCCCGTTAGTCTTGTCAATGACAGGCCCTGAAACCTTCACTAATACTAAATCTCCGCCTGAAGCTCCTTTATGCTTGAGTATGCCCAGAACTTCCACATCGAAGGTATCAATTTGTCTTCCGTGAACAACAGTCTTAGCATATCCGTGCATTCCTTCCTGCACGTCTGAAACCGGCAGAAATTCCTGTGCTGCATAAGCCTGACCCATGCCGGAAAGTGCCAGAAGCACTGCCAGCGCGAGATTTTTCAGTTTATTTTTCAGCATCGCTTATCATTTTCCCTTATCATTAATTCTTATTGGTATCGATAACAGCAACTGCCTGCTGTTTATCAATTCTCTGTCCTTTGACTACCAGGACTTTCTGCACAACACCATCAGCATCCGCCCTTGCAGCCGGAACCGGTCCGACAAGCGAGTCGACCGTTACTATAACCTGTCCTTCCTTGACAACGGCATTTTCTTCCACAACAGAGGTTACAACGCCGCTTAAGACAGAGCTCTGTGGAACTTGTTCTGCAAAAACAGCAGGACAAGCTGCGCCTGCGAAAATCAGCATAGAAAGGATTCCCGCCTTTTTATTTAATTTCATGATTGCTCACCCTTCTTATCAGAATGCTTTCATTATCAATTATATGTATTATTCTTTTTATTTTACCATCTTTTATCGTAAAAAACACATCATTTTAAAAACCGTGTGGTATTCAGTTTAACATAGTGTCATAAAGAAACGCGTTATATATGCAAAAAAGATATGGAATGTTTTTCCATATCTCCTTTGTAATATTGACGTATCAATGAAGATCCTGAAGCGAATCTCTAAATTCATTAATATAATCTAAAGATTTACCCGCTCCGACAGCATTAATATAATTAGGTCTTTCAACAACATATGCCCGGAAACCCGTTATTCTGGAAATGAGTATATCGAGTCCCTTCAGCTGCGAGCCTCCGCCAATGAGTTTGATGCCATGTTCTCTGATATCGGCCAAAATGGCTGGCGGCGTACGCTGGATGACATCCCTGATGCACTTGAAGATATCATAAAGAATTGGATTGACAACGCTTGCAATGTCTTCTCCCGTCACTGCAATCTTGACAGGAAGACCGGATACCAGTGAAAGCCCGAATGTTTCAGAAATCCTCGGAGTCTGTTCCAAATCCCACTGTGCTCCCAGGGCAATTTTCAAAGATTCTGCTTCTTTTCTGCCAATGCGGACATGATATTTCTCTTTTACCAGGTTCATGATGGCCTGATCCATCTTGATGCCCGATCTCGTAGAGAACTGGCTGGCAACGATTCCGCGCGGTGAGAGTACGGATACCTTCGTAGAGCCGCCTCCGACATCTACAAACATTGTCCCTTCAGGCGTCTTACTGGATCCATTCATCCCCATCATTGCTGCCAGCGGCTGATCAATCAGCACAGTCTTCCTTGCTCCCATGGCAACAGCAGCTTCCAGAAGAGCTCTCCTCTGAACGCTGTTGATCCCGTCAGAAACACACATAATGAGGCGTGGATGGAAAAACATGCTCTTCAGGTATGATTTATTGACGATGGAGTTTAAAAGGTATGCAGCACCGTTATAATCAATAATCGCACCATTGCGCAGCGGACGGATGATACTGATCTCATGGGGAGCCTTTCCTTCCATTTCTTCTGCCTTGGTGCCAAACGCAAAGTATTCATGAGTGATCTCATTGCGCGCCAAAACGGAAGCTTCAGAAAATATAAGGCCTTTATGCTTTACATAAAGAACTATATTGGAAGTACCAATATCTACCCCTATATCTTCTGCGCCGAATGAGCCGATCCAGTCCATCAGCGAGCTTTGACCGGAATTATCCTTTTTTATTTCTTCCGTACTTTCAGTCTTTGTCGACACGGATAATATCTGCTCCTAATCCCTGTAATTTCTCAACCAAATGATCATAGCCGCGGTCAATATGATGCAGCTCCCCGATTTCTGTTTCTCCATGGGCTGCCAATCCAGCTAATGTCAGGGCTGCCCCTGCTCTAAGATCTGTTGCACGCACAAAAGCTCCCGTAAGGAAAGGAACACCCTGAACGATAGCGCAGCGGCCTTCCACCTGAATGGATGCTCCCATACGCTGGAGCTCACCGACATGCATGAAACGGTTTTCAAAGACAGTTTCAGTAATTTTGCTGATCCCGTTTCCAATTGTCATTAAAGCCATGAACTGAGCCTGCAGGTCAGTCGGGAAACCAGGATAAGGAAGTGTCTTTATGTCTGTAGATCTGATCTTTCCATCACTAACGACGCGGACACTGTCGATTTCCTTAGTCACTTTAACGCCTGCTTCATTCAGTTTGGCTAGAAGCGGCTTCAAATGTTCCGTCAGGACATTTTCTATGACAACATCGCCGCCTGCCATAGTAGCAGCGATCATGAATGTACCGGCCTCGATGCGGTCAGGAATCACTGTATGGGAAACGCCCTCCAGTTTCTTGACGCCTTCAATACGGATGATATTAGTCCCCGCACCTTTGATGTTGGCACCCATGGAATTGAGGAATGTAACAAGATCGACGATTTCCGGTTCTTCTGCTGCATTTTCAATGACAGTCCGCCCCTCAGCTGTTGCTGCGGCCATCAGGATATTTTCAGTAGCACCAACGCTTGGGAAATCCAGGTAAATCGTAGTCCCCTTCAGACCATGCGGTGCATAGCTTTCTACAAAGCCGTTTCCAATATTGATTTCAGCACCCATAGCTTCAAACGCTTTAAGATGCAGGTCAATCGGCCGGCTTCCAATCATGCATCCGCCAGGAAGAGCGATTTTTGCATGTCCCATCTTTGCTAAAAGCGGTCCCATGATCAGGAAGGACGCTCTCATTTTGCTCATCAGTTCATAGGAAGCTTCTGTCTTATTTAATAAGGAGGAATCAAATGTCAGGACATTGTCTTCTTTTTTGACTTTTACTCCCAGCGATTCCAAAACGCTGCAAATGGTAAAAACATCATCCAAATTGGGCGCATCTACGATCGATGCAGGTGTTTCCGGCAGAAGCGTTGCAACAATAATAGGTAAAACTGCGTTTTTAGCACTCGAAACGCGTACATTCCCATGAAGGGTCTTTCCCCCATGAATCACTAATTTTTCCAAGCGGAATCACTCCTGTACTTTAAATACGAACTTATTAACCATAATTTCAATCAGTTTTAGACAAATCTGCCTTTTATACCACCCGCAAAACATTCTCCTTTAAAAACAGGTGCGTATTGCCAGTGGAGCAGAGTTCATATATGTTTTTAGATTACACGTATCATAGCATAGCAAATATTATATGTGATTTCAAGAAAATCTATTGCCCCAATGTTGCTGTTACGCGTTTAACACTCTCGGAATCACCTAAAATGACAAGCATATCCACTACATCCATTTTCATATCCGGATGAGGATTGACGAACATTTCCCCTTTCCTCTTGATTGCAACAACTGTTATATTATATTTCTTTCTTACATCTATATCTATTAAACTCTTTCCAATCCAGTCCTGAGGGACATGAATGGAAAGAATCGTGATATTGTCTTCCATTTCAATATAATCGACGATGCCTGGCGAAATCAGATTGTGTGCTACCCTGACACCCATTTCTTTTTCAGAATATATGACTTTGTCTGCGCCGATCTTCTGGAGCATCTTGCCATGCAATGGGTCCAACGCTTTTACAACGATTTTCTTGACACCCATATCCTTCAGAAGAAGCGTCGTCATAAGGCTTGCAGATAGTTCCCCTACTGCTACAACTGCTACATCTGCATTCCCTGCTCCTATAGCAGTCAGGTTTTTCTCGTCTGAGCAGTCGGCACAAACTACATAACCCAATGTGTCAGATAAATCCTGCACTACATCTTCTGCAATATCCATGGCCATTACATCATAGCCCATTTTTTCCAGTGTTACAGCGACACTCTCTCCAAAGCGGCCAAGTCCTGCGACAAAAAACTGTAATTTGCGTCCCATATCTTAATCCTCATCCCACAATTATATTTTCTTTAGGATATTTAAGCTGGCGGCTGTGATGGCTGGCAAATGTAATTGCCAGTGTCATGACGCCAATTCTGCCTATATACATGGCTATCATCAGTACAATCTTGCACGGTGTGTTCCACTCGCCAGTAAGCCCCATGCTGAAACCCACAGTACTGAAAGCCGAGACAGCTTCAAACATGACATCTTCAAAGTCAAAGCTCATCGGCTCAAAAACAAATACGAGAAAAGCAGTAATAAACGTGATCACCACTGCAAGAGTAAAGACATTCGATGCTTTGACGAGACAGTCCGGATCTACATGCTTATGAAAAATAACAACATCTTTTTTGCCTCTTATCCAAGCATAAAGTGATAAGAAAAGCAGTCCGATCGTTGTCGTACGTATGCCGCCTCCCGTCGATACGGGAGCTGCCCCGATAAACATGAACATCATAACCAGAAGGACGGTTTGATCAAGCATGGAATGTATATCAAAAACAGCAAATCCGCCCAATCTGGATGAAACTGACATTAATACTGCGCTCTGCCATTTCTCCATGGTAGAAAGTCCGCCAAGGGTCTCCGGATTATTTCCTTCCAGATTATAAAATATAATCGTTCCAAGCGGAATCAGGATTGCTTCCATCAGGAAAATAAGCTTGCTGTTCAAGGACAGCCCGGACCAGCTCCTGTGTCTAAGGAAGTCATCCGCCGCCATGAATCCGACGCCTCCAAGGAACATCGTTACGACAATAACTGTACTGACAAAGGGATCCGCAGCCATTTTGGCAAATCCTGCATTGGCTCCCATAATATCCAGCCCGCAGTTGGTAAATGCAGATA
>OHBJ01002384.1_pt1 | contig 12691 bp, 12 predicted proteins | sample 1577241 | NCBI WGS metagenome assembly OHBJ01 (sample SAMEA3541594, study PRJEB24748) | human gut metagenome | biome: human gut; feature: human-associated habitat; material: faeces | place: China | collected 2012
TTCATTAAGAACTATGTCATATTCAGCCCCCCCATCCCTCCGAGCCCAAACCAGCCCCACACCCGCGGCGATCTCCGCCACGTCACAAGCCGGCTACGCCCACTCCGCCACGGCAACCCAAAACGGCGTCACCTTCACCGTCTCGTGGAACGACGCCCCCGCGGGCACCGCAACGACCTTCCACGTAACCCAGGCCAACGGCTCGTCCCAGGCCAAGGCGCGCATGAACGTGCCCACCTACTGGGACGGCGGAAGCCAGGAAAGCGTCTGCGACCCATCGCGCCAGGCATGGGCCAGCTACTGCAGCCTGGGCACCGCGGGCCACGACTTTACCTTTGACTTCACGGCATCGGGCACGTACCGCATCCACTTCTACTTTATGGACAACGACAGAAACGACCCCCAAAACGACAAGGGGATCTACTACCTGCGCACCACGACGGAGGTGACCGTAAACGACGCCGCCCGCCCGAGCGTCACGCAGATCGTCAACGACGCCGTGGCCCAGTGCAGGCAACAGACAAGCGGCTCGGAATACGACATGGCGCTGTGGCTCCACGACTGGACGCTCGACCAGCTGAAGTACGACCACAGCCTCAACTGGTGCTCGGCCGAAAGCGGCCTCACGCGCCACCAGGGCACCTGCGAGAGCTACCAGCGCATCTACTCCAAGCTCCTTGACGCCGCGGGCATCGCCAACGGCCGCATCACCGGCAACGGCCACACCTGGAACGCCGTAAAGATCGACGGCAAATGGTGTCAAATGGACCTAACCTGGGATGACACCAACGACAACTGGTATGGAGACCTGGACCAGCGCCATCTGTACTTTGGCCTGACCGCCGAGCTCATGGCAATCGCCCACTCCGACCACACGGCAAACTACCAAAAGGGCGACTACGCCTACCGCTCAACCGACCTATCCAACAATTATTTTGTGCGAAACGGAAAGGCAGACGAGTAGGCAGAGAATACGCCGACTGCATTCAGCAGCACCTGGACGCCAAGGAAGAGAGTTTTTCCATCGCCGCTGATAACCAGTCCATCTCGCCGAGCATCTAGGGGATTCAAAACGGAATCGTTGCGTATGCGATGAATCAAATAGACTGGAAGATCGCTGGAAACAAAGACTATCTATCGGCCGAGTCGAAGATCGAGATGACGTCGAGCAGCAGCTGAACCGCGGCAGGGGCTCGACATCTGATCGGTGGATGCCGTCCCCCAGGCGGTGAAGGTGAGGGGGATCCAACCCGAGGGGATGTAGGAATGCGATAGGAAAGTCATAGATGCGGGCGTGCTGGCTAAAATGGGTCGGCCGGGATTGGTCAATCTCGGCGGACTATATTTGGCTAAATTATTCCATCGCTAACACAGAAAGCTCGCTGATGTTTACTGGTGTTTCCGAAAACCCCAACAAAATATGCGCGGCATGCTAGCCCGGTGCTGCTTTTAGACCCTATCGCCTGCTCCCAGAGAGGCTCCGCTACGCCCCCCATCGCCCACCATGTGCAATCGCGCATGGCCATGGCAAGCGCACCAATACCCATGGCGGTCATCGCAGATGCCATGCAGCCTCAAGCAACAGCCGCGCAACAGGCACAAACTAAGACAGCAATAAGCGATACTGACAAGGCCGAAGGGACCACAAGCTCAAACACAACCGACTCAAGTGATTCCGCAGTAGATGTCAAAAGAGACAACAACGCCGCCCCCGTCAGCGCGACCAGCGCAACCGACAGCACCATCCCCCATTAGCTTCCTCATCGAGCAGCGCGCTGGGCGCCTCCTCGGTGGTCTTCCTTGGAGGAGTCTTCATTTCCTTGCACAGCAGTTCCTCGTCGACCGATACGATGTTCGCAAATTCGGCACTTATCCTTTTCGTCTGTGATTCGCTGCTTAGCCGCCAGAGACCACATGACGGAGCGCGGACCGCGCTCCGTCATGTGGTTGTCAATTTCCAAAAAAACTTGACGTTACCAGTGATGCGGTTTCAAACCGGTTAAAAAAGGGTATCGACCCACGCCGATACCCCTAATGCAAGCACGCTTTAATCCAATTAAGCCATTATCAATACTGCTTTATCGGATCAGCGTACATCGTGAATTGAAAGCCAATCCAGCATCCTATTGAATCTCTCTGTAAACTAGATCCCGTTTTTCGTGAAATAGCGTATTCGCGGGTACATCTTTAGAAACAACGCTATTCGCAGCGATGACCGCATTATCGCCAATGGCTACACCTTTAAGCACCACGACATTCGCGCCAAGCCAGACGTTGTCGCCAATATGCACGGGCGCTGTCGTAGTCGGCTGGTCCCGGTACATGACTCCATTCTGCGACATACCGTGGTCGAAGTCATACACATGGACGTTTGGACCAAATAGACAGCCTCTGCCAATCTCAATTCGTTCATGAGCAATCAAGACACAACCGTAATTGAAAGACGTTCGCTCACCAACGTTAATAACGCCTTTATCCGATACGCGACAATAAAACGGTCGCCTGAAAGCCTTCGTCATGGTTATCTGGCCAGGGAATCTCCCTGCAAGAAACGCCAACTTACCCCGAACATAAATCCAGGTCGCCACATGCTCTACAAACTCCATTAAATTCAAGAGTAACGCCCCTAGTAACTATTTCCTTTTAATAAGCTGTTTCACAAGAGTCTTGAGAGATTTCACGAAGCCGTAAGCGCCAACAAACCGAGCAGTGCCCTCGAACCCCTTATGCTCATAAGCCTTCCAGAAACCATCAACGTTACCCTGCGGAGAGGACGACCTCTCCAGCATCGGATTACCGGGCAGCACCTCTTCAAGAGATATTTCTGTTACGCCGGGCTCAAATACGCCAGATGCAACAATGCGCTCGGCAAGCTCGCTATTAACCATAACAACAGAAAGTCCCTTATGATCATTAAGGCCTTTGCGAACTCGATCGACGCCAAGAAAATCAGCAAGAGTGAAGTCGGAGACCCTGTTGACGTCGGTATAGGCGCAGTTATAACAGCTGGAATTTAAAGCGTTATTGCTATAGAACACATCTCGCCAAGTATTAGATTCAATCGTGTCATAGAGAGCAGTGCCGTCGTCCAAGAGAGCCTTCTCGACATGGACTCCCCAACCTCTGTCCTTGGGGCGATGAAAATATTTGATGACCTTCTTTCCGGATTTTTTTTCCAAAAAGGAAATGTAATCGCGGAACATACGATTACTAGGTGTGCCATGGCAGATTAAATCGCAGGTAACCAACTGTCCGGAATAGTTTTTCTTAGACAGAAAACTCCTAAGACCCGCAATCTGACATGGGGTTCCGCTGTAGAGCACGTCAAGGCCTTGTTTTAAGTCGTTATATGCTTCACCAAATGAAGAGCCAACGAAACCCTGTGAGTATTTAGAGCCTCGACAAGCTTGCGCGTCCTCCACTGAAGCACAACGCCTCTGAACGACACGGAAATCCTCATCGAAGCAAGCGCCGTAAACGACGCCGCCATTATTTAGAACATAAGAAGCCAAGGTCCAAAACGCGGCACCCGAAGAACTTTTTGCGCGTTCAACGTCGTCAGCCCGATAAGCCAATACCCGACGAGTGTTCATCTTCAGATCGTCGCTCGTCAAACCATTAGCCGGACATACCCTCTGGCACAAACCGCACTCAACACATTTTGATTCGTCAATATTCGGACGGTAAAAACCATGAGAGTCTTCTACAATCTGAATCGCCGATCGAGGACACACAGACAGACACGCAGAGCACCCGGTACAGCGTTGACTATCTTTGCAGATATCCATGGAATCCCTCCCTATCGTTAAGAATCATCTTGTCTGAGCCGCAAATTGCAAACGCCGTCACACATGAAATGAAATACGGTATGTAGCACTGCGGATCGTATAAGGGGTTGCCTGAAAAGCAATAAATTAGAAAGAAAATCTGCACACCCAAACAGGCCCACAAGCAAAAGGAGTCCCCATAAGGACCTTCCTCTAAAAGAGATTCAGATTGATGCATGGCTGCAAGGATGGAGAGAAACGCAGGCACAACAAAAGCCGCAAGGCCAATCACACCCGTCTCGGCAAGCAACTGAAGGTATACGTTGTGAGCACTCATCGACGAAAAGCCAAGATTGCTGTACATTGCACCAAGGGAGGTAGTGGCAACATACTTGGAATAAGTCCCCCAACCACAACCAAGTAAGGGTTTTGCATAAAACATACTCCAAGCGCAATCGTACAAATAGCTTCTGCCATTGCCCGTTTCATCATCTGAAAGCTCAATAAACCTCTCAAGAGTCGCCTGAACAGCGGGAACAAACGTAGCAAGAACGCCGACAGCTATTACAGCGATTGCAGCAACAACCAAGGTCTTGAGCATCGTCCCGGTAAGCTTCTTTCTATTTACGAACAGATACGAGATGACGATAGCAGCAACGGATGCAACCAAAGGACCCCGCTTAGTAGTCAGAAAAAGCGCAAGCAAGAGCATCAGGCTCAGCATCAAATCTTTAATCCGAACCTTTTCCCTGCTACCAGCAAGACCACAGGCCCAAGAGACGAGACCCAAACTCAAATAAATCGAATTAGTACTGTAGTGCGCCGTGAAGCCAGAGCGATAGTCCCTAGCCATATAGCTACCTGAAAAGAAGGCAGATTTAACTGGCAGATAAAGTGCGGGGACTAGCCAGAAGACGATGGTGCAGAACGCATGAAATGCTGCAAAGGCGACAAGAACCCTAAGGCATGAAGTGACCCAGGATCGCTCGCCCGCCGCAACATACATGCACAGAAATAGAAGCGTATAAACTACGAGCAGGGTTAAATTAGCCACACCGTATATCAAACTATGAATAAAGAACAGCACAAAGAAAGGCGCCCAAGCCAGTTCAAGGCCAAATCTCTTGCAAGCAAATCTTCTGTTAGTCACAAAATGTAGGAGAAGCGCCGTAGCAGATAGCAGGAGACAGACATCAAGTGCAAGCGCAGAAGCAGCGAGCGATTGGCAGAAAAAGGCGTAAAAGAGCAGTGGAATGAACACCATGGACCCATCATTTAGTGAAAAGCGTCGCTCTAACTCAGAGCAAGACTCAACACCGGCCCTAGACGCGCTGAAATAATTCATCCTATTTAATCCTCATAAAACGACCAATAATCGAACTATAGCTAGGCCTGTCGAAGAAATAGAGCGTCGCGCATGCGGCGACTGCGCCCCAAATGACAAGACCGATGGCGACCGCAATCCATCCTGTCCAACTTCCAGCGAAGCAAGACAGTAGATAGCCAGGCATGGCCACGAGAACGGTCTGTAATACATACACGCCAAACGACCAAAACGAACTCGAAAGAGAATCCTTCGAGATTTTACGAGGCTCGTAGAGCAAAAGGTCAACCACGCGGTATAGATTGGATACGCAGGACGCAGCAATTGTGCCGACGACCCCAAAACGAATTGTGAGTGGGATACCCAAGACGATAATGATTGCAGCCTGCAAGCAGGTCTGCGCCCTAGTCTCACGGTACATGCCAGCAGCAATTACAAGTAGGCCCTGGGACGACTTGCCATGATAGAGAAAAACATTTAGGACGACGAGGAAACCGAGCAGGACATTGTGGTAATTTGCATCGTGAAACCCGCCTGCATACAAATCAACAAACGGCATAATCAATGAAAAAGCACATCCGCATGCCACAGCGGAGACTGCGTACACAAGCGCTCGATATGGCTTATAGGAAGACCGAAGACCCTCGTAGTCTCCCTCAGCAATTTGCCGGCCAAAGAGCGCCTGAAGTCCTGTACCAAGGACATTCGGAATCATCTGCAGACCCGTAGATACGAGCATGTAAACAGCAAGAACGCTGACTTCACTCATGCTCCCACAGAGGAAGGTCGCCAAAATAACAGGAGCGCCCGACTGAACGGCTCCCAAGATCTGAAGAAACAGCGCATCCCACCTCTGGGGCAGCTGATAGTCACCGTAATCAACTTTGCAATTGAGTTTCGGGTAATGACGGCGTGTATACAGAGCGAGAATCAGACTGCGTGCAAAAACCGCAGAGAGAGCCAACGCATAGACAGCGACAACAGGAGCATGGAGATAGGCAAACAAGAAAATAACGGCCGTGTTAACCAGCGTGAAGACCGTCGATGCGAGTTGAATGAGCCAGTTCTTTTGATCGGCGGTAAGGAAAACTTGGTACTTGGCGAGGGAAAAGAAATCCACGACGATCTTGGCACCCAACAGGAAGGTAAGCACCATGATCTCCCAAGGCGCAAGCGAACCTACCGAGACAAATATGGGATAAACGACCGAAAGGCCAACCAGCAAGACAAGAAACAACATGCCCGACTTCTGATAAAAGACCTTCGAGGCCGAAGCCACGACGTTAATCCCATCCCAGTCGCCCTTAGCAATAGGCTTATATAGAGCGAAGGTCGCCGCACCAGAAATACCAGCTTCGACAAGTGCGAAATAACCAATAAACTGAGTTAGAGAGGTCACCAGACCGTTAACCTCGGATCCATATACGCCAATAATCGCCCTTGGGACGAGGAAGCCGGCAACGATAGCGGTCAACTGGTAGACCAAGTTCCAAAAAGTGTTCTTTGCAAACATAAGCCAGAAACGTCACCTACAATCCAATGCAGCGAGCGATAAAGGCACGCGCTGTATCACGGTCATGTGAGAGGGTCTGGTTTGCATGACCATAGTCAACAGCCGAAGTAACGACCTCGTCTCGATACAGACAACCCTCAATTCCATAACGTGCGAGCAGGTCTGTAATCCTGACGTTACTCTGAACGGCGGAGTCCGACGTTTTAACGACAAACGACTTATTGAAATTCATGGAGAAGCAGGCGCCGTGGAAGGAGTCCGTGCAAACAAACGACGCCTCACTAACAAGCTTCAAGAAAGCAGTCGGACCGATACCCCTCACGTTAATCATGCCGGGGAATTTCTTCGTGTTGTAATGAATGCAGACGACAGGAACGCCGAGCTCGCTGGCGATCTTCCTAGCTCGATCCACAAGTTTTTGCTCAGAGTTAAGCGTATAAAGCAGAACATAGGATTGAGGTATCGTATCCAAGCCGTCATCTGAGGCTAACGCCGACCAGTCATCGCCCGTAAGAAGCAGGGTCGGATCGGGCATAAATACAGATTCGAGCCCCATCTCGCTAAGGACCTCCATAGAGCTCGGTTCCCTAACGGAAAGACCAGTGAACTTTGCCAGCCTGTCGGCCGCGCCTTCATCGCATGCCAAAATGGATTCCGCCGTCGCATCTCCCAGACTGGCAGCATAAGACGCGACCTTTGTAACTTCAGCGATACCTTCACCCAAAAAGACGGGGTCATGGCCATTAACCCGAGGATTGAAAACCTGATCGCTGCCAATGAGAACGCAGTCGAGGCTCTTGGCTCTATCAATAAGAGCTTGCTTATCCAGCTTTCCCGTAGGGCTTAGATTGCGCTTAGCAAATCGACTGAACGAATTAAGCCTCTGGCGCTCAAAACCCCTGCGAAGGAAATAACGAACGGCATCCGAAGGAGCGAACGAGAAGCGCGTACCCAACTCTCGATCATCGAGTTCCTTATTGCTGTAATTGAGCACTTCGCAGTCGCAGCCCAACGACATCACGGTCCTGCGCAGAGCACATGCTTGTAGCGAAGCACCATAATTTACGGTATTCGAAAATGTGAGGATGCCTATTCGTTTCAATATCTTACCGCCTAACTATTCGCAAGCTTGTTAAACCAAATTGATGATGTAACCTTCAGTAGCGTTATCGGTTTCGATAACCTTGCACGGGTTGCCAATGACTATCGAATGATTGGGAATATCCTGGTTAACAAAGGTATTGGAGGCAATAAAGACATCGTTTCCAATGGCCACATTACCTGCAACCGTCGAGTTAATACCGAGATATACGCGGTCACCAATCGTAGGGACGCCCTTTCTATGGCCACGGTTTTCTTGGCCGATGGTGCACCCCTTATGGATGTTCACGTTGCGGCCCAACTTCGCGCCGACGTTAACAGTAATGCCGTAAGGGTGACCAATATAGAAGCCTTCACCAATTTGAGTTGATGGCGAAATCTCGAGTCCACACTTCCTGGAAAGATGTTTCCTCGGAAGCGTGAAGAGGAGTTTTCGCAATCCCCCTGCTTGACACATCCTTAGATAGAAAACATAGCGGTAGCCAAAATCACCCAATAGCCGGCCGAGCTTTACGCCTTCCGAACCAAAATAGTGAAAAGTATCTTTAGCGAATATGCCCACTCTAACTTCTCTCTCCTTTAGCAATCTTTTCGCGAACAAAGCCAAAGATTCTCTTAGTTCCTACAACCAAGCCGCCGTCACTAAGCTCCATGAGAATTCGACCCAAAATCTGCGAAAGCCTTCGCCCAATGAACGGGGAGCACTTACGCACGACCTTCCTCTTGATGAGGTATTTCGGCTCAACCCAGCTTCCCGAAGAGCGATGAATGCTGTAGGTTTCACGCTTGATGTGATAACCACCGAAACCGTAAACGGGGTTGAACGCTTTGGAGTCCAAGGCAAGCCAGCCACTAAAATGCTGCTCTTTGTTCACGCGTTCAAAGCCAATTTTCTGGAGCTCAGCGGTAAACACTTCATTCACAGTGGTCTTATCGAGAAAATCAGGGTCGCTAGAGAACTTCATCGACTCATATCGTTCTATACATGCGCGAATTACAGGGTCATGAGGCTCAACAGCAACAATCAAACCAGTAGTGGCAGTCAACGATGATTCTTCGATTGCAGTGAAAGGAATGCTTTCCATGAGAGGCGATATGTCTCGTATGAGCTCGCTACCAATATCCATATAGATGCCGCCGTACTCGTACAAGACTTTAAAGCGAGCGTAGTCCGACACAAATGCCCAGAGGCCCGCCGCATACGCATCCCTTGACCAAGAGCACAATGCGAAGTCGAAGTTATCCTCATTCCACTGTTTGACCTCAAACCCAGGCGCAAACTTCTCCCACGAAGCCAAGGACCTCACAGCAGTCTCAGAGAGCGGATTGCCTCCGAACCAGCAGTAATGAATAGTCTTATCCATCGTCACGCTCCTAAATGTGCAACTTGGAAATAAGAAACGGAGTCTGACGGGTCTCCAATATCACCCAAGAAAGCGAGTCTCACCGGCAAATATCTTCGTAAACCATGCCAAGCCGGTTCATAAACGCCGTAAGGGAAAAGGCATCTTTTATGCGAGCTCGTCCCTGAATTCCAATCATTTCCTTGTAAGAGGTATCGCTCATGAGATTCTCGAGCTTAGTGGCCAACGCATCAACATCATCAACTGGAAACATAATTCCGTCCACGCCGTCGGTAATGACCTGTGGAATACCCCCGACAGGAGTCGCAATGGTAGCAAGTCCGTACGACATTGCCTCAAGCACACTCATAGGCATGCCCTCATTCTTCGAAGGAAGGCAGAACATGCTGCTGTTGCGAAAGGCTTCATCTTTTTTCTCACCTTTAGCCCAGCCTATAAAGCTGCACCTGTCACCAATTCCAAGTTCATCCGCCAGTTGTTCATATGCTGGCACATCCCCGTCTCCGCCAAAGACAAAACGCGCATCGGGATGAGTCTTAAGAACGCGCTTAGCAGCACGCAAAAGTAAATCCGGACTCTTGCGCGCATCAAGACGCCCCATGAACAAAACCGTATTGCACGAATAATCAATAGCGTTAACCTCAGGAACGTCAACGGCGTTATGCACCACCACGATACGATCCAAGGAACAGATGTGCCTTTTTAGAAGGAATTCCTTCCACTCCTCCGACAGAACGACCACCTTTGAGCAACATTCAAAGGAATGTGAGATATCGCGTCTCTCAGCCTCGCCACATTCTTCGTCAAACCAAACACCGAACTCGCTACCATGCAGATGGAGAAGAACGGGTTTGTTTCGAAAGAAGGCCGCCCTCATGAAGATCTTTTTTCGGCGATAGCTGCCACGAGACGCCATATGCACATGCACGAGATCGCACGCGTTGAGCCTACTGAGATATTTCATATAAGCCACAAGGGCAATGGAGAGCTTCTTGAACTTCCCGCCCTCAGCAGTTGTCGAAATGAATTCTATTGAACCTTCGTTACGATTCGACCACTTCATAATGTTGTTTTCAACCGTGGAGATGCCACCCATAGCATCAAGACTCGGGCCAATCATCAACACTTTAGGCATTATCAGCACCTAAAGATCTTTTAGAAGAAGCGCAAGACCAATCGCAGTACTTTTCTAAATGGGAAACAGTTGGCAAAACAAACAAATCGCCAAGCTCTCGGTCAAGTCTATCGGGTTGCTCCTCTAGTGCATAGAAGGGATCGTATCCGCCTCCGGTATAGAAAGTCATCTCGCCAAAGTAAGGTTTACCGCTAATGTTGTACCAGTCAACCCGCACGTGAGGGAAACCATCAGAAAGTTTCTCGGAAAGCTCAAGCATAAGTTCGTAGTTCTCGGGCTTTACAGTAGGCTTATGCTCAGATACCTCATGGTCGATATCGCCGCGCTGCTCCCATTCAGTAGAAAAGTACTGCATTTCATGATTAGTGAAACGATCGGCGTCCGTCTGAACAAGAGCTGCCTTACCGTCAAAACAATAGAACTTATAATCAGTCGGAGTCGCTCTTCCAGGTTCTTCAAGAAATGCTTCCGCCACAATGCGAGGCGTGATACCGAGATAAGCCCACTCCCTGCCCTGCCAATACCAGTTTCTATGCAAGGCAACATTCAGACGTTTCTTGGCCTCAACAAAATCAAAATTCGACTTATCCGTGCAAACAAATGTGCTCTGCGAGTCGTGAGTACATTTAAGCACAAACTTTTCCGGCAATTTATCGAGATCAATCTCCTCAACTGCATTGAAAACACCGAAAAGCGGCACAAGATACTCGGACCCAATACGTTGTTCGACGAAAGAGCGCACGCCATATTTATCTGCAAGCTGAGTCAAAACTGGATTATGGTAGTTAAGCTTGTACCACTGCAGCTTCTCATTGAATGTCTTAGGACACTCGAAGTCAGGCTCGTAATGAAGTTTAGCTTTGAAGTAGAGACGCATATATGCCTCATCAGGAATGAAGCGCAAGTTGTTTTTAAGAGAAAGAGTAAACCTCTTTTTTAGCTTCACTATTTACCTCCAATAACGTCCGCAATTCGCTCACTCGCATGTCCGTCGCCGTAAGGATTCGATGCATGGCTCATGGCCTCGTACTCGGCCTGATCGCTGAGCAGGCGGCTGAACTCGCGGTAGATGAAGTCCTCCTCGGTGCCGACGAGCTTCAGCGTGCCTGCTGCCACGCCCTCGGGACGCTCGGTGGTGTCGCGCATGACGAGCACGGGCTTGCCCAGGCTCGGGGCCTCCTCCTGGATGCCGCCCGAGTCGGTGAGGATGATGTGGCTGACGGCCATGAAGTTGTGGAAGTCGAGAACCTCGAGCGGGTCGATGATATGCAGCCGGTCGAAGCCGTCAAGCTCCTCGTGCGCCGCCTTACGGACGAGCGGGTTCATGTGGATGGGGTAGATCGCCTTGGTGTCGGGGTGCTCCTCCATCACGCGGCGGATGGCGCGAAACATGCGGTGCATGGGCTCGCCCAGGTTCTCGCGGCGGTGCGCCGTGATGAGGATGAGGCGGGATCCCTCGGCCCAGTCGAGCTCGGGGGGGGAGTAGCCCTCGCGCACGGTGGTGCGCAGGGCGTCGATGCCCGTGTTGCCGGTGACCCAGATCTTTGACTCCGGCTTTCCCTCTTCCAGAAGGTTCTTCTTACTGGCCTCGGTGGGGGCAAAGTAGTACTCACTAACGATGTCGACGGCTTGGCGGTTGAACTCCTCCGGCCAGGGGCTGTAGATGTCGTGCGTGCGCAGGCCCGCCTCGACATGCCCAACGGGAATCTGCAGGTAGAAGCACGCGAGCGCCGCGGCGAAGCTGGTCGTGGTGTCCCCGTGGACCAGGACCACGTCGGGCCTCTCACCCTCGAGGACGGCCTTGAGCTTGAGCAGCACGTCGCACGTCACGTCGAACAGCGTCTGGCCCGGCTTCATAATCGCCAGATCGTAGTCGGGCGTCACGTCGAAGACGCGCAGCACCTGGTCGAGCATCTCGCGGTGCTGGCCCGTCACGGTCACAACGGTCTCGAACTCATCCGTACGCGCCTTGAGCTCGCTGACGAGCGGGCACATCTTGATTGCCTCCGGGCGGGTGCCGAAGACGAGCATTACCTTCTTCAAACCAGATTCTCCCTGAAGATTTACTAGGTCCTAGAGCTTGTACACGTTCTCGCCCTCGCCGCAAACGTTGCGCGGGTCGATGAGGATACGGTCGCCGAAGATGCCGGGGTTGTCCTTGACCTGGGAGTGGCCGACCATCACGATCACCATCTCAAGGCCGTCCAGGAACTCCTCCATGGAATGGACCTGGCCGGGGACCTCGTCGCGCTCGACCCACGGGTCGTAGACCTTGACGGAGCCGGCGCAGAGGTGCTCGGACATGGACTCGAGCATCTGCAGCGTCGGGGACTCGCGGATGTCGTCGACATTCTCCTTGTAGGTGAGGCCGTAGATGCCGACCTTGGAGGCGTCGGTGATGCCGCGCTCCTCCATGACCTCGTGGGCGCGGTGCATGACGTACTCGGGCATGGAGGCGTTGGTCTGAAGGGCAAGGCGGATGAAGTT
>OHBJ01002386.1_pt1 | contig 12681 bp, 10 predicted proteins | sample 1577241 | NCBI WGS metagenome assembly OHBJ01 (sample SAMEA3541594, study PRJEB24748) | human gut metagenome | biome: human gut; feature: human-associated habitat; material: faeces | place: China | collected 2012
CGAAGCCGTCCGAGCGTGCGATTCTCCATTTCTTTGGCGGCGGTATGGTGATCGGCCCGGACAAGGGTGACCTGCCTGTGATGCGCAAGCTCTGCCGCGAGCCGACGCGATCATATCCCAGTCTATATGCGGAGTTGAAATCCACATCTTCGGCTAACATATAGAGCCAAATGTCGATGTCTTTCCAAAAGAAGATCGGCGATGCAACTGTCTGTTGCTGGATTTTGACAGACTCGGCGTCATCTTCAATCCGATTATATTTACTTCTGCTGACAGACTCGGACTTTCGGATACCATAAAAGGTCAGGATTTGCTGGCTCCGGTACATGCTATTGATTACCCTAGTAATAGGGCCAGTTTTGAACATGGAGCAACACCAGCGCATCATTCTCGCTGGAGGGCCAATGTCCTCGCAAACATCATAAAAAACTTGTTCATCATTTTTGGCAATCTGGAAGATTGCTAGCGGATGGGAATCGCGATATCGGTTGGCATATTCAAGCGTCGTAGGGAATTCAAGCGTCGTATTTCCAAAAATATGAACTAAGCTCGGATTGCTCAACGCCTTTGTGACAACATCGGCTGTAACAGTTGAGTCTTTGCCGCCGGAAAAGGAAATAACTATGTTCTCTTCCTTATATTTTGCTGTTGCTTGCCTCACAAAGGAATACGCTTCATCCTTTAGGTACGATAATCTGTGTTCATTTGCTTTGACAAAGCAAGCAACATTCTCGTTAAAGAAGTTATAGTCGATTGAGTCCGATAAGGAGGTAACTCGTTCCGCAATTCGATCAGTATCAGCCTCCGCATACGTTTTCAAGGAAATCGAGAGTGCTTTTCCATCGATGTAATATCTACTGTTTGCTGCCCAAACCGAGCAATTCATATAACAAGTCGGCTCTTTATCAAGCAGAATTGCCAGAAGTAACCGTTCCTCAGGAAAGACAGGTCTGAGATCAGACAGTTGATATGAGAACTGCCGCCGCCCTGAAAACGGGGGCTTTCCGCAAACTTGCCGATAAAGGCAGCGGTTTCGGTTTTCGAAAGCGGCAGGATATGGTCTTCGTTTTTCAGCAGCACCATGCACTGGGACGCGATTTCCCGTGCCAGTTCGTGGTCTGCATCGCGGTCGAATACTGCATCAGGATTCCGTCCGTCCAGATACCGCTGGACAATTCGCAGGATACGGGTGACGGCTCTGTCCAGTACGGCTTCCGGCAGTCTGCCGCAGCGAACCGCCTTGACGATTTCTGCATCCCGCATGCCGAAAGAGGAGGGCATTTCCAGATCCATGCCGGATTCCAGGTCAGCCACGCGGTCGTTGACGGCACCCCAGTCGCTGACCACAAAGCCGTGGAAATTCCATTCGCCCCGCAGAATGTCCGTGAGGGCTTCTTTGTTTTCGGCGGCATAGACCCCGTTGATGCGGTTATAGGCACACATCACCGTCCACGGCTTCGCCTTGCGAATGGGACGTTCAAATGCGGCGAGGTAAATTTCCCGTGCCGTGCGTGCGTTCATCTCGGAGGAGCTGCTCATGCGGCGGTGTTCCTGATTGTTGGCATAAAAGTGCTTGATGCTGGTGCCCACCTGCTGGCTCTGTACGCCCTGAATGAACGATGCTGCCATTTCGCCGGCAACGTAGGGATCTTCCGAGTAATACTCGAAGTTTCTGCCGCACAGAGGCGAACGCTTGATGTTGACTGCCGGCCCCAGCAGAACGCCGACATTTTCCGCCTGACACTCGTTGCCCAGAGCCTTGCCCATGCGTTCCACCAGACCGCGGTCAAAAGAGGACGCAGTGGCACAGCCCGCAGGGAAGCAGACCGCCTTGATGCTGTCGTTGATGCCCATGTGGTCGCCGGTTTCGTCCTGCTTTCGCAGACCGTGCGGGCCGTCGCTCATCATCATGGCGGGGATCCCCAGCCGTTCGATGGCCTTGGTATGCCAAAAGTCGCCGCCGGAACAAAGGCTTGCCTTTTCTTCCAACGTCAGCTGCTGTAACAGTTCCGGAATACTCATGTGTCGTATTACCTCCTATTGTTCCATGAAAGCAAGGGCACTTTCCCATGCTTTTTCGTCTGAATACACAAAAAGCGTGTTCGAATCCGCTTGATTTTTGACACTTTTATTGTAACACATTTCGAAACAAATAGCAAGAGGAAAATTGCAATTTGGGGGGCAGAACGCCGGTGCAGGCGAAATTTTTGGCGGTTTGCTGTGAACGGGCAGGCGGAATCTGTCTAATATCCACAAAAATTGAGGAAAGTTCTGGAAATCGACACGAAGTCTATTTTGTGTGAAAAAACGTCCTTGTGGTTTTCAGCGGTTTTTCAGCATGGTTTCACGAAACGAACACATTGGGCGTGTATACTAAAACCATGCTCAAAGAGAGCATGTAACATCCTCTGAACCACTTCGCGTACACCCCGATGCGAAGTGGACAAATCCCCAATAATCCCTATATCATAGCAAAAAACGTCCCTCACCCCGGGGCGTTTTTTGTTTTTGGCGGCGGCGTAGCTGCTATTGTTGTGCAACAGCTAAAATTTATGTTGCAGAAAAATAAGCCTCTCCTGAAAGGAGAGGGGGACCAGCGAAGCTGGTGGAGAGGTTTTGGTGAAATCTTTTTTATGTGTTAAACTTTTCCTCATATTGAAAAATGTCATAAAAAGATTTTACGAAAAACCCCTCCACCGCCTAACGGCGGTTCCCCTCCCCTTTCAGGGGAGGCTATCATGAAAATTGATTTTCGTGTTCTCTATAGACTTTTCTATAAAATTGTGCTATAATAGGAATATTCTCAAAGGAAACGAAAGGACTTTACTTCATGAAACGTGTGGTTTTTCTCGCTGCGGCGGCGGCAACGCTGGTGCAGTTTACAAAATATGACCTCACTGCCCTCCAGACGCTGGGCTGTGAGATCCACATGGTCTGCAACATGCAGGAAGGCAACATCTCGCAGGCAGCCCTGCAGGAGTACAACCAGATGTTCCCCCAGCTGCACTGGCATGACCTGCCCTTTTCAGACAGTGCGGGAGCCGTTCGCCGGAACCATGCCGCCTATGAAAAGCTGGTGCCGCTTCTGAAAGAACTCCAGCCCGATCTACTGCACTGCCGCGGCACCATTGCCGGCTGGTACGGTCGCCGTGCCGCACAGGAACTGCAAATACCGGTGTTCTATACTGCCCACGATTTCCGCATTTTCCACGGCTGCCTGCTGGCAGAACGGCTGTGGTTCTCGGCGGTGGAGCGAAAATACCGGAAACAGACCAGCCGCTTTTTCGCCGTCTGTCCGGAAGATGCCGCCTATGCCAGAAAGCACCTGAATCTGGAGCAGGTGACCGAACTGCCGGACGTGGGGCTGGACTGCGACAAGTACGCCACCCCTGCCCGCACCAGAGAGGACATACTGCGGGAACTGCACATTCCGCAGGAAGCCACCGTGCTGCTGTCTGTGGGAACACTTCGCATGCAGAAGCGGCTGCGGGTGGTGATGCAGGCAATGACACGGCTGCGGACACAGGAACAGCTGCACTACGTCATCTGCGGCGAGGGGCCGGATATGGTGTTTTTGCAGAAGCTGACGGAAAAACTGCATCTGGAAGAACGGGTGCACCTGCTGGGCTACCGCACGGACATTCCCGACCTGCTGGGGGCGGCGGATATTTTCTGTATGCCGTCCCGTCGGGAGGGCTGCGGCATGGCGGCACTGGAAGCCATGGCAGCCGGTCTGCCGCTTATCACCGTCCGGAACCACGGTACAAAGGTCTACGCCGAAAAGGGTGAGAGTGCCTTTTGCCTGAAAGGCGATCTGGTCACAGGCTGTGCAGATGCCATTGCACAGCTGGCAGAGAATAAGCTGCTCCGCCGGCAAATGGGTGCCCACAACCGTGCCGCAGCAACGGCATTTTCCGACAAGGACAGAATGATGCAGCTGCGGGCGTATTATCAGGAAGCACTGGCGGAGTAAGGCAATACCGCACAAAGATTGTGCGGTATTGCCGTAACATTCCGCGGTGTGTCTGCATAGGATAGGAACAGGAGGAGAAAGCAATGCCTTCAGAAAAACCTGTCCGACCGCTGCACACGCTGGCATACGGCGAAACGGCGGTGATTACCAGTATGTATCTGCACGGGGCGATCCGGCAGCGGTTACAGGATCTGGGCTGGATCACCGGCACAGCCGTCCGCTGTCTGCACACCGCCGGCGGCGGAGATCCTACCGCATACGCGGTTCGTGGCGGCGTGGTCGCCCTGCGAAAGTGCGATGCGAAAATGATTTTGGTACAATAGGAAAAAACTGCACGGGGATCCGTTTTTTGTTGGGATCTCTGTGCAGTTTTTGTGTTTTGCGGGGTGACTGCTATTTGTGCAGTGCATGCCTTAGGCGGCGAGGACGAGCGAACTTGACCTGCTTTCACCCAAAGAAGCACATCACGCTTCCTGCCGCACCGCTTCTGCCAGTGCTCGTAGGTGTTCCTCGTCCTCCGGCTTGACGGCGGAGCGAATGGTGACGGTCGGCTCCAGTACAGTGATCTGCTTCATGGTGTCCAGCACTGCCCGCATGTTCTTTGCGGCACAGGGTGCCCATGAACCGTTTTCCACCAGTGCGACGGTGCGGTTCTGGAATGCCTTATATTGCAGGTGGAGCAGGAATTCTTCCATCGGCAGGAACACGCCGCCGTCATAGCTGGACGCAGCCAGCACCATGCGGTCATACCGGAACGCCTGTGCCACCGCTTCCGCCATGTCGCACCGGCACAGGTCGATGACTGTGACCTTTTCGCCCAGAGCCTTCAGCTGTTCTGCCAGATACGCCGCCGCTTTGGCAGTGTTGCCGTGAATGGAAGCGTGTGCCACCAGTACGCCCTTTTCCTCCGGCGTGTAGCTGCTCCACGTCTGGTACAGGTGCAGATAGGGTGCGAGGTCGCCGGTCAGCACCGGACCGTGCAGCGGGCAAATGGTCTGTATGTCCAGTTTTGCCGCCTTTTTCAGTAAAGTCTGTACCGGTGTGCCGTACTTGCCCACAATGTTGAGGAAATACCGCCGTGCTTCGTCTGTCCACGGCTCGTCCGTGCACAGTGCCCCGAACTTGCCGAATGCGTCCGCGGAGAACAGCACCTTTTCGGCAGACTCGTAGGAAACCATGACTTCCGGCCAGTGCACCATCGGTGCCATGACAAAGTGCAGGGTGTGAGTGCCCAGTTCCAGCACGTCCCCCTCCTTGACGGCAAGGGTGGGGTTCCGGGGGAGATCCCGGAAGAACTGGGGCAGCATAGCGAGAGCCTTTGCGGAGCCTACCAGTGTCATTTCCGGATAGCGTTCCGCCAGAGCCTGAATGCTGCCGGCGTGATCCGGTTCCATGTGGGAGATCACCAGATAATCCGGAGCCGTGCCGTCCAGCACTTCCGCCGCCTGTTCCAGCCACTGCTCCGTGGCACGGGGGTCTACGGTGTCCAGCAGAGCCGTCTTTTCGTCCCGAATCGCGTAGGCATTGTAGGAAACGCCGTGGGGAACGGGGTACTGGTTTTCAAACAAATCAATCGTGGTGTCATCTACGCCGATGTAAAAAATCGAACTGTCAGGGGAAATCGGTTTCAGCATGGAAATACCTCCTCAAAAATCTGCACATCGCTTTCTTAATGAGAACTGTTCTCATTTGTTTTAGTATAACAGGTAGATACAGCCATTTCATGAAAATTTTCCGGAAATTTTGAGAATTGTGGGGCTGTGCGGGATTGATGCAGGGGAAAAGGGGATTTCAAAGGAAACACTGCATAAAGCTTGTGCGTAAGATGCGTAGTCAGATTTCTGGGCAATATGGCGGAAAATCTGCACGCAGATTGCGTGCAAAGCCGTCAGGTGAGCTTTATTCAGTGTTTCCTCAAAATAAGGGCTTGCTTTTTTTGGCGGAATACGGTATAATAAGATGAATCAATATGTTTGCATGATGCAGGCTCTGAAAAAGAACCTAAGGGCAGCACCGCACAAAGCCCGCCTGACGGCTTTGCACACAGTCTTTGTACAGGACTGCCCGAACAAACGGGAGGATTATTAAATATGCCAAAATATGTATTTGTCACCGGCGGCGTTGTGTCCGGACTGGGTAAGGGAATCACCGCGGCTTCGCTGGGTCGTCTGCTGAAAGCCCGCGGCTATAAGGTCACGATCCAGAAATTTGACCCGTATATCAACGTGGATCCGGGTACCATGAGCCCGTACCAGCACGGTGAAGTATTCGTAACGGACGACGGTGCAGAAACCGATCTGGATCTCGGTCACTACGAGCGTTTCATCGACGAGAGCCTGTCGATCAACAACAATGTTACCACCGGTAAAGTGTACTGGACCGTTCTGAACAAGGAACGCCGCGGCGACTATCTGGGCGGCACTGTGCAGGTGATCCCGCACATCACCAACGAGATCAAGGACCGCATCTATCGTGTCGGTAAGGAATCCAACGCAGATGTTGTCATCACAGAGATCGGCGGTACCGTAGGCGACATCGAGAGCACACCGTTTCTGGAAGCGATTCGTCAGTTCGTCACCGAAGTGGGCAGAGGCAATGCCATGTACATTCATGTGACACTGGTGCCGTATATTGCCGGCTCCAATGAACTGAAATCCAAGCCCACACAGCACTCCGTCAAGGAACTGCTGTCTATCGGCATTCAGCCCCACGTGGTAGTCTGCCGGACAGAGCTGGAGATTCCGGAGGATATGAAGCGGAAGATCAGCATGTTCTGTAATGTACGGGAAGAAGACATTATCCAGAACATGACGGCACCGTCCCTGTACGAAGTGCCCATGATGCTGGAGAACGAAGGTCTGACAGACAGCGTCTGCCACCACCTGGGTCTGGAAAATCGGGAACCCGACCTCACCGAATGGACTGCCATGACCGAACGGCAGAAGCGTGCTGACAAGGACGTGACCATTGGTCTGGTGGGCAAGTACGTGGCATTGCAGGACGCATATCTGTCTGTGGCAGAGGCTCTGCACCACGGCGGTATTGTCAATGATGCCAGAGTGAAGATCCAGTGGATCGACTCCGAGAAGATCACACGGGAAACGGCTCCGGAAATGCTGAAGGACTGCGATGGCATTATCGTTCCCGGCGGCTTCGGCGACCGCGGTATCGAGGGCATGATCGAAGCCATTCGCTATGCCCGTCTGAACAAGGTGCCCATGTTCGGCATCTGTCTGGGCATGCAGATGGCAGTGGTGGAATTTGCACGCAATGTGGCTGGTTTTCCGGACGCAAACTCTTCCGAGTTTGAGCCGGACGGTGCACACAGTGTCATTCACATCATGGAAGACCAGAAAGACATTACCAACATGGGCGGCACCATGCGTCTGGGACTGTATCCGTGCAAGCTGACAGCGGGCAGTCTGGTACACCAGATCTACGGCGAAGACCTGATCTATGAGCGTCACCGCCACCGGTTTGAATTCAACAATAACTTCCGCAAGCAGCTGACCGAAAAGGGCTTGCAGATCGCCGGACTTTCTCCGGACGAACGTCTGGTAGAGATCGTTTCCCTGCCGGATCACCCGTGGTTTATCGGCGTACAGTTCCATCCGGAATTCAAGTCCCGCCCGAACAAGCCCCAGAAGCTGTTCGCTTCCTTTATCGGTGCGGCACTGAAAAAGCGGAATCAGTAAGAGTGCTTTGCGGTATTGCCTTACGCAGCAGCCAGGAACGATCGTGAAACATATCATACCTTTCCAGGGAGGTGGAACCCATGAGCAAAATGTTGATCGTAGACGATGAAGAAAAAATTCGTGCCGTAGTGCGGGAGTACGCGGAGTTCGAGGAGTTCGAAGTGACCGAAGCACGGGACGGCATGGAGGCGGTGGCACTCTGTCGGGAAAATGATTATGACATCATTATCATGGACGTGATGATGCCCCGTCTGGACGGCTATTCCGCCTGCAAGGAGATCCGGAAGCAGAAAGATGTTCCCATTATCATGCTGTCCGCCCGCGGCGAGGAATACGACAAGCTGTTCGGTTTTGAAACCGGCATTGACGACTATGTGGTAAAGCCCTTTTCGCCCAGAGAACTCATGGCACGGGTGCGTGCAGTTCTGGCACGGAGCCATGCGGCAAAGCAGGGCGGCGGCGATACCCAGCAGCGGCTGAAATTCGGCGGGCTGGAGATCGACCTTGCCGGACGGGAGGTGTATGTGGACGGCGTGCGTGCGTCCATGACGCCAAAGGAATACGACCTGCTGTTCTATCTGGTGAAAAATAAGGGACTGGCTCTTTCCAGAGATAAGCTGCTGGAAGAAGTCTGGGGATACGATTTCTTCGGGGACGACCGTACTGTGGATACGCATATCAAGATGCTTCGCGGCAATCTTGGACCGTATCGTTCAGATATTGTGACCTTGAGAGGAATGGGATATAAATTTGATCCGGAAAATGACGCATCACCGGCATCATCTCGGTGAACGCAATCTCCGCATCGGCGTAAAGATCTGGCTGTTTTTTATGCTGTTTGTGTGCGTGGTATTTCTGCTGATGTGGCTGTTTCAGATCATCTTTCTGGAATGGTTCTATGAGTCCATGAAGATCCGCGACACGGCAAAACTGGCACAGCAGCTGGTGTCGGACTATGGCAGTGAGGACTTTTCTGACGATGCACAGGAGATCTCGCTGCAAAATGAAATGTGCATTGAACTGCTCAATTCCAACGGCAGGGAAGTGTACTATAACTGTGTGTATAACGGCAAGTGCCTGCTGCACGGCAAAGAAAGCGGAACGCTGTTCTATCTCATCGACCTCCAGAACAGCAGCACCGGCACGATCTGCCGGCGGGTGTCCAACCCGACACTGCAAAATGAAATGCTGGTCTACGGCTGTACCATGTACAGCAAGGACGACGGCAGCGTGCTGGGCTATCTGCTGCTGAATTCACCGCTGGTGCCGGTGGAATCCACCGTGTCCATTCTGAAGCGGCAGACCATGATGATCACCATTATGCTGGTGTTCTTCGGGTTCCTGATCTCGTTCTATGCGGCGAACCACATCGCCACTCCCATTACCCGTATTACCCAGTCCGCCAAGCGGCTGGCACACGGGGATTATGCGGTGAAGTTCGAGGGCGGCGGCTATGCCGAAGTGGACGATCTGGCGGAAACGCTGACCTATGCGGCACATGAGCTTTCCAAGACAGACCAGATGCAGCGGGATCTGATCGCCAACGTTTCCCACGACCTGCGAACGCCCCTGACCATGATGAAAGCCTATGCGGAAATGATTCGTGACCTGTCGGGGAACAATCCGGTGAAGCGGGAACAGCACTTGAACATCATCATCGAGGAAACCGACCGGCTGACGCAGATCGTCAACGATATGCTGGACTTGTCCAAGCTGGAAAGCGGAGCACAGAAGCTGGATTACAGCACGTTTGACATCGCCCAGTGCATGGCGGAGATCGTGCACCGCTATGAGGGCGTGTCGGAGCGTATGGGCTATCAGATCCATCTGACGCTGGACGAGCCCTGCATGGTACGCTGCGACGAGAGCAAGATTGACCGCGTGATCGGGAACCTAATCAATAACGCGATCAATTACACCTCCAAGGAGGACAAACAGGTGTTTGTCACCCAGCGGAATCTGCCCCAGTGCGTGCGAATTGAGGTGCGGGACACCGGCGACGGCATCGAGGAGGACAAGATCAAGCTGATCTTCGATAAGTACTACCGTTCCGAGAACCATAAGCGGGAAGTGGTAGGCACCGGACTGGGCTTGTCTATCGTGAAAGAGATCCTGAAGATGCATAACTATAATTATGGTGTCAACAGTAAGCTGGGCGAGGGCTCTACGTTCTGGTTCGAGATACGGGACATCGTGCCGCCGGAAAAACCGGAGGACGAGGAAATCCCGGATGCGGAGATTCGACAGCTGTAAAAAGAAGAAGCGGACAGTGTAAGTGCTGTCCGCTTTTTTGTTTGGGGTATGAAAAATTGAAATGTATGTTTCTTGCTGTAATTTTCTTCTATGCCCTTACCGTTTTCTCATGGATTTTCACGAAAGCGGCACCGCAAAAAATTTCCCCGAAAGTGAAACCAATTCCGACAGACCGGTGTCTATCTATATGAAACCACACAGAGCATATGCTTAGGGAAAGGAGGCGGCACGATGCTGCATGCAACAACATGGGAAAGCTGTCCGGCAGAACTGCTTCTGTCGGCGGCGGCTCCGGAGGACACCGGAAAAGATGCACGGCTGCTGGAACAGCTGAAACAACAGAACCGCCGCGGGCTGGAACGGGTGATGAAACGCTATACCGCCTATGTGGGAACGATCCTGCGGAATGTCACCCGCGGACAGACCACACAGGAGGACCTGGAGGAACTCACCGCAGACGTGTTCCTTGCCCTGTGGCACCACGCTCCCGAGATGCGGACGGAACACCTCACCGGCTATCTCGCCAGCATTGCCCGTTCCAAGGGGTACAACTGGCTGCGGAAAAACCGCCCCGAAACCATGCCCATTGATGACGTGGTGATCTCCGACGATACCGATGTTTCGGCACAGGCAGAGCAGGCGGAACTGGCGGGCATTGTACGGGAAATGCTGGCACAGCTGCCGGAACAGGATCGGGAACTGCTGCTGCGGTTCTATTTCTACCGCCAGTCCGTGCGGGAAATTGCCGGCGAAATGCACATGAAAGAATCCACCGTGAAAACCAGAATGTACCGCAGCCGGAAAAAACTGCGGCAGCTGTTCACAGAAAGGGGTTATGGCTATGAGCAAATGGAACTTGTTTGAGATTTTTTCTCACCTGCACGTTACCGGAGAAGACCTGCCGAAGATCCGCCGGACAGCGAGAATTTCCAGGCGGGCTGTCCGCAGCCGCGTGCTGGCATCTCTGGACGAAGAAGCCGCAGCCGGCGTGCCGGCACGAAGTCACGCTCCGCACTGGAAAATGGGACGGATTCCGGCAGTGCTGGTCAGCGGCAGTGCGATCACCGCGGCAGCGGCAACCGGCGGCTTTTCCCAGCTGATGCAGCTGGTGTTTGGAAAAGACGTTTCGTATCCGTCCACGCTGGAAGATCTGTACACCGTTCCTGAAGTGAAAATGACGGACACCTGTGACGGCATTGACTGTCAGGTGCTGGGCGTATTCGGCGATGCGTGCAGCGTCAATGTGGTGCTGGAATTTTCCGGAGTGAATGGGTTCACTCTGCCGGAAAATGTACAGCTTTTCGGGGAATCTCCCTGGATCTTAGGAGACGGCGTCGGCGGCTGGAGAGGCAGCACCGATTATACCTATGATGCCTCCGGCAGCGGTCACCTGTATGTGACCAATCACTATGAAATTGAGCGAACTGCCGCTGATGCAGAGATGCAGTTCACCATGGAAGTGCAGAAGTTTCTGAGTATCCCGGAGAAAACCAATGATTATCTGGATTGGGCATGGTCGAATATGTATGATATGTGGGACATTCGGAACTGGCTGGGTTATTCCGTTGCCGATGTCAACACGAGAAAGCCGCTGTCCCAGCAGGATCAGCAGAAGGTTTCGGAGAACTTCGAATTGCTGGACAATATATATGCTACGCAGCATGGTTCGATCGGCACCGGACACTGGGAAAAGGAAGATGAACAGGTCTATCTGCGGAAATCGGACATTCTGACAGAGGGCAGTATCCGCATGACGTTCACGCTGGATTCGCTCAAGACCAAGACTGTGACAGACAAATTCACTTTCACAGACCCCCAGACCGGCGAAGAAACGCCCATGACCATGGAACTTTCTCCGTGGGGCGTGTCTTTCTCGTGGAAACCGTCTGACCCCATGCCACGGGTATTCGGCTACGTGGTGCCGGTGAGCGACAAGGATATTCTGAACGGCTCCTGTTCCGGCTACGTCCGCACACCGGACGGCTTGACCAGACAGGTGGAAAAGAAACGGAAAGATCTGGATAATCTGTTCTACCGCACCGGACATGTGCCATATGTCTACGTCGATCAGGCATATGACGAGGGTAGCGTGACGCTGTACATGAGTTTTCTGGAACCGGTCGATCCCGATCAGGTGCAGGAGGTCTACGCAGAGGACGGCACGCTGATGTGGAAGAAGTAATTCCTGCAATAGAAACGGCAGATGTTCTCTGCCCGAAAACGCATCTCACGTTTGTGGCGCTGAATCTGCCGTTCGGGCCGAGGACTTACCATATCAACCCGTGGCTATAGGAAGGGGTGCGTGATGGCCGATTATCGAAATGCGCCGCGCCGTCCCCGCGCTGCGGTGGTGCTCGGTGTGATTCTGATTGCGTTCGGCTTGCTCAGCCTAGCCGGGAATATCGTCCCGCATGGCATCTGGGTTCAGGTGGGCGCCGTCATCGGCATGATCTGGCGTATTCTGTGGCCTTGCGCGCTTGTCGCCGCGGGCGGGTATCTGCTGTGGGCCTCGAAGCGAGGCAAGCTTGCGGGATTCGTCTCGTCGCGTCCGCGCGGCCCTTTCCGTCGCAGCATCGCCGACAAGCGCTTTCTGGGCGTATGCGGCGGTATCGCGTACTATTTCGGCGTCGATTCGACGGTAGTGCGCGTGATCGCGGTGATTTTGCTGGTCATGTCGCCTCCCACGGTGCTGTTCGCCTACGTTTTGGTCGCGCTGCTGGTTCCGCGTGCCTAGCGGGCGGCATCTTCGTGCCGGCGAAT
>OHBJ01002389.1_pt1 | contig 12669 bp, 17 predicted proteins | sample 1577241 | NCBI WGS metagenome assembly OHBJ01 (sample SAMEA3541594, study PRJEB24748) | human gut metagenome | biome: human gut; feature: human-associated habitat; material: faeces | place: China | collected 2012
TGAAGTATATGCAGAATTACGACAGAATGATGCTGGAGAGCGCAGAGAGCTATCTAGAGGGGAGGTCAAAGCGCACCCGTGAAAATCCTCAAGAGCACAAGCAGGAGAGTGAAAGGAGATGGAATAGGAAGATGACTGTGATTGGAGTCATTCTAGCCCTATTATCCGTGTTAGCAGCTTACACAGAACCTCTCTTAGAGAGGGCATGGCAAGTGATATTATCGCTAGTGATTGACAAATGACTATGATATAGAGAGCCTTGATACGGCTCTCTATACTGTCAATATCGGTTCTTGACTTTTTCATACCTTAATATATTATGTAAAAACACCGCAAAGTTAGGAAAATAATTGGAGAAAATCGGAGAAAATCGGGGAAAATCAGAGAATTTCGGGGAAAATCGGGGAATTTTCGAGGAAAATACGCGGAAAATCATGGAATTTTCAAGGAATTCATTCCTCAACCTCTTGCCGGATGACCCGTTTTCGCGGTCGTTTTCGGTCGTTTTTGCGGTCATTTCTGGAGAAAATTAGAGAATTTCGGAGAAAAATGGAGAATATCAGGGAAATCTTTCCGTTTTCTTTCCACTTCATTCCTCATTTTCAAATCAGCCAGATTTTATGCTCTACAACATGTTTATTGTAGATACTTTGTCAGAGAGGTTGAATGTCTGAAATATTATTGCTATTTTTGCACTTGATATAAACAACAAACTTATGGAAAAAGAAAATATAAATTTTGTTGCCATTGACTTTGAGACAATGACACCCGAGCTGACAAGCGCATGCGCAGTTGGTATGGTACAAGTAGTAAATGGTGTAATCATGCAGAAGTTCTATAGCTTAATTAAGCCATATCCTGATGAGCGTACAGAGCGAAATACATTCGTGCATGGCATAACAGAAGAGATGGTTGAGAATGCACCTACTTGGGATATCGTTTTCCCAGTTCTGAGAAGCTTCGCTCAGAGTGGTTGCATAGCTTGCCATAATGAGGGTACTGAAGCTAACATACTCTCAAGACTAGCTGAAGTTTACAACCTTGACATGCCAGGATATCAGATTATTGATACCATGCGATTATTACCTGGTAATAATTCGTTGAAGAAGATGTGTGAGTTGATGGGAATTGAGATGCACGACCATCATGACGCATTAGCAGATGCAACTGCCTGTGCTGAGATTATACTGAAGGGTGCAGGCATTGATGTCACACATCATCATTATGAGAAGCCTGACTATAAGGCTCACAAGAGCCTGACTGGAGAAGTCAAACAGCCATTAGCTGATGAAGATGTTGCTAACAAGGATAATCCGTTCTTCCACCAGAAGGTGGTTATCACTGGAGTATTTACGGCTTTTCCAGATAGAGAGAAGCTGGCTTTCAGACTTCGTGACTGCGGTGCTGACATCAATTCCTCTATCTCGGCTAAGACTAATATAGTAGTTAAAGGTGAGGGAGCAGGACCTTCCAAGATGGAAAAGATAAAAAAACTCAATGAGAAAGGAGCTAATATCAGAGTCATCGAGGAGAAAGAGATGGTGGAAATAGTAGAGAAATATGGTATATAAATAAAAAAAATGAGCGAGGAATGAAAATTTCTCGCTTTTTTTTTGGCGGTTCCAAATATTCTTCTTACCTTTGCCAACGCTTATAAGAAGATTGTAATCAATCCGGCTGGGTGACCGTTATCGCCTATGGCTTCTAGCCGCAGGCTTTTTTTATGCCTAGGAAAATCTTTTTTCTAACTGGGAAAATAATTTTTTCCAACTGGGAAAATAGATATGCCCGATACATGGCGGCTGCATGAACCGTAAGAATTGAAATATCCATCCGGATGAGTCATCTTCTTATAAGCAACGGGGAATGCAGCCGCCACCCTTTTATACAATCGGCTGTTAATGCTTATAAGAAGATGCAATATGCAGAATTCTATTTTATTAAGTGATGCGCAGGTAAGACCTGCAGGCATCAGCGTAGAGGAGGGCATCAAGGCCCTCAAGTGTGAAATCAAGAAGCTCGCCAAGACCAAGAGCGAGACCTTCAGCTATATCTGCGGGGAGACCGTGACCTATGGAGAGGTTGTGCTCACCATGGTTGGTTTCGCAGCTGTGATGGCGATGGTCATGATTGGTGGTTTCATTTTCGGAGGGGAGGTGGCATGATGGTGAGCAGAATGACTACAGAGCTGTTTCATGCTCAGCTGGAGGAGAATATCGTGAGAGCTGCTGACGAGCGCAAGCGCCATCAGGCAGAGTTGCAAGTTATAAGCCGAGATTACGAGAGCTCGTTGGACAGTATTGAACGCATGGAGGATGAAGCAGGGGAAAGCTACCGCTCTGCCCGTAATGCTTTCGAGAAGGCCAAAAATGAATATCAGGAAGAACTCCGTAATTGTAGAAAGCTTCGCAATGAGGCAGGATTTCGCAGAGACAAGGCGAAGGTCGAGGAGACTAATCTTTGGACACTCAACAACAATACCATCCAGAGCGACCGCCACAAAATCTTTGAGAGATACCGAGAAGCGGGGGGGGTACTTACGGGAGCAGAAGCAGAACTCCTGCACCCAGGCTGGACCAAAGACAAGAAAGGAGGAGTGAGTGATGAAGAAAAGTAGAAACCGCAGAAGACGCACAGCAAAGCTGATAACCAAGGACATCAGCAAGTGCAGGTACTTCATGAATATTGGCAAAAAAATGAACGCCCATAAGGTGGAACTCAAATTTCAGAGAGACAACAAGACTATTGGTTCTGTTGCATTCATTGAGGATGCTCCACATAAGCAGACTATTATCCGATGGCATGATCATCGCTACTTTACTCTTCGATATGGGGCTAAGGAGGCTAAGCCACTCAATATGACTCTGGCCAAGTGGAAAACCATAAACAACGATTAGATATGAAAAAGAATAAGAAGAAAGTCAAGAGAGACGTTCTCTTGCTATATTTCAGACGCCGTCGCATCCGCGATGCGCTCAATGAACGTTGGTGGGAGCTTGATAAAATACGTGTTGAGCTGTACAAGCTAGTGGAGTACGCCAAGATTCAGTCAAGATACTGTGTTAATCCAATCTCCCACCGCATTGTCGGCAGATACCTCAGAGAACTGGAGCGAGAGGAAATCCGTGTCACCAGACTTCAGACCAAATACGACCTTTGGGCTTCCCGTCTGAGCTACTGGGTTGACCTCTATGAGACGGCATTAAACCGACAGCACCCAGATAATGGTATTTAAGTTTAACCCTTTAAAAAATGAATATTATGCCAAGAAATAAAGATAATTTCAACAGCGAGCAGTTTGAGGAGGACCTGCTCGACGCTTACTTCCACTTCCGCAGCTGCCTCCCTGTGAAGGATGAAGACACCGGTCTTGATTACAAGAAGAGTTACAAGACCACCCAGGACATCGCCACGGAACTTGATGACATGGGCGGTGTCAGTATAGAAACCATCAACCAGTATCTGCAGGAGCATGGCTACTATGTAGCCACGCAACCAGACGGAACCGTGGCATGGGCTATATGGGAGAGAGTTGTCAGGCCAGACAAATTGGTTTAAGTTAAAAACTCATATATTTTATTATACTACCATGTGTTATGAATAATTTTTCGTACCTTTGCAGCACGAAAAATTTTACAAAGTTTTGAAAAGCTTTGATACGGCTGACCGCTCGTGAGGGTAGTCAGCCGTATTTTTATTTTTATCCTCTCCATATTATCTTTGCATCAAAAAAGATAATATATGACCATCACATCACTTCCGTCGGGCAGTTGCTTCCTTGAGAACATCCCCGACATCGAAATTCTCACGGCCAAGACCCGCCTGCTCGTCAACATCAAGATAGGTGATGATACCATCTACGATGAGTATCTCTATCCTGCCGATGGAGAGGTCAGAGTGATCGACCTTGCCGACATCTTCCGTCCTTATGCACGCCGGAGGCTGGCAGTCACAGCCACCATCACCATCGCCGAGCAACAGGTTCCGAGCTCCGGAGACACCGACTCGGCAACAGTCACCGATACGCAGACAGCCAACCTGCAGGTCTACTATTCTACCGTAGACATCGTGGGCGTGGACTGCTCTACATTCCTCACCACCCACTTCCTCACCCTGCTCGAGGGGCACAAGACCACCTACATGGGGCGACTTGAATATCTCCACTACATGGGCAAGGAGACAGCAGAAGTCACCGCACACTATGCGGACAAAACCACAAAAATGTTTACCGCACCAGCCACCGGCGGCAACGACATCTACACCACCATCGACGTCTCTCCTTCGCGATTCGAGACCGAGGGCACCGACCTTCTCTACTACGTGGTAGAGGCAGGCTCACGCTCAATGACCTTCATCATAGACAGCGAGGAGCGAGATGTGGCGCCTACTCTGCTCTTCACCAACAGCTTCGGCTGCCAGGAGCTCATCTACTGCACAGGCAAGCACGAAGTAGACCCGCAGTACACCCGCGATGCAGCCTACATGGGCGGCATCAGGGTAAACTACCGCATCACAGAGCAGCGCACATTCAACGCCGATACTGGCTATCTGGGCACAGACATGGCAAACTGGGCAGATGATCTCTTCCGCTCAGACGAGGTCTATCTGGTCAACTTCATCGGTGGGGTAGCCAAGGTGGGCAAGCGTGTCACCCTCTCTGACTCCAAGTCCAAGCGCGACAACCTGCGCGACAGCATGCCACGATTCACCTTCAGCTACACCTACGCCCAGCGCCAGCACAACGTGCTTGACCTGCAGCGAGCCGGCCGTATCTTCGACAACACCTTTGATAATACCTTCAACTGATGAGACGCACAGCTTACCACCTCACAGAGGTGCTGCGCCTCCTGGCCAAGGCAGAGCGAGACCGCTCTACCATTAACCTGAAGGCGTGGACATCAGACGGCAAGACCGTCGACTATACAGGATGGCTGGTCAGGGGCAGCAGCTGGCGTGGCGGATTCCACCGCCTCGTCAACCCGGCAAATGCCGAGGTTCGCACCGTTCCGGACATCTACATTCACCAGTTCCTGGGCTTACCAGTATATTTATGACATGAAACAGAAAAAATATCAGCTTCAGCAAGTAGGAACCAGCGGTTCCTACAGTCGCTACGCTCTCGTGGCAGAGGGCGTGAGCAGGGTTACAGACTCCACCACCATCGAGCAGCAGTATGGCCGGGATACCAGTTTTCTGGGTTCCGGAGAGGTGGGCGATGCCACCACGGGCATCTTGGAGACTTCAGACGGCAAGCTCTTCGAGTATGTGAACTATGGCGATGACAACGACATGCCATACACCCTGCAGCAGTTGCTGCGCCGAAACATGGTGGCGCAGCGAGCCATGGCTTTCAACGTCCAGTGCTGCTACGGCCAGGGCGTGCGCTTCATGGACCGGGAGACCAAGCAGGACACTACCGACAGCGAGATACGCGACTTCTGCCTGAAGAACTCCATCCACGAGGTCTTTATGCAGCAGGCCACCGATATGAAATTCTTTTTTTGGTCGGTAGAGGTCATCATCCTGAGCCGTGACCACTCCAAGATAGTCAACATCCGCCACAAGGACGTTTCCTACTGCCGCCTGGAGGCACCAAATGAGAAGGGGCGCATAGAGCATGTATTCTTCGGCGACTTCCGCAACGTCATGTCGCCTGTCCACACCGAAGTCATCCCGCTGCTCGACCTCTATGACCCGCTGGGCGACCTCATGGCGCGCATGGGCAAGGCTCCGGATCCATATACCGGCATCAGGGGCAAGGCTCCTGAGATGGGCAAGGACTGCAAGTTTGCAATCATTTCACGCGTCCCGACACCCGGCCTGCAATATTATCCGATACCATACTATGCCAGCATCTTCGACGATGCCTGGTACGACATCTACCGTCTCATCGGTATCGGCAAGCGCTACATGATCAAGAACACGTCCGCTCCTCGCATCCAGATAGAGGTGCACCGCGACTACTGGGAGGAACTCTGCAACAACGAGGACATCATCGACCCGGATAAGCGCAAGGAGCGCATCCTGCAGGAGAAGGACAACATTATCAACTTCGTCTGCGGACCGGAAAATGCAGGCAAGGCACTCATCACGGGCTACTACTTCGACCCCAACGGCAAGGAGCAGCGCATGGTGCGCATCATCAACCTCTCAGAGGGCAGCAAGAAGGAGGGTGGCGACTGGGCTGACGACATGAGCGAGGCATCCAACGCTCTCTGCTTCTCGCTGGGCGTGCATCCAAACCTCATCGGAGCTACACCAGGCAAGAGCCAGATGAACAATTCCGGCTCAGACAAGCGAGAGCTCTTCATCCTCAAGCAGTCGCTCGAGAAGGCTTGCCACGACATCATGTGCAAGCCTTACCACGTCATCTCCCACTACAATGGCTATGCCGACCGAGGAGTGACCGTAGACGTGCCGATGATAGAACTCACGACACTAGACAAGAATAAGGACCAACAGACATCAATAGTTTCAAACAATAATGGCAAAAATGAAGATTCAAATCAGCAAGGATGACTTCGAGCAGAGCATCCTCGTAGCGACAAGCTCGCACTCTGAGGTGTTCGAGTCTGTGAGACCTCATTTCTATGAGGCATACAACAATATTCAGAAGCGCTTCCTCGGCTACGTTGGTGAGGAAGCGCTGGAGACGAGTGAGCGGCTATCGGCTGCAGTAGTCAAGGCAGTATGCCTGACTGCATTCCTCGGCAACGTTCGCCATCTCGACCTGGTACTCACTCCGACAGGCTTCGGAGTAGTTGCCAACAACGAGGTCTCTCCTGCATCATCTGCGAGAGTAGAGGCGCTGATAGAGCAGTGTATGGTCGCATGCTTGAAGGCAGAGGGCGAAATGATTACCTGGTTGTCTGCAACAGAAGGGTGGGGTGAGAGCCTGCAGGCGAAGATGAGCATAACGCTTCTAGTCTTCAGCATCGAGCAGTATGCCTTCCAGGTGAAGCTGGAGCTATCATCCAAGCAGTGGAAGGATAAACTGTCAGCACTCTACGAAGCTGATGGGGTGATGCGAAGGGTCATATCTGACGAGCAGATGGATGATCTGCTAGAGATGGAGCGGGGAGCCAAGGACAAGGATGACACAGCTGTAGAAATCATCTTCAAGGTGCGCAGATGCATGATCTTCCTGGCTGAGGGTTTGCTGACAGCCTATTCCAACGAGCGTGCGAGACTGCTCAGATACTTTGATGCAAATCTCGATAAATTCCCGTTATATGCGAATTCATCGGCATATAAGGCTAATCATTTCAAAGAATTTCAGAATGAAAAATCAAAACCTGCCTTCGTTTTTAATTCATAAAGATGGTACACAAGAGTTCAATTTCAAGGCACCGTCAACGTGGGCGGAACTTTCAGAGGATCAGTTGCGCTATGTCCTTAGCATCATGTCGACGTTCCAGGATCATACCGTTATCAAATGCTACCTTCTCGCAAGGTTCTGCGGACTTACCGTACATAAGTACACCAGAACCGGGTGGAAATGCAGCGTTAAATGCGATGAAAGCGGTGAAAATGGCGATGCTAAGACTGGAAAAGTGCGCAAGAGAGTCCTATACATCAGCGCTGCTGAAATCCTCTCTCTGCTCAAAAACTTCGATTTCATCGACTCCTTTACGGACTTTCGGCCTCTACAGGTCGCAAGTGACGTTCAGCTGAAGGCAGTAAACAGCCTGCTTCACGAAATCAGCTTCTACGATTACCTCAATATCGAGAAGAACTACCAGCTTTTCATGCTCAAGCAGGAGGACAGATTCCTGCTGAAGATGGCGCAACTCATGTACAGAACAGCAGGCGGTTCTGCCAGTGAAACCGCTAAATTTGAACCTTACGAACTCCTCGGAGTCTTCATGTGGTTCTCGAGCGCTCCGCCGTCTGGCGGAGCGTCTCGCTGCGCTGGAAGAATTTCTCCTTCTCCCGGTCCTCCCGGACGAAAGACTTCACCACACGGATAGCGTTCAGATCCTCCTGCACCACCAGATTCAGTCCGTCGGTGGCCTTTTGCAGGGAGGTGAAGAAGGGCCCCACATACCGCAGTATGATGAACACCATCAGCGCCAGCAGCGGCAGGATCACCAGAAAGATCTGGCTCAGCTGCAGGCTGATGCGAAGGGCCATCACCAGAGCGGTGATGAGCATCACCGGAGCCCTTACCAGCATCCGCATCCCCATCATCAGGGTCATCTGCACCGACGAGACGTCGTTGGTGAGCCGGGTGATGAGGGAGGCAGTGGAAAAGTGCTCGATGTTGGAAAAGGAGAAGCGCTGTACCTGCCGGTACTCTGCGTCACGGACGTTGGCGCCGAAGCCCATGCCGGCCTTGGCGGCCAGCGCTGCTGCGCCCACACCCAGCGCCAGACAGATCAGGGCCATCAGCACCATCTTCAGGCCCATGGTAAGGATGTAGCTGCGGTCTCCGGCGCCGCCGTTGCCGCCGATGCCGTAGTCCACGATGTTGCTCATGGCCTTGGGCAGCATCAGCTCCAGCACCGCTTCGCCTGCCGAGCAGAGGATGCCCAGCAGGATGTAGACCCGATACCCCTTGGTATACGGGGCAAGCTTGCGTATCATAGTTCGGTTTCCTCCATTTGCGTTGCGAGATTTTGCGCCACCCGTTCCAGATAGCGGTGCAGGGTGGCCAGCTCCTCCGGGGAGAAGCCCTGTTCCATCTGCCGGTTGGTCTTCTGTGCGATGCGGATGAAGTCGCTGCGGAAGCGGCGGCCCTCCTCCGTCAGCCGGAGAACACGGCACCGGGCGTCCTGCTGGCAGGCATCTCTGGTGAGAAGGCCCTTCTCCTCCAGACGGCCCACGATGCCGTTGATGGTGGAGGGCTTCACGGCCATATACTGCTCCAGCTGCCGCTGGGTGACCGGCTCCGGCTGGCGGTGCAGGTACATCAGCGCCCGGCACTGGACCGGAGTGACGCCGTACTGCCGCAGCGAGCGGTCCATGACCATCCGCATCCGGTGCTCGCACTGACCCAGCAGCCGTCCCAGATGATCGCTCTGACAGGTACTACTCAAGGTAAATCGCTCCTCTCTGAATCGTTAGCTGGCTAAATGTTAGCGTGCTAAATATTACCACGGAATGGAAGCACCGTCAAGAACAAATGGAGCGGCACCGTGTAAACGATTTGTGAACGGAGAGGTCAGGCGGCGGCGCGGCGGCGCAGGAGGTTTTTCCAGCTCAGCAGGTCGATGTCGTGATATTGAAGCAGCAGACGGACGGTGAAAAAGCTGTCGATGGTCAGCAGCAGCCACGCGGCCAGCGTCAGCCAAGGCGGTACGGCGTTGAGCCATGGCCGCAGCAGGGGGTGGATATAGCGGACGGTCACGGCCGCCAGTGGCCCCCAGATCAGGGCAAAGGGCAGGCACACCCGGCGGTTCAGGTCCATTTTGGTGGAGGAGTAGTCCCAGAACATGACTCCCAGCAGCCTGTCGCAGCAGAAATGGACAGCGTATTCCACCGCCGTGGCGGTGAGTCCGCCATAGAGGGCCAAGCGCCAGAAGGTGTCCGTCATATCCGGCGGCAGAGCCAGCACCGCCAGCATGGCAAGGCCATATACCGGACACACCGGCAGCAGCAGATACCCTTTGCGGACGGTGTGGCGGGAACGGGTGACAAGGGCATAGACCTTCTCCAGCAGATAGCCAAGAAAGCCGTAGGTCAGAAAGCTCCAGAGGTACATGGGCAGCGTCTCCTTTCTGGAGACAGTGTGTCCCGGAGGAGAGTGGGTATCCCCACTTGCCAAAGCCATTTTTTTCTGCTATGCTGATACCGTCGATAAGCAAGGGTCAATGCGCCTGATATCGATGGTACTATCGAATGTGTGAGAGGGGGAGCGCCATGGATCAGCAGTGGGAGCAGCTGCGGCAGCGGTGTCTGGCCTGCCGGGCGTGCAGTCTGGCGCAGGAGCGGACCCAGGTGGTGTTCGGCGCAGGCGATCCGGCGGCGGAGGTGCTGCTGGTGGGGGAGGCCCCCGGCGCCAACGAGGACAAGCAGGGGGAGCCTTTTGTGGGCCGGGCCGGGAAGCTGCTGGACGATATGCTGCAAATGATCGGCCTGTCCCGTGAGCGCATCTATATCACCAACAGCGTCAAGTGCCGCCCGCCTCAGAACCGGGATCCGCTGAACACCGAGAAGGAGGCGTGCAGCGGCTATCTGCGGCGGCAAATGGAGCTGATGCAGCCGAAAATCCTGGTGTGTCTGGGGCGCATCAGCGCCATGGAGCTTATCAAGCCTGATTTCCGCATCACGCAGGAGCACGGCCTGTTTTTCCGGCAGGACGGCATAGAAAAGATGGCCATGTACCACCCGGCGGCCCTGCTGCGGGACCCCGGCAAGAAGCCGGAGACCTTCGAGGATCTCAAGCGCTTACAGGCCAAAATTCGTGAGATCTGCGTCCGGACAAAGCTGGATTTTTAACGGCGCACCGGGCCATACTACTTTCATTATTATTTTGTGGGAGGAACACCATTATGTATAAGAATATTGAAAAGCAAAAGGTTCTGCACATGGCGGAGCAGGTAGACTATCAGGACGGCCAGATCATCAGCCGCACACTGGTGCAGAACAGCAAGCTCAGCATGACCCTCTTTGCCTTTGAAAAGGACGAGGAGATCAGCACCCATGCCGCCGGCGGCGACGCCATGGTGACGGTGTTGGAGGGTACCGGCCGCTTCACCGTGGGCGGCGAGGTCTTTCTGGTGTCTCAGGGCGAGACGCTGATCATGCCCAAGGATATCCCCCATGCGGTGTACGGGCAGGAGCGGTTCAAGATGCTGTTGACGGTGTCGTTCTAAAAATCTGGTGCAAAATCCATTGGATTTTGCACCAAAGGTCTTAGCCCGCTGCGTGCATAATTTCTGCGTCAGACCGCAGAAATTCCATACTTGCGGTCTGAGAGGCATTTTGACTGACGCACCGGTCGTCAGCCAAAATGGATCAGACCTTTTCGCCGCCTGCGGGCGGCGAACTCTGCGAGGATTTTGATAGGCCAACGGTCTGCATGGCCTTTCCGGAGCGGTCAGAAGCTTTTTGCTGACTTTCCATCCCGTGTGCTGCGGCACACGGGATGCTTTTTCGCAAAAAAGCAGGAAAAACCGCAAAATAGGGGGTTGCAACTGCCGCATCCCTGCGTTAGAATGGAGCTTACAACCATGAAGGAGGGTGCAGAATGCAGGGTGAAGGATTGAAAAAATTACAGAGCGGACAGCCCATCTCTACACGGGAACTGCTGCTGCTGATCGCTCAGCTGAGCTGGCCGGCCATTCTGGCCCAGATCTCCTCCGTGGTGATGCAGTATATCGACACGACCATGGTGGGCCAGCTGGGCTCCAACGCCTCCGCCGCCATCGGCGTGGTAGGCACCACCTCGTGGCTCTTCGGTGATCTGTGCATTGCGCTGACCATCGGATTTAACGTGGCGGTGGCGCAGGCACTGGGAGCCAGACAGCCGGAGAAGGCCCGGAGCATCATGAAGCAGGCCTTTCTGGTGTGCATGGCCTTCAGCCTTGTGATGATGGCCATAGCGCTGGGCATCACCGGGAATCTGCCTCGCTGGCTGCGGGCAGACCCCGCCATCTGGCAGGATGCCAGCGCCTACTTTCTGGTATTTGTTCTGTCGCTGCCCTTCATGCAGCTGAATAACCTCTGCGGCGGACTGCTGCGTTCGGCGGGCAACATGAAGACCCCCGGCATCTGCATGGCGGTGATGTGCCTGCTGGACGTGGTGTTCAACGCCTTCCTCATCTTCCCCGGCGGAACGCTGCGGGTGCTGGGGGTGACGCTGCCGGGCTTCGGTCTGGGGGTTCTGGGTGCCTCCCTGGGAACGGCGCTGTCGCAGGTGGTCATTGCGGTGGTGCTGACCTATATCCTGCTGGTGCGGTCGCCGGAGCTGCACCTGCGGCGGGGCGAAAAGGCACAGTTTACGGCGGCACAGCTGAAGCGCTGCCTGTCTATCTCGGCTCCCGTCATGGGCGAGCGCACCATTCTTTCCACCGCCCGGATGGTGACTACCGCCATCGTGGCCCCGCTGGGCATCATCGCCACGGCGGCCAACTCCTTCGCCATAACGGCGGAGAGTCTTTGCTATATGTCCGCCTTCGGTGTGCAGGCAGCGGCCTCCACGCTGGTGGGCCAGAGCGTAGGCGCCGGGCGGAAGGATCTGACCTATCGGCTGGGCTGGCTGACGGTTGCGCTGGGCATGGGCTTGATGGTGATCACGGGGACGCTGCTGTATGTGCTGGCCCCGGCCATGATCGGCATGATGGCGGTGGACGAGGCCGTCATTGAGCTGGGCGTGCGGGTGCTGCGGATCGAGGCATTCGCGGAGCCGCTGTTCGGGGCCTCCATCGTGGCCAGCGGCGTGTTTCAGGGAACCGGCAGCACGTTGGTGCCTATGCTGCTGAATTTCGGCACCATGTGGGGCATCCGTGTGCCGCTGTCGGCCATTCTGGCGGCCAGGTGGGGCCTTGTGGGTGTTTGGGTGGCCATGGCCCTGCAGCTGGGTGTGTGCGGTATCTGCTTCCTGATCCGTCTGGCCGGCAAGCGCTGGCTGCCCAAGGAAACGCTGCAATAAGAAAAATACACGGCACAGGCGTCCCAAACATGCACCTCGCCAGGCAGTTTGCCATCCGTCTCCTGATTCCACAT
>OHBJ01002391.1_pt1 | contig 12661 bp, 19 predicted proteins | sample 1577241 | NCBI WGS metagenome assembly OHBJ01 (sample SAMEA3541594, study PRJEB24748) | human gut metagenome | biome: human gut; feature: human-associated habitat; material: faeces | place: China | collected 2012
CCACGCCCTGCTGTTCGTGTACTTCTTCCTCACGATAGAAGCGCCGGAAGATGGCAGCCTGATTACTTTCGGAAATGCCCTTGCCGGTATCGGCTACTTTGATCTCCACATACATTTCCCACGGTATCACCGACACCGTAATTTTTCCACCTGCCGGAGTATACTTCACCGCATTGTCCAACAGGTTAAAGAGGGCTTCGGATGTCCACTTGCTGTCATGGGAAAAGGTCAAATTCTCCGGGCAGTCCACAGATACAGCGATTTTCTTTTTTTCCGCTGCATACACGATCCCACTCATGGCTTGCGCCACGGTATCAAAGAGGCAGACCGGTTTCTTATTCAACTGGATTACGCCCGTTTCCAACCGTGAGGTTTTCACAAGAGCCTGAAAGAGAAAGTCCAGTTTATGACCAGCAGGGCGTGAAGCACTACATCACAGAAGTAATAGCAAGCGTGGTGGCTCTGCCTTTACAGGCACCCAAACAGGCCTATGGACAGCAGTCCTACAGCCAGAATGCAGGATATAGTCAGCCATCCGCTCCACAGCAGAGTGCACCTAATTGGGGACAGTTTGGAGAACAGGCACCACAACAGAATGCGTTTGGCAACAGCAATCCGACCTACGGCCCATCCGGTAATGCTGAAGACATTCCCTTTTGATGGAGGAACACATGGAGACATCTGACTGGCAGAAAATGATGCTCAAACTATGGGGAATCATTGGCATGGAGAACATGCTGAACAACAGGGAGGCCAACAAAAACGGCGAGATGGCAGTGTCCTTCTGGTACATGCCAAACAAAGACATCAAGGCATTTCACCTTGTGGTCAAGATTTTCAAGGATGCCCACTGTGCCAAACATGGACTGATCCGGATTACCAGCGTGGCTGAAATCAAAGGGGAGTTTCTCCCAGGGACGCACAACGCACTGGAAATTCAGAGCAACGATTCAGAACGTGCCGCACGGCTTGTGGCTGATTACCTTCGGAATAGATTTCTGGACATCCGCAATGAACTGAAAGAGGGAGGGGTTTGATGAACGAAATCCTTTATTACACGGAATTGCATAAGGCAAAAGGCATTAAAGCTTGCCCACACTGTGGGAGCATGGAATTGTGCATGGTTGAGTGTCTTTACTATCTGCGTGAAGGCGTGAAAGGCTTCTGCATCCACTGTGACAGCTGTGGAGCTGATGGGCCTATGGAGAAGGTGGAGCTTGATGCTGCTGATGCCTGGAACAAGAGAAGCGAGGAAGCGGCGGCACCAAAGCCAGTGAAGAAGACCACCAGACGCAAAAAAGCTGATTCGTAACCAGGGAGGAACACCATGGAAGAAGGAGAAAGAATCAAGCGTATCCAGAGCTACATTGACATTAAACTGAAAGACACTGAGAAAGCCATCCGGAAATACAAGGAAAGGGAAGATTACCTTGAATCGGACTACAACTATCTCAAAGGCTACAGGGATGCCATGGAGGATGCCCAGATCTATGTCACGTGCCCAGCACCAGCGGATGGACGCTATGTAGCCGAGATGGAAAAGAAGATTCACAAACTTCCATACAGGCTTGCCAGAATGTATGGCTTAATTAGGAGAAGCAGGCGGTACGTCCGATTCTACTTTGAGCAAGAGGCACTGTTGAAAGAATGGAATGAGCATAAAGATCCCACCATCAACTACAGATTCAAGGATGGAAAAATTGTAGAAGAAAGTTGGAGTCCTAATGAGAGAGATTAAGCGTAACAAGATGAAGCTATTTGACTTGCTGGCTCACATCTACAGGTATGAGTGGATATACATTTTTACAGATAATTTGGAAAACGAGTGGGAAGGCGTTGTGTATGAGCTGATTGATGAGGATAAAGTCAGGGCGGCGGCTGACAACGAAAAAACTCAGCTGCTTGTAAGCACCATGGGGCAATACATCGTTGAGGATATTTTCATAAGGTGGCTTAAAAGGAGAGCCACTGTTTTCATTGAAGTCAAGAAAGACGAGGAGGAATAATCATGGCGTACAAACTGAAAAAGATTTCTGCAAAGGGTAGAATCGACAACATCAAATCAAGCATCAATGCTCTGTTTCTGGGCAACGTAAAGACAGAAACGGATGCAGAACTCTATGCAAAGGTAATCACAGGAATCCTTGACTACTATGTTGGCATCGTCAAAGGCAGGAAGACCATGGATAATCTGCTGGCTCTGGTTGATGGTGATGCACCTGGAAACAAAGCAGAGAAATCAGAAGAGGAAGAAGAATGTGTGGAACCATCAATCACACACATTGAGGAGGATGTGGAAGACGTTGAGCCACAGGAAGCTGTGGAAGTAAACCCTACTGTGCAGGTGAAGAGGAGGGGGAGACTACCAAAGAAGCATCTGACTGTGTAGAACACAAAAGCACAAAGCTGTTTAAAGCGTATAAAAAGTGGATGAATCCGGATGGGCTGAGAAAAATGACATACTGGATGGAGCAAGGAATTACTCTTGCACAGCTTGCCGTTAGAATGGAAATCAGCAGACAGACACTGTTTAATTGGAAGCACAGATTTCCGGAATTTAGCCAGGCCATTGATGAAGGCATAGACAACGAGCATAACGGAGAAGTAGTCAGGCTCAGACACTGCAAGCAGTGCGGCAAGCCATTCATCCCACTCAGCTGCACAATAGACGCTTATGGTTTTCATGTGGCTGGTGAAGAATTCTGCTCTATTCAATGCACTGATGAGTATTATGGTTATACGCCAGGGAAGGTGCAGCATGGCGTAGGAAAGAGAGGAAAAGAACATGAGAAAATTTGAGTATGCAAAAGATAATCCCTATGGAGATTTTGGACTGCCACGCAGAAGCACAAAGAATGCTGCCGGATATGACTTTATTGCGCCTTATGATTTTACTGTTAAGCCAAATGAGACAGTGCTTGTTAAGACCTTTGTGAAATGCAAGATGCCACCTGACTTCTATCTGAAAATCTATGCAAGGAGCAGTTGGGGAGTGAAGCGGCACATGGAGATGCGGTATTCCGGAATCATTGACGCTGACTATTATGGGAATCCAACAGACGATGGAAACATCACTTTGGCCATTCACAACTTTGGGGATACTGCCCAGCATGTCAGCAAAGGAGAAAAAATCTGCCAGGGAATCTTCATGAAGTACTACCGGACAGAAGATGACGATGCAGATGGTACAAGGGTTGGTGCCTTTGGGAGTACTGGAAAATGATTACCGCATTGACTCTATTCGCAGGAATGTTTATTGGAGCATTTATTGCAACTCTGGTGCTGAGTGCGGTTATGATTAACAGCCTTAAAAGGAGGAAATAACATGGCAGTAAGCATTTTAAGGTTCCCACGTGGAGTAATTGTTCCGCTCTTTGTCGAGAGCAAAGTAACGGATGGTTTCAAAAACAAAATCAGGAAATCATTCAAAGGATACACAGAAGGAACAAACAGCAAGTATCTGATGGAGGATAAACTGAGCTACATTGACAGCATCCGTGAGCTTAACTTCCCTGTTTCCGGTGAGGACATTATCAAAGATGCACTCTTCCAGGAATTTGTAGAAAACGATGATCCAAATGAAATCCTTCCTTTTGAGCCGGATGAAATCGAGGGAATGATTGACGAAGGAGTGAGAAGAGCAAGAACCGAGTGGTCTGTGTACGATGGGGATGAGAAGCTGGGCAAGGCGGCAATCCCATTTATCTATGCCGCCATTGAGGAAGTCATGAAGTATGGTGAGGAACAGTGACAATCCATCTCGAATTTGATGGAGAGTTACCTACACTGAACCAGTACATCCACAAGTCCAACCAGTCAAGGTGGGCGGCGGCTACGTTGAAACGAGACTACACAGAAGAGTGCTCACTGGTCTTCCAGGCACAGGCACGATGAAGGAAGATTAGTAAGCACTGCACTGTTGTGGTCAAGATTTACGGAAATAGGCGCACGGATGATGACAATGAGTTTCATAAGCTCAAATACATCATGGATGGTTTAGTGGAAGCAGGAATCATTCCGGATGACAGCAAGCGGTATGTGCACATCCTTCCAGAGTGTCTACTGTCCGAAAGGAAACAGGGAAGGAAGCGTGTGGAGTATGTGACCATTGATTTGATTGAGGATGAAGGTGGAGCATGAGAGCTGATGAATATTTAATGGCTGTCAGAAATCGTGGCATCCTGATTGACAAGCTGATTAAAGACAAAGAGACACTGTACACACAGTATGGTTCCATCAAGGCTGTAGACTACAGCAAGGACAAGGTGGATGGTTCTCACACAGAAGACCTTTCCGGGCTGGTGGAGCAGATTGAGGAAGCAAGGAACAGACTCAATGTCAGAATCACAAAAGAGATGCTGATGTTTGAGAAAGAGAAGCTCCTGGCAGTTTCCATGATACTCAGCATAAGGAATTGCGGCGGTAAGACTGCCAATGTGCAGAGAGTATTGCTTGACTACTATGTGCATCACGTTGATTACAAAGACATTGCAGGGCAGATGGGCTACTCGAAGCGAAGCGTTGAACGATTAAGCCGCCAGGGAGTGCGAGAAATCCAAGCAATTATCGACTCTTCCAAGCTCAACAGCCTTGAAAAGATATTCACTTAACACCAAAACTTGTCGTTTTTTGTCGCAAAATGTCGTGATTTGTCGTGATTTGTCGTAAAATGTCGCTGAGAAATGTGCTAAAATGATAGTGTAAGAAAAAGGGAAAACCCTCATGGTAACTCGCTCATTCATTCTCATGTCTTTTTCTTACGTTCATCTCCTCCTTGAAACGTGGCACCACTGCCCATGGTGCTACGGAATATAACAGCACTGTCTCAGCGATGGTGCTGTTTTTATATGCGTTTAAAAGAAAGAGAGTTGAAACTCATGGGGCGAAGAGGAGCATACAAAGAATGGATTACTCCGGATGGATTACAGAAAGTAGCTGACTGGCTGGCACAAGGCCTTACAGATAAACAGCTTGCTATGAAGATTGGTATCAATCCAAGTACTCTTTACGAGTGGGAAAACAAATTCCCAGAATTCAAGCAGACTGTTGAGAAAGGTAAGGACAAGGCCGATGAGTCAGTTGAGAATGCCTTGTTCAAGACTGCTGTTGGAGACTGCTACCAGGAAGAGAAGACAACAGTCCTTAACAAGAAAGGCGAAGTCATGCGCACAATCATCAAGCGAAAGAAGATTGCACCTAATGCCACAGCCGCCATGTGCTGGCTGAAACACAAGCATCCCGAAAAGTGGGGTGACTGGTAATGGCAGAAGGATGGGCAATCAAATTCTACAAATCTCCACAATGGAGAACCTTGCGTCAATCCTTAGTGATTGAGCGAGGAGCGAAGTGTGAGATGTGCGGCAGGTCATTCGCACTCAATCCAAGTGAGCTGGTTGGCCACCACAAGATTGAGCTGACTCCCGAAAACATAACAAATCCGGATGTGGCACTCAATCCGAGCAACGTGATGATCATCTGCTCAGACTGCCACAACAAAATCCATGGAAGGTATGGTTACCACCAAGAGCAGAAGGTCTACCTGGTGTACGGCCCACCATGCTCTGGCAAGTCATCACTGGTTAGCCAGCTGAGTCATCGTGGAGACTTGATAGTCAATATGGACACAATCTACACGGCGATTTCAGGCCTACCGATGTATGACAAACCAAACGGATTAAAGAACATCGCATTCAAAGTGCGAGATGATTTGATTGAAATGATTTCCACTCGATATGGTAAGTGGGAGCAAGCTTTCATAGAAGGCGGCTATCCACTCAGAGCGGTAAGGGAAAGCATCATTGCTAAGACAGGAGCTGAACCAATCCTAAAGACTGCAAGCAAAGAAGAATGCATGAGTGCATGCGAGGAGCGAGGAGTCTTTGCGGATGAATGGAAAGGCTACGTCACGAAATGGTTTGACCAGTATCAGCCATGACTCCCCCGGTCGATGAAAATTTTCGCCTGAATATTGAACCGTGTGGGGGACTTTTTCCTGATTAAAAACGAGTTTTTGACTTTTTTTGATTTTAAAAAAGCAAGGTTTTTCAAAAATGGACAAGGTAGAGCGAGAGTACAGAAGAATCATGGATCTTTTCAAGGATTCAGACGCACAGACGCTGGCACTCATGGATGGACTCATCTGGGAAGCCGCAAGGACAAGAGTGAGGCTTGACGAGCTGGACAACATTGCAAAGAAATCCGGCTTAGTGAAGACTCATCCGAACATTCCCACCATGCAGAAAGAAATGCCAGTCGCTCGTGTGCTTCCAAAAGTCGAAGCCAGCTACACTAATATGATGTTTAAGCTCAGTAAGGCGTTGAAGAACGATGTCGATGAAGAAGACCTTGGACTTGAAGACTATGAGTAAGCACTCATGGATAAAAGACTACTATGATGCCATCCGGAAAGGTGAAATCATAGTAGGCTCACTGGTGAAGCTGCAGCTTGAAAAGCTCATTGATGAGATGGAAGACAAGGACATAGTCTTTGACACTCGTGACTCCGATAAACGAATCAAGTTTATTGAAAGCGAGTGCAGACATGTCCAGGCTCCTTTTTCCGGAAAGCCGTTCATCCTGATATTATGGCAGAAAGCCATTTTGGAAGCCTTCTACTCGTTCAAAGTCTACAGCGATGAGTCTGACAAGTACGTTAGAAAGTACAACAGGCTTCTCCTCATGGTTGGACGTAAGAATGGCAAATCACCATTCATCTCTGCCTGGTCACTGGCAGAATGGTTCTGTGGTGAGGCTGGCACCAACATTCTTTACGCATCCAATGACTATGAACAAGCAGGAATCCTGTTCAATGGTGCCAATGACATGAGAGACATTTCTCCCAAGATGTCAAAGTGCACTCATAAAAACCAGATGGGCATGTTCTTTGGGAATAAACGCAGACAGCATGCCAAAGGAAAATTCAGTTATCAGAATAAAGGAACAATCAAAAAGTGCCGGAGGGACGCACCAGAATGGTAGTGCCGTCCGCCAGCTCGTAGCGCAGCACGTTGCTGCCCTTCAGCTCCATGGCGGTCACGCGGCCGGTGGCGCAGTCCGTGGCGGTGCCATCCTGATAGTCCTTGCGGGTGACAACGGTTACGCCGGCGATGTCCGCCGGGGGCGCGGTGCGCAGGCGCTTCATCAGCGCCGCCATCTTCTCCAGACCGTCCAGACCGGGCATCACCAGATTGTGGGTCTTTTCGCCGTACCAGCCGTACTTTTCGTACAGCGCCTGAATAGCATCGTAGAGGGTCATGCCCTTGGCGGCGTACCATGCGGCCATCTCCGTGATCAGCAGGGAGGCGGTGACGGCGTCCTTGTCACGGACGTAGTCGCCCAGCATGTAGCCGTAGCTCTCCTCGTAGGACATGATGACGTGCCCTTCGCCGGCGGCCTCCAGCGCGTTCTTCTTCTCCGCCATGAACTTGAAGCCGGTGAAGGTGTCGCAGCAGGTGACGCCGTTGCTCTCGGCCACCTTCCGCGCCATCTCCGTGGTGACGATGGTCTTGAGGAAATAGGGCTTGGCCGGCATTTTCCCCGCCCGGCGCATGGCGCCGATCAGGTAGTCCAGCAGCAGCACGCCGGTCTGGTTGCCGGTGACAGGGATGAACTTCCCGTCCGCGCCCCGCACCATGATGCCCACGCGGTCACTGTCGGGGTCGGTGCCCAGGATGAAGTCCGCGCCCACCTTGTCCGCCAGCTCAATGGCCAGATAGAAGCCCTCCGGGTTCTCCGGATTGGGGGAGGCCACCGTGGGGAACGTGCCGTCCAGCACCATCTGCTGCTCCACGCAGTACAGGTTCTTCACGCCCAGACCCCGCAGAGCCTCCGGCACCAGCCTCCAGCCGCAGCCGTGGAAGGGGGTGTAGACCATTTTGAAGGTGTTGGCCACCTGCGCGATGGAGCTGCGGTCGTTGACCATAGCCATGACGTTGGCCATGAACATCTTGTCCGTCTCCTCGCCCAGAAGCGTGATAAGCCCGGCCTTCACCGCATCGTCAAAGGCCATGCGCTTCACGCCGGTGAAGATGTCGATCTTCTCCAGCCGCTGGGCGATGGCGGCGGCGTGCTGGGGCGGCAGCTGCGCACCGTCCGCCCAGTAGACCTTGTAGCCGTTGTATTCCTTGGGGTTATGGCTGGCGGTCACGTTGATACCCGCCTGGCAGCCATAGTACCGCACGGCGAAGCTCAGCTCCGGCGTGGGGCGCAGGGACTCGAAAATACGCACGCGGATGCCATTGGCGGCGCAGACCTCCGCCGCGGCACGGGCGAAGGCCATGCTGTTCACGCGGCAGTCCATACAGATGGCCACGCCCTTTTGTTTGGCCTCGTCGCCCTCGGCGGCGATAACGTCGGCAAAGCCCTGTGTGGCCCAGCGAATGACGTGTACGTTCATCTGGTGCAGACCCACCTTCATGGTGCCCCGCAGTCCAGCGGTACCGAATTCCAGCGGGCCGTAGAACCGGCTCTCGATCTCCTTCTCGTCCCCGGCGATGGCCTGCAGTTCGGCCTTTTCGTCGGCGTTCAGCGCGTCGCTGGCCAGCCAACGCTCGTATTCCCTCTTATAGTCCAGCATATTCAAAAACTCCTTTCAGGCGTGTTCTTCCGTTTCCTCGTCCTCCACCGGCCGGGAGGCCAGCAGGTCCTTTGCCTCCTCCAGCTGCGCTTCGGGCACATACAGGCTGGCGCCGTAGCCGGAAAAGCCGTTGATGACCTTTCCCGCGCCGCCGTCCAGATCGTAATACTTGAAGCAGGGGATGCCGTAGGCCGCCAGCAGGGAGATGATCATGTCCGTGTCGGCGGGAGAATCGAAGGTCTGCATCAGCAGCACGGCCTTCTCGTCCTGCCCCTGCGGGTCCCTGGGCCACGCGGGGACGTCCGGCTTTCCGGTGAAATTCCAGTTGTCCATAGTCTGCCTCCTATTTGTGATATTTTGTCCCGGCGGCGATCTGGTATGCCCGGTAGAGCTGCTCCAGCAGCATAATGCGGGCCATGTGGTGCGGGAAGGTCATGGGGGACATGGACAGCCGCCAGTCCGCCTGCCGCTTCAGGCTCTCGTCCAGCCCCACGCTGCCGCCGATGAGGAAGGTCAGCTGCGTCTTACCGGCCACGGCCAGTTCCTCCATTCGACGGCTCAGCTCCACGCTGGAACAGGGCTTTCCCTCGATGCACAGAGCAATGATTGCCCCGCCTCTGGGGAGCCTTTCCCGGATGGCTGCCGCCTCCGCCGCCAGCGCCCGCTGTACCTCCGCCGGGGAGGGAGACTCCGGCAGACGGCTCTCCGGCAGCTCCACCAGCTCCAGCTTGCAGAATCGCTGGAGCCGCTTGACGTACTCCGCTGCCGCCTCCAGATAGAATTTCTCCTTCAGCTTGCCTACGCACAGAACCGTCACTCGCTGCATACCAGCACCTCCGTCCCGTAGGGGGGACTGACCTCGCTGCGGGGGGCCACCTCCAGCAGTACCTCCGCCTCCACCGTATTCAGGCGTCGCTGCACCGTGTCCCAAGCCCGCTGGGGGGTGTTGTTCTCCCGGCTCAGGTGGGCCAGAACGATGCACCGTGTGCCGCACCGGGCCATTCGGGCGGCGAACTCCGCCGCTGCATCGTTGGACAGATGCCCCTCGTCCCCCAGGATACGGGCCTTCAGGGAATAGGGATACGGCCCGCTGCGGAGCCACTCCACGTCGTGGTTGCTCTCCAGCACCAGCGTATCTACCCCCGCCAGAGCCGTCTCCGCCTCCGGGGTCACATAGCCCGTATCCGTGAGAAAACCTACGGAGGCGCTGCCGTCCACCCGGTAGTCCACGCTCTGGGCGGCGTCATGGGAGGTGCGGAATACCGTCACCCGGCAGTCCCCCACGGAAAACACCGTCCCCGGCTCCACCGGGCGCAGCAGGGGCTCGATGCCGGCGATGCGGTAGGCCAGCTGCCGGGCGGTGCCGGGACTTGTGTAAATGGGGATGCAGTGGTGCTTCACCATGGTTTGCAGGCCGCTGACGTGATCCGAATGCTCATGGGTAATGAGTACGCCGTCCACGTCCGCCATGGTCAGCCCCAGCTGCAAAAGCCCCGCCTTGATGCGGCGTGTGGAAATTCCGGCGTCCAGCAGCAGATGCACGCCCCCGTCCGACAGCAGCAGGCAGTTCCCCTCGGAGCCGCTGGCCAGTGTATGTATGGTCATCAATGTGTCTTTCCTCGCAATAAACCGACTACCGCCGCAGACTGCCAACAGCCTGCGGCGGAAAGCTTATGTCCTATCAGCAGATGTGAGCCTCGGTCTCCTCCGGCTCCGGAATCTCCTCCGTATGCTTTGCGAAATGACACAGCTGCCACCACCAGTATGGTACAAAGGGCAGATTATACAATACCATCAAAATAATTCTTCTCATCTTTATTTCCTTCTCTTTATCTTTCTGTAAGCTTCAGCGTCTCAAACTCTGTCTTTATCGAAACCTGCTTTCCTGCCAGGCTGCCGCTGATGAAATCCAGCATCATAGACTGTATCTCATCGGAATAGCTCCAGTAGGAGCTGGTGGTCAATGGAATCAGAAAGCTTCCTTCACTTCCGTCGAAGGTAAAGCGGTGAGCCTCCTTCACGCCCTTCCCTTCATTCATGAAGTACACCACACCCTGGAATTTCAAAGGCTCCCCGGATCCGCTTTCGTCCCTGACCGTAATCCGCAGGAAGGGCATCTCCGAACCGTCCCGGTTCTCCGGAAAGGCGTAGAGAAAATAGTTTTCCTCGGCGTTCAGAATATACTGATCATCGCCCAGCTCCGAGGCGTTGGTATCCAGAAGACTCCACTCCACGTTCATGGGTTCGGTCTCCTCTTCCTTCAGGTATTCATTGCCCCAGGCTTTCGGAAGCATTTTCAGATCCTCAATGTGCTGGAGCTTTCCAAACTCCTCGTAGGCCGGTTCAAACCGGGCCCGTACCTCGTCGTCATTGGTCAGGAAAATGATATTCTTATACTTGCAGGGCGTATAGTGCTTCTGCAGATACTGATACATGTAGTAATTTCGGGTACTTAGGGATCCGGAATCATGCTGCCAGGCAGGCGCCACGATCAGGATTTCCGGCTGCTTTTCCTGCAGCACCTCGATGGCCCGGATCTGCATCACCCGGTTGTTGGTGTTGTAGGTACTGCTGAAGGGCATCAGGTTTTCTTTATTCAGGATATTGTAATGGGACAGCTGGTTCGTCATATCCACAACCTTCTTATCCCGGCAGAGATCATTGACCAGGGTATTCAGGTTCATCAGCTCTTCCTTCTGCTCTTCCGTAATGTAAATATTGCCGAGGCCCGGGATGCCCGTTTCCTCCACTGTGGCGTAAGTATAATCGTCACTGATCGTATCCCGCTCGAACACCTTCGCGGGCATAGTCAGAAGATTGCTTCCCCTGGTTACCACCGTCGCCAGGAACAGAAAGGCCATCATACCCGCTGTCCACAGGGAAAAGCGTTTTTCCAGGGAGGGCAGGAAAATCATCAAAATCAGAAACAGGCTGCAGATGGTAGTTACAATAATCCCCCGCTCGCCAAACTGGGTCCGCACGAAGGTATAACGCACGATCACCAGATTGAAAATAATCAGGAAAAACAGAGCGTACAGGGCAAGTTTTTTCTCTTCTCCTTCTTTTCCTGCCGGGAAAATCAGGGCTGCCAGAAGGGAAAGTCCGAAGCCAAAGGTGGCGTACCAGACAAAGGGACTTGCAAGCTCCTCCCGCAGAATATCCCCGGTGGTTTCGAGAATCGCCGCCGAATTTTCCACAATATATCGAAGAATCGCGAAAAACATGGGAATAAAGCAAATTCCCAGGATCAGAAGCGGAATATACCAGGGCAGAATTTTCCGCCGCACTTCTTTTTCGTTCAGGCGGAAGAAGATTTTCCAGCCCTTCTCATGGAAGCACTCCCAGAGAATCATAGGCAGGGTCGCCAGGGCGCAGGCTCCGCCGATAGAGGAATTCCAGGCGATGGACAGGATCGAGATAAAGGTCCAGCTCCAGAGCTGCATGGAAAAATCCTTCCGCATTTTTTTTGAAAATACGATCACGATAAAGGGCAGCGCAAAGGCCCAGCGCACGTAATAGTACTTGTCTCCGAACAGGGAGAACAGCAGCACGCAGAGAAGCCCCAGCAGCTGATTGTCGATAAAATAGTAGAACACCGCCGCCGTTGCCATGGCGATGAGGACACAGCCCACGGTCATAGCCGGTTCAATGGACGCATAGGTTCCGTCAAATAACAGCTTTCCCACTGCCGCCTGGAAATAATCGCATACTCCGTGGATCGGCATGGTATCGATATAGGGCACAATGCCGTAATTCAGAAGCTCATGCAGCGGCTCTGAAATTTCTCCGTAAAGATTATTGAAACAGGAATAACAAAAGCGCAGCCGCATGTTATTACAATAGAAAAGTTAAAAACTAAGATAGAGCAATTGTTGCGAATTACAATATTTGATAATGATTTTGACTATAAAACGGACACGGAACGTATGTGGAGCGCAATATGAATTCGCTACACGCATGTAGCGAATTTAATCAGAGGTTAGATGTACGAAAAAAACTGTTGAAAAATCTATCGAAGGAATTGTTAGATGAATTTGGGAACAGTGAAAATGAGAGAATTATTTGTTGAAAAAATAGAAGAGAGGC
>OHBJ01002400.1_pt1 | contig 12620 bp, 11 predicted proteins | sample 1577241 | NCBI WGS metagenome assembly OHBJ01 (sample SAMEA3541594, study PRJEB24748) | human gut metagenome | biome: human gut; feature: human-associated habitat; material: faeces | place: China | collected 2012
GAAAGCGGAAACGGTGAAAACTTGTTAGGTACTTACCTCAGTGAAGGAGCTACCAATATACGAGTAACCGGTGATGAATATTATAATATTTTCCCCGTTTGGGAATGGGATAAGATTCCAGGAACTACAACCCCAGCAGGTGAAGTCGAAAACCATAATGACTGGGGAGTAGCAGGTACTGCCGAATTTGTAGGAGGAGTTTCAGACGGACTTTACGGAGTAATGGCATACGGAATGAATGATTATGGAATGAAGGCTAATAAAGGTTGGTTCATGTTCGACAATGAAATTGTATGTCTTGGCTCAGGAATTGAAAGCCAGACAGATAAAGATATTAACACCAGCATCAATCAATGTCATTTAGTCGGTGACGTATATGCAACAACCGCCGGGAAAATGGGTAAAATGATTCCCAACAGTCGTCTTGACTCTGAATTCAGCGGATGGATATGGCACAATAAAATAGGTTATTTCTTCCCTGATAGTATTTCCATGCATTTAAAAAACGAACAGCAACAAGGAAAATGGTCGAAAATAAATTTCAACCAATCCGACCAGCTGGTAAGCATGCCTGTTTTCAATTTATATGTAAGCCACGGAAAGAAGCCAAAAGGAGAAATCCCTGCTGCAAGTATCAATGCCCATAATTTTCTATTCCATCTGCTCATCATTTTCTTTTACTCCTCCAATCCACTTTTTTCAAACCGGAACCATTTGAAATCAAAATTACAGCCCGGTAGGAAGACAAATGTCACCTTCTGTTCTCCCGTCACTTTCTGTATTGGGAATCGCATCTCACGATATTCCCCGCTATGCGGGAAGGGTAGTACCTGCGTCTCCCCATTACTGAATCGCAACTGTATCGTATTGTGCTGCAGAGGTGTCCTTCCGCATATGACGATACTGTCAGAAGCATCTGTTCCAAAGTCCATATCCGCAAATTCCAGAGAAACATTGTTGCCGATCTGTTCAATGGCATCCGCGGTTCTCACAAAGCTGTCTCCATAAGTAACGCCGTCTGTGAGGGCAGACAGTCTCGCATAAGCTTTCTCCTGTTTGGTAAAATGAAACTCCTTCAGGAAAAATTTATCTTCCGACACAATTGTCAGATTTACCACGCCTTTCAGTCTCCGGGACAGTGTAAATGTCTCCGGTTGGAAGACCTCCCAGATGCCGGGCTTCTGATAGGTGACTTCTCCGACAAGTTCTCCCGTCTCTCCGAATCCGGATGCATTCTCCCTGGGTTCTCCCTCCCAGATTTGAATTCTGTGAGGGTCATTATCATTCGCAAAAATAGCCAGCGTGATCTCATCACTTCCGAATTCGCCGAAATCTACGGATCTATAAACCAGACCGGTAGGCTGTGCTTTATCCGTTCCGGCACTGTTCTCCACACCGCGGCTCACATCCCCGCCAAAGCTTGTGTCATAGGAAATAGCAGTAACCGGTTCATAAGGTGACCGAAACGTCTGTCCCATTCCCTCCACCTGAAACTCCAGCTGTGAGATCATTTTCACAGAAGGGGTACCGTTGCAGGACATACATCTCACCTGGAAACTTCCGTCACTGATGCCTGTGATACGGATGCCTTCGCCGTCCGGAAGCTCTTCCGGCTTTGCGATCGGGCTGGGAATACCCGTGGCATCCGTAATGCTCCACAGAAGCTTACGGTCAGTGGCTTCCATAGGATAAATACAGGTATGCAGCAGTACAGAAGGGTTTTCCGGTGTCAGCGTCGTTGCGGCTGCGCTCAGTTCCAGCTTGCGTACCGGCACGAATCCGGGTTCCACAAAGGCAGGCGGATATTCTCTGTTTTCTTCCGTTGCACAGATACCGGGACGGATCTGTGCTTCGATAGCATGAAGCGTCACTGTCGCCGTGCGGTGCCCGGCAGCTGCCGTATTGTCCGAAGTCTCGACTACTGCCGCGGCCGTTCCGGTGACGGTTTCATCGGTCATGCTCGCCGTGGCTGTCCATGCGTCCTCCACGGTCACACGAATCTCTCCGGGGATCGTTTTCGCAGCGATCATCGCCAGAAGCTTCCCCTGGAACAGCTTGCGGACGGTTCCCTTATAGGAATCGTAGTCAGTACTATCACCGTTATCCAGTCCTATCAGTCTTCCGGCACCTTCCACGGTCACTCTCACATAATCGGAGGCATTTCCCACGGGATAACCGTCCTTATCTTCTGCCGCGATCTCCAGGAAGATCATATCTTCGCCATCGGCACGCAGAGTGGTTTTGTTTGCTTTTAATACATAATGATCGGTGTTGCCAAAGGAATGTCTCTCCTGCCTTGCGATCTCTCTGCCGGTCTCATCGTAAGCCACAGCGCAGATACTACCTGGCACATAAGGTACTTTCCAGGAAGGCTGCAACACCGTTCCCTTTTCATGATCGATCTGCCGCCTTCCCTGTGATACGCCGTTTACGAACAGTTCCACCTCCGGAGCATTGCTGGTGATCCGCACATCCACCTGCTGCCCCGGATTGAAGTCCCAATAAGGGTAGACATGAATCATAGGATCTTTTTTCACATCTGTCCACTCTGCGCGGAAGAGATAGTAGGAATCCTTCGGAAATCCCGCTGTATCCATCTGCCCGAAATAGCTGTTTTTCGTCTGATAAGGTGTCGGCTCACCGATGTAGTCAATAGCTGTCCAGATGAACTGTCCACAGGAATAGGGGGTATCTCTGTCCATAATGATACAGTATTCCGTATTTTGGGCTGCCCAGCTGGTAGTACTGTTACCCAGAGCGGAGCACTGTTCGTCTGCTTCGATCAGTGTCGCCCGATCCAGCGGGAAATGATAGATGCCGCGGCTCTGTACGACAGAAGAAGTCTCACTTCCGTAAATGATCCAGTCCGGATACTTTTTATGGTGCTCTTCATAATATTTTTCCGCGTAATTATATCCCGCCAGCTTCACGATATCTGCACATTTCTGTGCGTTTTCCCATGGCATATAGTTCGAACCGATGGTCACAGGTGCCACATTACGGTAGTCCCACTTTCTGACCGCGGCAATGAGGCTTCCGGTGATCTCCTGCCCGTGGGCATCCGCATGGGTGTCTGGGATCTCGTTACCGATGCTCCACATAATAATGCAAGGGTGATTGCGATCCCTACGGATCCAGCTGCGGACATCCTTTTCCATCCAGTCCTTGAAAAATCTGGCGTAATCATATGGATTCTTGGCCATCTCCCACATGTCGAAGGCTTCGGACAATACCAAAAATCCCATCTCGTCCGCCAGTTCCATCACTTCCACTGCCGGCATGTTGTGAGAAGTCCGCAGGGCATTGACACCCATGGAACGCATGAGTTTGAACTTACGGCGCATGGCTTCCTTGTGGAAAGCCGCTCCCAACGCTCCGAGGTCATGATGGTCACAGGTACCGTTCAGTCGGATCTTCCTGCCATTTAATAAAAAACCCCTGTCGGGATCAAATTGTATGGTGCGAAAGCCGATACGGAAATGTTCCTGCTGACATAGTTCCCGGCTGTTAGTCTCCTGCTCTCTCCACAGGCATACCTGCAGATCATATAAGTAAGGATCCGTAATGTCCCATTTCCTCGGATTATCCACAGGGATCGTCATGGATATCTTGTTCTGTCCACAGGTGAGGGGCTGTTTTACCCGGAAGAGCTCCGAGGTTTCTGTTTCTATGGGACTTTTGCTGTTATCAGTATCTCGCAGACAGTATTCCAGTTCATAATTTCCACTATCTGTTCCCCATTCCAGTTCCGTGTCGATAGTCAGGTCATAACCCTTGTTCGTCTCAACAGAAGATGTGTAGATGCCGTCCAGAGGAATATGTGTCTCCGGCAGCTGGATCATCCACACATTCCGGTAGATTCCTGCACCGCTATACCATCTGCTGTTGGGCGCCTGAAATACAACACGCAGAACGATTTCATTCTCTCCCTCATGTAAAGCATCCGTAATATCCCAGTCAAAGGTAGAATAGCCGTATTTCCAGTCGCCCAGCCTTGTGCCGTTTACATAGATCGTAGAATCCATATAAACACCCTCGAAACGTATAATGACACGTTCGTCACATGTGGAATATGCAAACCTCTTCCGGTACCAGCCGATGCTGTCCTCATATAAATTCTTCGTATCATAGATCAACCAGTCATGGGGCAGATCCACCGGCTGCATTTTGGCTTCCCAGATCTGCCTGTCTTCCCAGTTCACACCTAATGCTGTTTTGGCAAAATACCAATTATCATTCCATAACGTTCTGCTATTCATCACCGTTTTTGCCCTTTCCGTCTGATCCCGGTTTCGTCCCGTTATTTTATTTTTCCTGCACGTGTTCAGATTTATCTGCGTTCGATGCAGACTGCGCATCCGCCCGATTCTCCAAGTGTCTCACAAGCCAGACCGCCAATAGTGCATCCAGCGTTCCCAATAAGATTCCACCCAGAATATCCGTCGGGTAATGAACGAAGAAGTAAAGTCTGGAAAATGCAATAAGTGCCGCCATGAACAGACTTAAGAGTCCCGCTCTGCGATAATAGCAGAAGATCGTCACTGCACCGGCGAATCCATTGGAGCTGTGTCCCGAAGGAAAAGAATATTCGGAGGGAAACGGGATCTTCAATATGACACTATTGTCGACTGCGCAGGGCCGGGGTCTGGCAATCACATTTTTCAAGAACAAATTTCCCACCAGATAAGTAATAGCCATTGCGATCATCATAGTCAGACCACATTTTCTGGTCTTCGGTATACATGTCAGGACGATTGCAATAACGATCCATACCAAACCGCTTTCACCGATCGTGGTAAAAAAACGTAAGATCTCTGTCAGCCATTCCTGATGAATTCCCTGTATTGCGTGTAGTATCTGTAACTCCATATTACTCTCCATTCCGCAGACGTCTGTCTGTCCTTCCGTCACCGTCTGTCGGCAGTCTACGCCTTCCGTAAGACGTTCCCTACCTCATTCCCGCCTATGGCTATGTTACTGCATCTTCGCAAGAAAAGCCTTCGCATTGGCTGCGATGTCATCCTTGAACACAGCAGAACCTGCCACGATAACATTGGCTCCTGCATCAAGTGCCAGCGCTACGTTGTCCAGATGAATGCCGCCGTCTACTTCCAGATCGGTAGTAAGTCCTCTGTCCGTGATCATTTTGCGGATCACCGCTACCTTGTCCAGGCATTCCGGGATCAGCTTCTGTCCACCGAAACCGGGCTCCACGGTCATGACCAGTACCATATCCACCAGTTCCAGATAAGGCTCCACGGTCTCTGCCGGGGTGGCGGGTTTGATGGTGATGCCAACCTTTTTGCCGGTGGCACGTATTTTATCAATGCATCCCTTCACATCCTCTGTGGCTTCCAGATGGAAATTCACCAGATCCGCACCGCAGGCAGCGAACTCTTCCACATAGCGCTCCGGCTTCTCGATCATCAGATGCACATCCAGGAACATGTCTGTGTGTGTTCGGGCGCATTTTTGCGGAAGCGTTCGGTCTGCGGCAGGCCGTGGCTGGCGGCTTTGGTGCTGTGCTGATGAACGGTGTCAAGCGCGGCCTGTTCTCCAACGAAGCGGGCAGCGGTTCGGCACCCTGTGCAGCTGCCGCCGCAGAGTGCGACGACCCGGTCAAGATGGGCTTTGTGCAGGCACTGGGCGTGCTGATCGATACGGTGGTGATCTGCAGCTGCACGGCTTTTTTGATGCTGCTGGTGCCGCAGGAGATCACAGAAGGACTTGCGGGCATGGACCTTTTGCAGACTGCCCTGCAGTACCATCTGGGCGGCTTTGGTGTCGTGTTCATTGCGGCCACGCTGGCGCTGTTCAGCTTTTCCACCTTTCTGGGCGTTTTGTACTATGCCCGCGGCAATGTGGCCTATCTGTGCGGCGACAACTGGTGGAGCCAGACCGTGTATAAGCTGATCGCGCTGACCATGCTGGTGATCGGCGGTATGCAGGCCTACACGGTGGTGTGGGATCTGGGCGACGTGGGCATTGGCCTGATGACCATTTTCAACATGATAGCCTTGGTGCCCATGGCAAAGGAAGCACTTGCCGCCCTGAACGACTACGAAAAACGCAAAAAACTGCAGTAAATAGCAAAGGCCCGGCTCCCTGTAACATGGGAACCGGGCCTTTCAGGTTATTTTATTGCAGATCAGATTTGTTTAAAAGCAGCCCGCCAGCAAGCCCGGCCAGCGCAGGCAGTACCCAGCCAAAGCCCATGCTGCCCAGCGGCAGAGCGTTGGCGGCGGCAGATACTGCCCCCAGCGGCAGCGCAGCGGCGATGCTCTGCAGGGCGGTCAGGCCCATGCACAGCGGATACACCGCCCGGTGCTTTTCAAGGCCCGGCATAAAGGAAAGCAGGATCAGCACGATGGCTGCGGGATAAATGGCGTTCAGCACTGGAGTGGACAGCCGGATGATGGCAGCAAGGCCGAGGTTCGATACCAGCATACTGGCCACAGCAAAAAAAGCGGCAAGGGCAGGGTAGGGGATGCGGGGCAGAAGCTGATGAAAATACTGCCCCACGCAGGCGATCAGGCCCACGCAGGTGTTGAAGCATGCGATCACAAAAATGGCCGCAATGAGCACAAGGCCCGCCCGGCCGAACAGCTGCTGTGCCAGAGCGGTGAGCACCTCGGCACCGGTGGCAAGGCCCGGATACACCGTGCCGGTCTCGGCCCCGGCGTGGCCCAGCATGGCGTAGACCACCAGCATCAGCCCGCCTGCAATAAAACCGGCCCGGATGGTGCCGCCTTCCACGGCACGGCTTTCTGTGACACCCCGGGCGCGGATGTTCAGGGCGATGACCGCGCCAAAATTCAGCCCGGCCAGCGTGTCCATGGTCTGGTAGCCGTACAGGATGCCCTGCACAGCGGGCAGGGCTGCGTACTCTGCGCTGGGTGTGCCGTAGTGTGCCGCCAGCGGATGGATGAGACACCCGGCAAACAGCACCACGATGAGCACGATCAGGCAGGGGCAGAGGATGCGGCCCAGCCAGTCGGTAAGCTTTTCCGGCCGCAGCGCCACCAGAAAGGCCGCTGCAAAAAACAGCACCGAGTAGGCCAGCTGCAGCCCGGTACCGCCGCCTATCAGCGGCACCAGCATCTGGAACGAGGTGCTTGCCGTGCGGGGAATGGCAAGGCACGGGCCAATGGAAAGATACACCAGAATGGTGAACACCATGGCGAACACCGGATGCACCCGGCCGGCAAGCTTATCCAGACCGCCTGCCCGTGCCACAGCCACCACGCCCGCAATGGGCAGGCCGACGGCGCTGACGGCAAGGCCCGCAAAGGCAGGCCAGAGGCTGGTACCGGCCTGTGCGCCCAGATGCGGCGGGAAGATCAGATTGCCTGCACCAAAAAACATGGAAAATAGCGTAAAACTGACCAAAAGCAGGCTTTTGCCGGAGAGCTTCTGCATAGGACAGACACCTCATTTCTTTCTTGCATCAAAGATGACAGAGATTTATACAGTTCAGTTTATCGTTTTATGCATTTCATGTCAAGAAAGAAAAACATGAAGAAAAGTAATGACAGGCATGATAAGCTCTTATGCATCATGATGCACGGGTCATTGGCGTTTGGAAAAAGATGTGGTATGATACTTATACGATCCGCAGAGCGGAGGCCATTTCAGACCGTCAGGAGCAGGAAAGAACCATGAACCAACATAAACAATTTTTTCAGCGGCTGGGCGCTGCAGCCTTCTGGCTGGCGGTGTGGCAGTGCGCCGCCATGGCGGTGGGACAGGAGGTGTTCCTTGTTTCGCCGGTGCAGGCGGTGCGCACTCTTTTGCAGCTTTTGCCGCAGGCAGAGTTCTGGCAGCGGGTGGGTTTCAGCTCCGGGCGCATTCTGCTGGGTTTTGAGCTGGGCGTGGCCGTAAGCATCGTGCTGGCTGTGGCCGCACAGGCGTGGCACACGGCAGATGTGCTGCTTGCTCCGGTGCTGCAGCTGGTCAAAGCCACGCCGGTGGCAAGCTTTATCATTCTGGCGCTGGTGTGGGTGCGGGGGGCATCGCTTTCGGTGCTCATCAGCTTTTTAATGGTGCTGCCCGTGCTGTACGGTGCGGTGCGCACCGGCATCCAGAGCGCAGACCCACAGCTGTTGGAGATGACGAAGGTGTTTCACCTTCCGCTGGGCCGACGGCTGCGGGCGGTGTGGCTGCCTGCGGTGCTGCCAGCCTTCCGGCAGGGATGCAGCGTGGCCCTTGGCATCTGCTGGAAGAGCGGCGTTGCCGCTGAGGTGATCGGCCTGCCCAATGGCAGCATCGGCGATGCACTCTACCGGGCCAAGATCACCCTTTCCACCGGGGAGCTGTTAGCATGGACGTTTGTGATCATCCTGCTCAGCGCCGGGTTTGAAAAGCTGTTCCTGCTGCTTCTGGACTGCGTGACCCGCGCCGTGACCGGGGAGGTGCCGCAATGCTGACCATCGAGCATCTGACAAAACAGTTCGGGAAAAAAACGCTGTTCCGGGACCTGTGCCTCACGGTGAAAGGCCCGGCGGTGCTGTGGGCACCCAGCGGCTGGGGCAAGACCACATTGCTGCGCATCCTCATGGGGCTGGAAGAACCCACTTCTGGCATAGTACAGGACGTTGGCCGGGTGGCAGCAGTGTTTCAGGAAGACCGGCTCTGCCCGCAGCTGACAGCTGTGCAGAACGTGACGCTGGTATTGCCCGGCAGTGCAGAACAATACAAGGAGCAAATTATAGAAGATTTTCAACAGCTTGGCATGGATGCTGCCGCACTGGCCCTGCCTGCAGCACGGCTTTCCGGCGGACAGAAGCGCCGCACGGCTCTGCTGCGGGCTTTGTGGGCCGCCAGCGATACGCTGCTGTTAGACGAACCCTTTACCGGAATGGACCCGGACACCCTTGCCGCTGCTGCGGCGCTGCTGCGGGAGCGCTGCGGAGAAAAGCCTGTCTTGCTGGCTACCCACGACCGCGAAGCCATCCGCCTTCTGGGCTGGCCGGTGGTTGAGCTGGAAAATGCCTGAGCCTGCATCTATCCTATAGAATGAAAAATCGGAAAGACCAGAACGGCCTTTCCGATTTTTTGCTGCTTGGAATATTTTACTGAAAAATACGCAGGGGATACGGCGAACTGCATCAGTTCAGCAGCTTTGCCGGGTCAAGATACTGCTCACCCTGCAGTACTTCCAGATGGATATGCGTCTCCTCGGCGCATTCGTTGGGAATGCTGCCTGCACGGCCAAGTATCTGGCCCACACTCACTTCATCGCCGGTCTGCACCGTGGGGTCGGCAGTGCCGCACACCCGCCACAGGTGCCCGGCGCTGTCCTCGATGCACACCACACTGCCCCAGCGGCTATCGGTGTCCACGGCGGTCACCTTACCGGCGGCGGGAGCACACACCTGTGCATCCTGCGCACAGGCGTAGTCCACACCGTTGTGGGTGCGCCAGTCGCCAAGGGTGCTGCTGTACACCAGCTCATCGCCGCTGTAGGCGTTCAAGACCCTGCCCGAGACGGGCTGCGTGGAGGCAGGCGCAGCTGAACTGCTGGCAGGCGAGGATGCGCCCTGCAGTGCGGAGGGTTCGTGCACCAAACCAGAGCCAGACTGCGCCCCAGAAGAGGACGCAGAGGATGCGGGCTTGGGTACATTTGCCGCAGATTCTGCGGCGTCGGTCACGGGCTGCTGCCATACATCGTCCTCCTGTGGGTCAAGGGTGAGCTGCGGCTCCGGTGCAGGTTCTTCCTGCGGGGTCGTCAGGTCGTCGTAGCTCTTTTTCAGTTCATCCCGCACGGTGCGCACTGCCCACACGCCCGCCGCTGCGGCTGCGACGAGACAGGCCAGCAGTGCCAGTGTAAAGCCCCTGCTGCGCAAAAACTTTTTGATCTGCTCCATTGTCGTTACTCCCATCTGCTGCATTGTGTACGCATTGCTTCTGGGCTTAGTGTGGGACAGCAGGGCAGGTTTTATGCACGGAACGATTTAAAATGGCCTCCATTTCATTCTGGCCATAATAGCGGAATTGCATTTATAGTGATGCAGAACCGGTCAGACCGCGGTCTGACCGGTTCTGCGTTTTCACGAGAGGGGCCGCAGCCGGAAAATGCATCTTCCCTCTGTGGCCTTCTGTGTTGATACCCAGAGCGAAGCGGAGGATATTCTAAATGATATTACCAAACAAAAAGGCCCTCCCTTTTCGGGAGAGCCTTTGCGGATCAAAAATCAGTTGCGGCGGCGGCTGTTCATGCCCAGCAGGCGCACAACATACAGGAAGATGTTGATGAAGTCCAGATACAACGTCAGTGCGCCGTAGATGGAAGCCTTCTCGGCCAGCTCACCGTCATAGGCGTAGTAGGAGAACATCTGGCTCAGTTTCTGGGTGTCGTAGGCGGTCAGCAGCATGAACACCACCAGACCGACAGCGCTGTACAGCACCGTGGTAAGGAAGCTCATGCCGAACAGCATGCCCACAAAGCCGGTGATGATGAGCGCGAACAGGCCCATCATCAGCTTGGGACCCCAGCCGGACAGATCCTTGTGGGTAGTAGTGCCGTAGACCGCCATCAGGCCGAAGTACAGCGAGGTGGCAAGGAAGGCCAGCACCAGAGTGCCCAGATCAAATATCAGGAAATAGTAGCTCAGCACCATGCCGTTGAGCAGTGCATAGGCAAAGAAGGTGGCTCTTGCACCGCCCACCGACATGTTCTGCACCCGGGAGCTGAGCACATACACCAGCACCAGCTCTGCGATGGTGAACACCAGATACAGCGAGTTGACAACGTACAGCAGCGGGGTAGCGGCTGTAACGAACGCCGCGGCAAAGGTGATGAGCAGGCCTACCGCCATCCAGCGGTAGGTGCGGTTCATATAGTCAGCCGAGGTCATGGCAGGCTCCGTGTATCCTCGATCGTAACCATTGTAATTGTAATCCATATGGGACTCCTCCAGTCTCTTTCTGCCGGAACACTTTTTCCTTGCTCCGGTCTACGGAATATAGTATACTGCATAGAAATGAACGTTTCATGAAAAAGGCTGTGATATTGTATGTCTCTTGGGCTTTATTTACACATTCCGTACTGTTTTTCCAAATGCAGATACTGCGATTTCTATTCCCATCCCGGTGAGCGCGGCGTACCGGAAGCTTATGTGGATGCTCTTGTGCGGGAGCTTTCCCGCTTTGCGCCGGAAGTACCTCTGCAGCCGGACACCCTTTATTTTGGCGGCGGCACCCCCAGCCTGCTGCGCCCGGAGCAGGCAAAACGGCTGATCGATGCGGCCCGGCCGATGCCGGGGGCCGAGATCACACTGGAAGCAAACCCGGAGACGGTGACGGAAGAAAGCCTTGCAGGCTTCCGGGAGGCGGGCGTGAACCGCATCTCTTTCGGGGTGCAGTCTGCCCGGGATACCCAGCTGCGCACACTGGGCAGGCCGCACACGGCAAAGCAGGCGCGGGCTGCATTTGCCGCCGCGCGGCGCGCAGGCTTTGCGAACATCAGCGGCGACATCATGCTGGCACTGCCGCACTACACCGAAGCCGAGTTTGACGAAACGCTGGAACTGATCGAGGGTGGTGGGGCTACCCATATTTCGGCATATCTGCTGAAGATCGAGCCGGATTCGGCCTTTGGTAAACATCCGCCCGAAGGCCTGCCCACCGGCGATGAAGCCGCCGATTTTTACCTTTATGCAGTGGAACAGTCCCTGGGCATATTCCTTGCCTTCGATGGTGCGCAGACAGATGCCATAACGATCAGGATTGACTTTCAGCAGTTCAGGGATATAACTTGCCGGTTTGCCTTCCTGTGCATATGGCTGTATTTCTTCGTATATTTCTTTCAGAATTCGGCTGTATTCCATAGCATGTAAGGTTTTTCTTTAGAAGCGCACTTGCAACTGTGCTTGTAATAAATTACTGTTTTCTCCGATATGGCGGTTGCAGTACGTATATTGTGCCTGTACTCTGCACTTAGGATAAAACCAGTATTGCAGTCCCACTACGTAATTGGTTTGCTTGTCATCCAGCACTTTGCTTTTGTTAAAATAGTCATAAGATGCAATGACATCCACTTTGGGGAATACATGTGCAGATGCCGTTACGTAGTAGCCGTCGCTTTTCACGTGTCCATCTTTTCCGGCCAGGTATTCTGTGCGTACATCAACCGGTTTGGTCTTAATCACTGCACCTGCCGACCAACGGTTACGCGTATAGTTTTCACCTACCTGTATATCCGGATTAAGAGTGGAAGTGGCTACTGCGCATCCCTTTCCTTTAACAAAAGAACCACCTACGGATAGCCAGTCGAGCGGATGAACCATCAGACTGCCTACAATATCTTTCTGGTTGTTCTTGTCTTTCAGATTGATGCCTTGCCCGTTCATGACGGCAAGGTTATAACTCAGCTTTTTCTTGAAAAGGTCACCATAAATAAGGATTCCCATATCACGACCGCTGTTTGAACCATATAGGGGATCGCTTCCGTTGATACCTGCCAGATAGTTGACAGCCTGTGAATAACAGTTTATCAGTTCTACAAAACAGGGAGACATAGGATTTTCGATAGTATACATCGTTTTGAACTGTCCGATGCGGGCAGTTATCTTTGCTGTTATCGAGCAGATATATGTGTGATGTCGTTGGGGTTAGTTTAT
>OHBJ01002402.1_pt1 | contig 12616 bp, 10 predicted proteins | sample 1577241 | NCBI WGS metagenome assembly OHBJ01 (sample SAMEA3541594, study PRJEB24748) | human gut metagenome | biome: human gut; feature: human-associated habitat; material: faeces | place: China | collected 2012
GCTGCTCGCCGAGGTTCACGGCGCGCAGGAAGTCCACGCCGCCGTAGACGCCCGTGAGCTCCTCGCCCGCAACGCCGAGCCTGGCCGACTTCTGCGCGCCGATGGCGACATAGAAGCCCTTGTAGCCCTGCGCGCGCAGCTGCCCGATGGTGATGTCCCTGCCGACCTCGACACCGCAGCGGAATTCGACGCCCATCTCACGCAGGATGTCGATCTCGGCGTTGAGCACGTCCTTTTCGAGGCGGAAGTTCGGGATGCCGAGCGTGAGCATGCCGCCGGGAACCGGGTTGCGGTCGAACACGGTCACGGGGTAGCCCTTGTTGGCGAGGTAGTAGGCACAGCTCATGCCCGCGGGGCCTGCGCCGATGACGGCGATCTTCTCCGTGTACGGGCGGCCGATCTGGTTGCACAGCTTCGGCACAAAGCGCGTGGCCTCGTGCAGGTCATGGTCGGCGATGAATCGCTTGACCTCGTCGATGGCGACGGCCTCGTCGACCGCGCCGCGGGTGCACTCGGTCTCGCAGCGCTTGTTGCAGATGCGGCCGCAGACGGCGGGGAAGGGGTTCTCTTTCTTGATGAGCTCGAGAGCCTCTGTATACCGGCCCTGCGCGGCGAGCTTTATGTAGCCCTGTACCGGAACATGCGCCGGACACTCCGCCTTGCACGGCGCGGTGCCGGAGGGCATGGTGTCGGTACGGGTGGTGCGGTAATCGATGTTGTAGCTTTTCTTATCCCAGGGGATCTCTTTGTCGGATGCGTAGGCGTCGGAGATGTGCGAATCGGTGAGACAGTGCTTCTGGCCGAGACGAACGGCGTTCGTCTGGCAGTTTTCCACGCACTGGCCGCAGGCGACGCATTTGTCCTTGTCCACTCTGGCAATGAAGTTGGAGCTGACGCCGTTCGGCGAACGGAACAGCTCGGCGATGCGCAGCGCATAGCACGAGCAGCCGCAGCAGTTGCAGATGGCGGTGACGTCGTCAAAGCCGAGGGCCTGGTTCACCTCGTGGACAAGGCCGTTGTCCTCGGCGCGCCGGAGGATCTCGTACGCTTCTTCCTTGGTGATGAGGCGGTGCTCGCCGTTCTTGGAGAAGCTGATGGCGTTGTCGTTGAGATAGAGGCACATATCCTCTTCCAGATGGCCGCAGCCTTCGCCCATCAGACGGCGCGATCTTCGGCAGGAGCAGGGGCCGACGGAGATTGCCCACGCCTTTTCGATCAGCGTGGAGATCTCGTCATAGGAGGCTTTGTGCGTGTCGTTTTCGATGGCACTCATAACGGGCATAACGCGCATGAAATTCACGCCGTTGCCGAGCATAGGGGCGAGCATGCCGACACGGATGCGGGTATACTCCTCAAAACACGCGCCGAGCTCGGGGTGCGCGTCGCACTGCTCGCGGTTGGAGAGAATGCCCTCCATGATGCCGGGTACCCAGATCGGGTAATAGTAGCAGAGAACGCCGCTGCGGACGCGCGTGCGGATAACGCCCGCTTTAACGAGCTTGTCGCACTGCGTCTGCACGAAATCGAGGCTCTTTCTCGTCTTTTTGGCGAGATCCTCCGCGGAGAAGTCGGTTTCGAGACGCATGCGCATCATAACGGAACACATGTCGTCATCGACGATGGGATCAAGGATTCTGTACTCGGGATCGCCGTAGGTAATGCCGGTGTACGTCAGACTTTCGAGACTGATCTTGGATGCGAGCGCAAGAATGTTTGGTCTGTGTGCCATGGTTCCTGTCCCCCTATGATCTAATATGAACTTTTTAATATCGGTGGAATTGGAGCGGCGTTGGTCGGTATTTCGCGCCGGATACAAGGCCGACCGCGCCGAATGTGGACATGAGCGATGAACCGCCGTAACTGAAAAACGGGAGCGTGATGCCGATAACGGGCGTGATGCCGATGCACATGCCGGTGTTGACGAGCATCTGGAAGAAGAGGCTCGCCGCCACGCCGACGCACACGAGCATGCTCATCGTGTTGTTCGAGCGCAGCCCCACCATCATGCAGCGGATGATGACAACGGAGAGCAGAAGCATGATGAGCACGCACGCGACCATGCCGAGCTCTTCACCCGCAACGGCGAAAATGAAGTCGGTGTGCTTGCCGGTCAGCGCGCCGGACTGCGTCTGTGCGCCGTGGCCGAGTCCGAGACCGGTGGCCTGTCCGCCCATGAGGGCATACTTGCTTCGGGTCGTCTGCCATGTGATGCCCCAGCCGTCGGGGTCGATGCTGGGATCGTACGGCGCGAGAATGCGCAGGCGCTGGTACTCATCGAGGAAGTTGTTCCAGAGGAACGGGATCGCAAGCGCGATCGCCGCGCCGCCGATGAGGAACCAGTAGAGCCTGACGCCCGCCACGATCAGCATAACGGCGAAAATGGCGCCGAACACGATCGCCGAGCCGAGGTCCTTGGTGGTGACCATCAGCAGTACGAATGTGTAGCCGAAATGGACGACAAGCTGGAGAATGGAGAGCACCGAGTTGAGGTTCTTATATTCCTTCAGATAGGATATCTGCTTGGCCATCAGTACGATAAACACGACCTTGACGATCTCCGAAGGCTGAATGCCGATGCCGAAAAAGCGCAGCCAGCCAGAGTTGCCGGTATCGCCCGAAACGCCGAACGGGATGAGCAGCAGAAGGAGGAACGTCTCAAAGCCGATCAGGAGCTTCCAGCGGCTTGCAATGATGCTCACGTCGAGAACGGTCAGAACATAGTAGAGGAAAAGACCGAGGATAAACGCGAAGACCTGGATCGGCACGAACGTGTGCGACGGATACGACTTCGTGGCGCTGCCGACGAGCGTGATGCCGAAGCATGTGCATATGCAGCACATGACGAGCAGGAACATATCGCCCTTTTTGAAGAAGTCCGAGGTACGGCTCCATATATATTGGATGATCGGCGCAATGCGGAGTTTTTTGAGTCTTTCCAGCACGGCGGCACCTCCCCTTATACATATAATTTTATTCTATTCTATCACAACATTCTTTTTTCTGCAACAGGCAGGAAAAGGTCTTTACTCCGGCAAATGCTCGGTGTATAATGCCAAGTTAGAGAAGTTTGAGTTTTTTGAGACAGAGGCAGACGGATTATGGAATTTATCAGCCACTCCGAAGCCGAGACCGAAGCGCTCGGCGAAAAGCTCGCGCGCTCGCTGCCGGAGCACGGCGTTGTGATCGCAATGTACGGCGAGCTGGGCGCGGGGAAAACCGCGTTCGTGCGCGGTCTTGCGCGCGGTCTGGAGGTAGACGGGGCTGTTACGAGCCCGACGTTCACCATTGTGAACGAGCTTTACGGAAAGCGGGACCTGTTCCACTTTGATATGTACCGGCTCGGCAGCGCGGACGAGCTTTTCGACATCGGCTGGGAGGATTACCTGGACCGCGGCGGCGTGTGCGCCGTGGAGTGGAGCGAGAATGTCCCCGAGGCATTCGACGGCTCGGAGATCCGCGTGAGCATTGAGAAATGCTCCGACAACGCACGAAAGATCACGATCGAGGGGGCGAGCCTTTGCTGATACTGGGAATCGAAACCTCCGCGAAAGCCTGCTCCGCCGCACTCTGCCGCGACGGGGAGCTGCTTGCGCAGAGCTATGAGCGCACGGGCCTTACCCACAGCCGGACGCTCCTGCCGATGATCGAGAATATGCTCTCCAACACCGAAACGCCGAAAGACGCCATTGACATGGTCGCCGTGGCGCAGGGGCCGGGCTCGTTCACCGGTATCCGCATCGGCATATCCACCGCCAAGGGCCTCTGCTGGGGGCTGGACATCCCGGCGGTCGGCGTGTCCACGCTGGAAGCCATGGCGCAGAGCGCCCGCTTCGTGCCGGAGGGGACGATCGTCTGCCCCGCCATGGACGCGCGGCGCAGCCAGCTTTATAACGCGCTCTTCACCGTGCAAAACGGCGCTCTCGTCCGCCTGACGGAGGATCGCGCCATCGCCGCCGACGCGCTTGCCGAAGAGCTCTCCGGCAGCGGAAAGAGCGTCTGGGCCCTCGGCGACGGCTGGGCGATCTGCGAAAAGGCGCTGAAGGAACGTGGCATTTTCTGCACCGTGGCTCCTGAGGAACTCCGCTGGCAGACAGCGTTCGGCGTGTGTCTCGCGGCGCAGAGCAAAACCCCGACCGGAGCGGAAGACCTGCTGCCGGTTTATCTTCGTCTTTCCCAGGCGGAACGCGAGCGGCAGAGCCGCATGAACGAAGCCTGAGAAAATAAAAGCCAACTACACTACAAAGGAGCAAGAAAAATGAGTGAGCTGCATGTATTCGACCACCCGCTGATCCAGCACAAGCTGTCGATCCTGCGTGACAAGAACACGAGCGTGAAGGAATTCCGCGAGCTTGTCGGCGAGATCGCCATGCTGATGTGCTATGAGGCGACCCGCGACCTTCCTCTGGAAGAGGTTGAGATCGAAACGCCTGTTGCCAAGGCAACGGTGAAGCGTCTTGCGGGCAAGAAGCTTGCCATCGTCCCCATCCTCCGCGCCGGTCTCGGCATGGTCGACGGCATGGTTGCCATGATCCCGTCCTGCAAGGTCGGTCACATCGGCCTGTACCGTGACCCGGAGACCCTCGAACCGGTCGAATATTACTGCAAGCTCCCGCCCGATGTCTCCGAGCGCGACGTGATCGTGGTGGATCCGATGTTCGCCACCGGCGGCAGCGCTTCTGCGGCCTGCACGTTCCTCAAGCAGCACGGCTGCCGTCACATCAAGCTCATGTGCATCATCGGCGCGCCTCCGGCGTGGGAGAAGATGCAGAAGGATCATCCGGACGTCGACGTTTACGTCGCCGCCATGGACCCGATCCTAAACGATCACGGCTACATCGTCCCCGGTCTCGGCGACGCCGGCGACCGTATTTTCGGCACGAAGTAAGAGAAAAAGACAAGGCGCGTATTGGCAGCAATGCGCGCCCTTTTTAGAGGAGATCATTATGGACTACGCAAAGGAATCGCTGCGTCTGCACGGGGAGTGGAAGGGCAAGATTGAAGTGAAGGCGACCGTGCCGGTCGGAACGAAGGACGATCTTTCGCTCGCGTACACGCCCGGTGTGGCGCAGCCATGTCTGGAAATTCAGAAGGATATTGAGAAAAGCTATGAGCTGACGCGCCGGTGGAATCTCTGCGCCGTCATCACGGACGGCAGCGCGGTGCTCGGTCTCGGCGACATCGGTCCCGAAGCCGGTATGCCGGTCATGGAGGGCAAGTGCGTGCTCTTCAAGTCGTTCGGCGATGTGGACGCGTTCCCGCTGTGCGTGAAGACGAAGGACGTGGACGAGTTCGTGCAGACGGTGTACAACATCTCCGGCTCGTTCGGCGGCATCAATCTCGAGGATATCGCCGCGCCCCGCTGCTTTGAGATCGAGCGCAAGCTCAAGGAAAAATGCGACATCCCCATCTTCCACGACGACCAGCACGGCACCGCGGTCATCACGCTCGCAGGCCTTACGAACGCACTGAAGGTGGTAGGGAAGAAAAAAGAGGACGTGCGCGTCGTCGTGAACGGCGCGGGCGCTGCGGCGACGGCGATCACGAAGCTGCTGCTCTCGGCTGGCTTCCCGGATGTGACGCTCTGCGACCGCAAGGGCGCGATCTATGAAGGCCGCGAAGGTCTCAACTGGATCAAGGAAGAGATGTCGCACGTGACGAACCCGCAGCACCTGCGCGGCACGCTCGCGGACGTTCTCCCCGGCGCGGACGTGTTCATCGGCGTCTCGGCCCCCAAAATGCTCACGGGCGAGATGGTGAAGACGATGAACCGCGACGCGATCATATTCGCCTGCGCGAACCCGACGCCGGAGATCTTCCCGGAAGAGGCGAAGGCGGCGGGCGCGGCGGTCGTATCGACGGGCCGGAGCGACTACCCGAACCAGATCAACAACGTGCTCGCGTTCCCGGGCATTTTCCGCGGCGCTTTCGATGTGCGTGCGAGCGACATCAACGAGGAAATGAAGGTAGCGGCGGCACACGCGCTCGCCGGGCTCATTTCCGAGGACGAGCTCTCCGCGGAGTACATCATCCCGCAGGCGTTCGACAAGCGCGTCGGCCCGGCGGTGGCCAAGGCCGTGGCCGAAGCCGCAAGAAAGACCGGCGTCGCGCGTATCTGAATACGATACCCCTTTTTCCGCACAACGGCGCAGCTCTGCTTCGCCCATGAGAAACGAAAAGCCCTCCGGCGGCTGCCGGAGGGCTTTTGATGTTTGCGGAAAATCAGTTGTAGGTGGCTCCGCCGTAGGAGCTGGATACGAACGCGATGTAGGTGTGGCCGATGCCGAGCTCGAGCTCGGTGCCGTCGGCGGTGTAGTAATGGAACGGCTCGTTGACGGCGCCGCGCTTCCAGGTAATGGGCTCGCAGTAGCCGCCGTTGAAGAAGAGACCCGTGCCTTCACACTCGTAGGTGTTCATCGCGGTGTGGTAATGATCGTCGATGCCGATCTGCGTATAGGTGGCGAGAACGAGCAGGTTCTGGAACACGGCGGATTCGCTTGTGTTGGCGTCGGCGATGGCGGCGTTCCAGTTGAAGCCGGTGTAGCCGTTTTTGTCGGCGCTGTACTCAAAGCTCGTGATCTTCGTGCCGGGGAACACGATGCGGACGTTGTTGGCAACGCTTCCGCCCGTCGGGGCGGCGTTCTCGGTGAAGCGCAGGCCGTAGTCATAGGAATCGGTGTTGTGCTCGGTGCGGGTGCCGTTTTCCGAAATGAACTTCTGCAGGCGCTCGCCGGTGGTCGTCATGCTGTGTACGCCGCCGGAGTACGGGTACTCCGTGAAGCGGAAGCCCGTGCCGTTATCCTCGTTGACGTTGATATCGTCGTTGTCCACAAGATTCGCGAGCATCGGCGCGGAGTATTCGAGACCGTCGGCGCGTTTCAGCGCTTTGTGGAGTCCAGCCGGGAGGCGGTCGCCGTTCAAGCGCGTATAGACATGGCGGTTGTCCGCATTCAGCGCAATCACCTCATATTGCCCGGGTTCGACACAGAGCAGCGGCACATACATGCAGTTCTCCACACAGACCATCACCTCCTTGCGGCCCCCTCCAGGCTGAATGATGACGCTGGCCTCAACCCCCTTGAACTGCCCCTCGGTGATGCGGATCCGGTCGCCCTTCATCAGTCGTTCGGGGCCGGGCGTGTAGACCGGCAGCACGTCAGAATAGGAGGCAGCCACCCACTTCAGGTTCTCCATCGCCTCGTCCGAAAGGTAGGGATAGTAGGCATCGTCCTTCTCGCGGACACGGGGCAGGAAGTTATACTGAGGCAAGAAACGTTTCATCCGGTAGATCTCCGCCTCCGAGGCGTGGATGAAGACGTAGTTGTAGAGCAGCGGATGGTTCGTGCGGACCAACTCCCCGTGTTGTTTCCGAACCTCGACATACGAAGGGGCAAAGTATTCGAAAACCGGCTCTCCGTTTCGAGTCCGGCGCTCCAGCTCCATCCGCAGGGCCCGGGCCGGATTCCCCTGATAGTGGCCTTGACGCGACGTCGGAAGGGCCAGCACATACCATCTGACGGCATTGCTGTTCTTTCTGGCACGGAGTTGCTCCGAGACCGAATCTGTCCAGTTCCAACCGATCTTGTTCGAACTTGCCATGATTTGCAGTCGAAAGTGAAAATGACCGGAGATTCATCTCATTCACGGGCAAATCCCGGCCTTGCCAATGCACGAATTTAATGCGCTGACATTCAGACGATTGAACCTAAAATAGAAACATTCGTGAAAATTTTGGGCCAACAGAATCCCATCGATCTGCCGAGTCCACCTTCCAAAATCTCACGTCTCTATTTAAGAAATCACACATCACTGCCGCAAAGATAAAAAAAATGGTGGAAAAAACGGTTAAAGTGACCCCTAAAAAACGGAGGAAGATGACCCCCAAAAGTTGAAGCGTAAAAAGAGTTCAAAGTTGTTGTCCGGATTAGGGTCTAAAAGGATATGATTTTGCCCGGGTTAAACAACATTTTTTTGTAGGTCTTTCGTCCCGATTTTATGCGAGAACCCCACTTAGTTCTCGCCCATAAAACGGTCGGGATTGTGTCGACCAACACTGCAAATATAACTATTTGTTCTAAAAGAACAAAAGAGTAGTTTTGCAGCTGCAGGCGTCTATCCATAGGCATTTTCAGATTTAGATTTTCTTTTCCTTATCGACTCGCCGAACAGTTCAACGCGCAGCGAGTGGTGTACGATGCGGTCGAGTACGGCGTCGGCGATGGTTTTCTCGCCGATCACGTCGTACCAGTCCTTTACGGGGATCTGCGAGGTTATCATGGTCGAGCGCCTTTGATGCCGGTCTTCGATGATGTCCATCAGTATGCCGCGCGATTGGGCGTCGAGCGGCTGCATGCAGAAGTCGTCCAGGATCATCAGGTCTACGCGTTCGATACGCTTCAGGTCGGCCAGTATCGTGCCTTTGGCCTTGGATATTTTGAGCTGGCTCATTAGTTTGGCCGTGCTTGCATACATTACTCGGAAACCGTCCTGGCAGGCCTTATAGCCGAGCGCAGTGGCCAGATAACTCTTGCCCGTTCCTGTCGATCCGGTAATGATAAGGTCTTTGTGGTCGCGCACGAACTCCATAGCGGCAAGCCGCTCGACCTGATTACGGTCGAGACCCCGCTCGAAGGTATAGTCGACATCATCCAGGGTGGCGTTGTAACGGAACTGGGCGGCTCTGACAGCCCGTTCAACAGCTCGGTTCTTGCGGTTGTCCCATTCACTGTGAACCAGGTGCGATACGAACTGGTCCTGGGTCATCTTCTCTTTGATAGTGTTCTCCAGCGAGGTCTTAAAAGCGTCGTGCATACCAAAGAGGCGCATCTGGCGCAGTTTCTCTAATGTCTGATTGTTCATAGTTTTATGGATTAAGTATTTATTTATAGTACTCTTTGCCTCTGATGTTCTCGTGTTCAGGCATATCGGCAGGCTCCTCCGGAAGGTCTATCGCCTCGGATTTATTCTGAAGTATATCCTGTATCTCCCGGAAACTGTACTTGCCGTAACTGTCGGCCAGTCGGCAGGCCGCTGCCAGACGGTCGGGCCCCACTTTACGGGCGAAGTTCAGGATGCCCGAACATATCTTGTTGGCCTGATCCTGATAGCGGGTCTTCTCCAGTATCCTGCGGATATAATGCTCCACGTCTTCATGTATGGCGGCAGCCTGCTGGAGGAACCGCTCCGGCGACCACTCCATCACCGCGCGATGCTTTGGACAAAGGTGTTCGGTAACGGTAGTGTAGCGGTAGTTATGGCGGTCGCGGGTATGATGGGCTATGATGTCGTAGTTGTAGCGGATCTCCACGTCGGCCACCGTATAGGACAACTGTACTTTCTTGCCGATGTAGGTGTGTGGAACGCTGTAGTAGTGGATGTCTTCGTGTAGGCGCGCATAACCGTATTTATCGACCGTAGTGACGATATGCTTCTTCATCTGGTAACGGATCGGGTTCAGAGGCCCGAGAGCTTCCTGTTCTACATCCTCGAAGTAATCCCGACGGGAGTAGTTGCGCCGCGGACGGTTCTGGTTGTTATGTTTCTCAAGAGCCGCACGGATAGCTATGTTAAGTGACCGCAGATCGGGACAGTGTAACGGCTCGATGACAGTAAAGATATCCTTGTAGGTAAGCTTAACCGCATTCTCGACATGGGCCTTATCCTTGGGACTGCGGGCCCGGGTAGGATATACCGTCACGCCATAGTGTTCGCCGAACCGCTCGAACTCCGTGTTCAGAATCGCTTCATAACGGCTGGCTTTCGTAACCGCGCTCTTCAGGTTATCCGGAACGATAGCTTTGGGTACGCCGCCATAATAATAAAAGGCGTTCTCGCAGGCCGAGATAAAGTCTTCCTTGCGCTGACTCTCGACAGCTTCCACATAGGTCAGCAGACTGCATCCCAGGATCGCCACGAACACCTCCACTTCGCGGGGTTGTTCACCCGGAGGGTAGATCCACAGCTTGCTGCCCGTATAGTCCACGAACAACTTATCCCCTGCCTTATGCTCCATACGCATCGACGGGTTGCTGATGCGTTCGTAGCGACGCAAGGCGACACGGAACTGCGTCAGACTGTAACCGTCCGGATGGGCTGCACGATAACGCTCCCATTGCTTGTGGCTGGTCATACCCTTACGCCCCATCTCTTTGCTGGCAGAAGGAAGAAAAGCCTCAAGGGCGTCTATACGGGGATTGGACTCCACCGGAGTCTCCTCGATGCAGAACAGAGCGTAAAGCTCGGCATCGCTCTTGGAAAGGAACTCCTTATAGGTAAGGCTGAGGGTGTTCCACTTGTTGACATACTTTTTTACCGTGTTGCGCGAAGTGCGGGCCATCTCGGCGATAGCCCTTAAACCAACGCGATCGGTGTACAATCGAATGATCGTGCGTAATTTATTCATTTTCAAAGGTCTGTTAGGCATAGTCTCTGGATTTTGGTTTGCTTTTGATAGTCAAGCTAACAAAATCCAACTCCTTTTAAACCTCTGAACAACTACTTTTTACTCAAATTACTGACTGGGGCAGCTTGCTCCGTTTTAGATGGATCACTTTCGACCGTTTTAAGGTGGTCAATTTAAGCCGTTTTTACCGGGTCAATTTCATCCGTCCCTACTGGGTCAATTTTACCGTGTTTTCCATTCATATTCTTTTTTATTAAAAATTGCTTTACTTATATTATTGAATCGTTGTTGCGATGTTGCACCGCTTCGTTGTTGCGATGTTGCGCCGCTTCGTTGTTGCGATGTTGCGCCGCTTCGTTGTTGCGATGCTGCGCCGCTTCGTTGTTGCGATGTTGCACCGCTTCGTTGTTGCGATGCTGCGCCGCTTCGTTGTTGCGATGTTGCGCCGCTTCGTTGTTGCGATGCTGCAATGCTTCGCTATCAATTCCAAAGAACGATTCTGATCCCGGCACAAATTAAAGGGTGAAATCCTCGAAAAGATACCCTTTACGCCCTCGTTCGCCCTCGTTCGCCCTAATTGACCCGTACCACGAGCCGAAAAAGTCCTTACCTTTGCAGCGGGAAGATTACCAATTAGGTATAGAGGTTTTGAGATGGAAAGTCGTTGCCCGCGGCAACTCCTTTCCGTCCCGTGGGGACGGATTTTATTTGCGTAGAGCAAATAGCAAGGTGTGTTATTGTGCCACGAAACGGAGTTTGTGCCACACTAACGAAAGACCGGAATATAAGGGTTGGTTAATCTCCCAAGTCGATTAACCTTAAAATATCAGTTTATGGAGAACAAAAAGCGGGTCGCCGACCCCAAGACGTACTACCACAATTTCCGGCTGAACCATCAGCAGGAAACGCAACTGCTGAACATGATGCTCAAAGCCGGAGTGAAAAGCAGATCGAAGTTTATTATCAGCCGCATCTTCGGCTGACCGTTCAAAGTCATTCAGACCAACAAGGACGCGCACGACTACTACCTGCGCCTGACGAATCTGTATGCCCAAATCCGGGCCGTCGGGGTCAATTACAACCAGACCGTCAAAGCTATCCACACCAATTTTAACGACCGCCGGGCCGTGGCTTTACTGGCACGGCTGGAGAAGTACACCCAGGAATTGACGGTCTTGTTTGGGCAGGTCGTCCGCCTGACCGAAGAATTTAATCGCAGATGGTCGGTCGAATAACCAAAGGCGCGTCGATACGCGGCGTGCTGGAGTACAACGCCGAGAAAGTGCGCAACGGCGAAGCTACCGTTTTGTACGGGAATCTGGTATTAGGCGACTGCGAGCAATCCGACACGTTCGATATGCGGCGTGCCCTGTTGAGTTTTCAGCCCTACCTCGATACCCGGAAGATCAAAGACCCGGTATTCCATGTATCGCTGAATCCCGACATTACCGACTGTCTGACCGATGCCCAACTTACGGAGATTGCCCGCGAGTACATGGAGCGCATGGGCTTCGGCGACCAGCCCTACTATGTATTCAAACACCGCGACATCGACCGCGAGCATATACATATCGTATCGGTGCGGATTGATGAATATGGTCGTAAACTCGACCATAATTTCGAACGCCGCCGTTCCGTGGATGCGTTGCAATCCATCGAACGCAGATACGGCTTGCGGCCCGCCGTCAAAGGCGATGAGCAGCGGGAGTTCGACACGGCCCGCCGGGTCGAGTACGGACGCGACAACCTCAAACAGCAGATGAAGTCCGCCGTGCGGCTGTTGGCCGAGCAATATAGGTTCGGCTCGATCACCGAGTTCCGAACGCTGCTGAACCTCTATAATGTCGATCTGGAGGAACGCAAAGGCGAAGCCGACGGCAAGCGGTGGAACGGCATCGTCTACACCGCGACCGACGAACAGGGCAAGTGGGTCGGCACACCGATCAAATCCTCGGCCCTGACCCCCAAAGGCGGCTACAAGTTCCTGCAAAAGCAGATCGCCAGAAACGACGCCGACATCAAATCCGAGCAAATTAAGGGTCCCATTCGTGGAACCGTGGCCCGCGCCATGCACCGCGCCCGGACGCAAGACGAGTTCGTGCGCCTGCTGAAAGCCGACGGCATCGACGCCATTTTCCGACAAAACGCCGCAGGCCGCATCACGGGCGCGACGTTCGTAGATCACCGGACGAAAACCGTATTGAACGGCTCCCGGCT
>OHBJ01002409.1_pt1 | contig 12602 bp, 12 predicted proteins | sample 1577241 | NCBI WGS metagenome assembly OHBJ01 (sample SAMEA3541594, study PRJEB24748) | human gut metagenome | biome: human gut; feature: human-associated habitat; material: faeces | place: China | collected 2012
AAATACCGACCTCCAATCGTTAGATTCTTAGGTCTAACTTTTGGGGGTCGGTACAGAAACTAATTTACAAGATCCTTTTTTTCAATCTTTAAGAGCAGATTATCCTGGTTTTGATGATTGGTTTAAAAGAAAAAGTAATCAGAATGCATTTGTTCAATACATTGATGAAAAGTTAGTCGGTTTTTTGTATTTGAAAATTGAAAAAATGTATGTTGAAGATGTTGTGCCACCTATTTATGCTGACAAAATATTAAAGGTTGGAACTTTTAAAATTGATGCACATGGAACTAAAATGGGAGAACAATTTATCAAAATAATTATGGATTGTGCTTTGTGCGAAAAAGTAGATGTGTGTTATGTAACTATTTATGAAAAACATAAATCACTTATCGATTTGGTGCAACAGTTTGGTTTTGAATTTTATGGAACAAAAGGAAAAGGTGAAAATAAAGAAAATGTTTATTTGAAAAGAATGAATATAATAACAGGAGATATTAAAAAAGATTTTCCTTTAGTTGATTACAAATCAGTAAAGAAATATTTGTTGGGTATTTATCCTAAATATCATTCAATTATGTTTCCAGATTCTATTCTAACCACAGAGAATAAAAATATTATTACAGATGTTTCTTATACAAATTCAATTCAAAAAGTATATGTATGTTCAATGAAACAAGTTGAAATGTTGAAATATGGAGATATAGTTATTATTTATAGAACTGCTGAAAATGGGAAAAGTGCGGAGTATTCTGCAGTAGCAACATCTGTTTGTGTTATAGAAGAAGTGAAAAATCAGAATGAATTTAATTCGTTTGAAGAATTTTACAGATATATAAGCAAATATAGTGTGTTTGATAAGAATGATTTATATCACTGGTTTCGTCAAGGAGGATGTAAAGCTATAAAAATGACTTACAATGCAGCTTTAAAAAAGAGGATTGTACGTCATGACTTGATTGAAGAAATTGGCTTAGAGAGAAATCAATATTGGGGCTTTTTTGAAATGACCAATGAACAGTTTAAAAAAATAATTCATATGGGAGAGACCAATGAAATTTTTATCGACAAGAACTAATGTTCGGGCTGAGTTGCAATCATAAATTGATTACAGTATAATATGTTATATAAAATTTTGAAATGGAGTGAAAATAATGTGTGCAATATTATTATCAATTAATCCTAATCATGTAGAAAATATATTGAATGGAAGTAAAAAATATGAATTTAGAAAAAAGGCATGTAAAAGACATGTAGATAAGATCCTAATTTATTCTACAACTCCAATTATGAAAATAGTAGGAGAAGCTGAAGTCGAAGATGTTCTTGTTGATGAACCAGAGACTATTTGGAAAAAAACAAAAGCAAAGTCAGGAATTGATAAAAATTTTTTTGATAAATATTATAGAGATAGAGATCAAGCAGTTGCTTATAAATTAAAAAACGTTATCAAATATGGCAAGCCAAAAGAATTAAAAGATTTCGGAGTAAATAGTGCACCACAGTCTTTTCAGTATATAGATTAAATCTAATTATTAATTAAGCCGAGAATTTTATGACATAATTTAATAATCTTCTATATTTTATATTAAAATTTTATTGCATGCTGTAACAACAGCCAGTTTTGTACTGCATTCGTTAATTGAACGGGGGTTAGCGATAAATCTGCAGAATAGAATGTTATATAAGTGCATATGTGAATTGCTTGATGAAAAGGATTGCAAATTGAGCCTTACTCCAGAAGAGGAAAGATGTGTACGAGCTTTTCGTGAAAATACTGATAAAACATCTGCTTCAAAATATGGGACATTGTCTCGGACTTAGTTATTATTGTGTTTTATACATGAATCTCCTATAATAATCGTATGAAATCAAAAAGTTTGAAAGTTGAAATTTAAGCCGCAAATACACGATAAAAGGAGAACCCATGAAGGAATACGATAAATATCTAAAGTTATTAAAGGAAAAATATCCCACAAAACAGTCAGTTTACCGCGAACTTATTAACCTGAATGCAATTATGAATCTGCCAAAGGGAACAGAGCATTTTATGAGTGACCTTCATGGGGAATATGATGCATTTTACCATATAATTAATAATTGTTCGGGAGTAATTAGAGAGAAGGTAGCGATGCTGTATGGAGATGAACTTACTGTATATGAGCAGCAGGAGCTGTGCACTCTGATATATTATCCGAGAGAGAAGCTTTCTATACTTATGGATGAGAATAAGGTGAATGATGAATGGTACAGAAATGTACTTGACCAGCTGATTCAGATTGCAAAGCTTCTGTCTTCTAAGTACACAAGATCCAAGGTGCGAAAAGCAATGCCTGTGGATTTTGCATATATCATTGATGAACTTATTCATGCGCAGAAGGATGAAGATGACAACAGGAGTGTGTATCACAGACAGATTATGGAAACAATTCTGAGCCTTCATAATGGCGATGAATTTCTTGTTGCTCTTACTGATCTGATTAAAAGACTGGCTGTGGACCATCTTCATATACTTGGGGACATATATGACAGAGGAGCACATGCAGATAAGATATTAGATCTTCTGATGGAACATCACAGCGTTGATATCCAGTGGGGAAATCATGACATATTGTGGATGGGAGCTTTTTGTGGCAATCCGGTGTGTATGGCACTTGTGGTCAGGAATAATATTAAGTACAAAACTATGTCAATTCTTGAGAATGGTTATGGAATAAGCCTAAGATTTCTTCTACAGTTCGCAGTTAATACATATTCAGATAAAAATGTTGATGACGCAGTCTATAAAGCTATTTCTGTGATTTTATTCAAGCTTGAAGGGCAGCTTATTAAGAGACACCCGGAATACAGAATGGAAGGAAGACTTCTGTTGGATAAGATGAATCTGGATAAAGGAACAGTAAGAATAGGGGATAAGGATTATTTTCTTAATACTAATGAATTTCCAACTGTTGACATGAATAATCCATATGAGCTTACTATGGAAGAAATGTTTCTGATGGGGAGATTCAGGGCAGATTTCATTAACAGTATGGCGCTTGAGAGGCATATCAATTTTCTATATGACAAAGGCAGCATTTATAAGATTCATAATGGAAATCTTCTATTTCATGGTTGTGTGCCACTTGATGAACAAGGGGTGTTTGATGGAATTGTTGTGGATTGCAAGTCGTATTCAGGTCGTGAGTATCTTGATTATTGCGAGTCAATGGTAAGGCAGGCAAGAACCGGTGATTCAGATGCAGTTGATTTTATGTGGTTTCTGTGGAGTAATATATTATCACCAGTGACTGGAAGGTGTATCAAAACATTTGAAAGAACTTTTCTGGACAAGGATAGAAATGCTGACTATAAGAAGGTAGTTGAAGAGGATAAGAATCCATACTATGTTCAGTATGAAAATGAAAGAATTTGTAAAATGATTTTAAGGGAGTTTAATCTTTATAATGAGAATGCACACATTATTAATGGACATACTCCTGTCAGGACAAAGGAGGGGCAGCACCCTGTAAGGGCTGGTGGAAAACTGATTGTTATAGATGGCGGTTTCTGCGAAGGATATCATGCTGCCACAGGAATAGCCGGTTATACACTTATTTATAATTCGCATGGAATGAAGATTAAAGAACATCATCCGTTTATGAGCATTAATATGGCAATTAATAGTAACAGGGATATTGAGTCTGAATCACAGGTTGTTTATGTGGAAAAACAGCGGGTGTTTGTAAAGGATACTGATAACGGAAAGCAGATAGCTGAGGAGATTAATGATTTAATGAATCTGCTGAAGGTGTATAATTCATAAAATATGTGTAAATATGTAAGTTATATAATTATTTCCACTTGATTTCTATCCCCAATAGAATGTAGAATTATAAGATAAACTAGATTATTATTACGAGGAGTTGCAGCATGGAAATTTATGAAATGATTGATCTGCAGGATTGTCCAAGATGTTTTGGACCTTCTATATTAGAAGAGGAAAATCACTCTTATTATGTGATGTGTATGGATTGCGGCTGCCAGTCAGCATCATTTAGGTTTGAAAATGATGAAGACAGGCTTGATGCAGCTAAAAGAACAGCAGAATTATGGAATAGCGGTAAGGTGATATTCACAGGCCGTTCGGAATAGATATTGGAGGAAGATTTTATTTATGAAGAGCAAAGAAGAACTTTTTAATATGCCGATAGTTGAACTGAGGGAATATATGAATTCTCTTTCTAATCCGGAAATACAGGAAGTTGCAAAGATATTTGAGGAAGATGATATTGAGAGAGACCCACTTGAACTTCTTACAGCGTCGAAGCTTTTTGATTATATGAAATATGCAAATGGTTCGGTAGATATTGAGTTTTAGGTGTTTAAGATTTTGAAATGATTTTTCATACGTTGTATGAGAATAAATATTAATCAGGAGGATTATTGATGAAAATAGCAGTAACATACGAGAATGGTCAGATTTTTCAGCATTTCGGACATTCTGAGAGCTTTAAGATTTATGAGGCAGAAGGAAAGAATATTGTCCGTGCAGAGGTAATTGGCACTGATGGAGCTGGTCATAGCGCATTGGCAGCTGTTCTTAAGGATAAAGGTGTAGATGTTCTTATATGTGGCGGAATTGGTAACGGTGCAGTCACAGCACTTTCAGAAGCTGGAATTGATGTATATTCAGGAGCAGATGGAGAAGCAGATGCAGCAGTTGAGGCATATCTTAATGGCGATTTAACATCAGCAGGTGTTAATTGCGACCATCATCACGATCATGAAGAAGGTCATGGCTGCGGACACTGTGGAAGCCATGAAGATGAAGAGTCAGGTTGCGGACATTGTGGAAGTGATGAAGGTGAATCAGACTGTGGTAGTGGTTGTGGCGGCTGCGGCGGTGGCTGTGGTACATTTACACCATCATTTGAAGGACCTAATGTGGGAAAGAAGGTAAAGGTTCATTATAAAGGAACTCTTAATGATGGAACACAGTTTGATTCTTCTTACGACAGAGGTGAACCGCTTGAATTTACTTGTGGAGCAGGAATGATGATTCAGGGTTTTGACAAGGCTGTTGCAACAATGAATGTCGGAGACGTTATTGATGTTCATCTTATGCCAGAGGAGGCGTATGGAGAAGCCAATCCAAGAGCTTTCATAACACTGCCTATAAGTGAGCTTCCGGGTGCAGAAGAACTTAAAGTTGACGATAAGGTGTATCTTCAGAATATGTATGGACAGCCATTCCCGGCAAGGGTTGCTGCTTTAACTGATACAGATATCACATTTGACGCTAATCATGAGATGGCAGGAAAAGAACTGAATTTCAGGATTGAGCTTGTAGAAGTTTTATAATTGAATAATATTAAGATACCGGCTGGTACAGCTAAATGCAGTATCAGCCGGTTATTTTATTGTCTGGAAACAAGCTCTTTAGTCAGCCGTATCCATTCTTTCAGTTCTTTCCGGTTTTCATCTTCCTTGCGGAAGGCGGCTGAGAATGGTATACGCATGTCTGGGTCGCCAACCTGTAATATAACTGAATCAGGTGAAAGCTTCATTGAAGTAAGATAACTATTTAGTGTAAATGCAATTCCATATCCCTGTTCAGCAAGTCGGATTCCTGCGTCAATACTGCTTATCTTATAGGTAAGTTCAGGCAGGACATCAGCATAGAAAAGAGCGTCCTCTTCAAGCTGTCTTATACTCTGGTTGCTATGCTGCAGGATGAATCTTTCTTTTCTTACATGCGCAAGATCAAGCCATGGATAGATGCAGGATTCTTTATGCTCTGCAAAAGAGACAGCAGGGTGGCTTTTCGGAAGAATGGCAACAAGACAGTCTTCATATATGATTTCATAGGAAAGTCTGGTGTTGCTCACGCTGTTATATCCAAAGAACATGTCAAGGTCTCCGGCAAGAAGCTGCTCTTCGTGGTCTGATAGATGTCCGTCAACAGCATATACAACTGACTGGGTATACAGCCTGTTAAATGCAGTCATGACAGAAGGAAAGAGAGACTCAACCTGACGGACCATGTAACCGATGCGGAGTTTAACAGCTACATTTTTGCCAATATCAATCATGCGGTCCTCAAGCTCAAAACACTTCATTGTGATATCTCTGGCAGATTTCACGAATTCCTCACCTGCAAATGTAAGAATCATGCGGCGGCCTTTTCTTTCAAAAAGCTGTATGCCAAGTGATGTTTCAAGCTGTTTAAGATGTATGCTCAAAGCCGGCTGCGACAAGAACAGAGCATTGGCGGCTCTGGTAAGATTTCCGTAATTAGCAATTGTAAGAACATATTGCATGTCTTTTTCAGTAATCATATGAATTCCCTTTCTAAAATAGTGCATGTTTCAATAATAATGTAATAATTATACATAATTAAAATGTATCAATCAATCGAAACTATAAATTAGATTTATACTTTTGATAAAAACATACAATTTTATTTTTAGTATGATTTATATTAAAATGTATAAAAATATAAATTTGTTATGGGAGAAAATTTCATGGAAACAAAAGCAAAGAAAAAATGGAAAACGCCACATACATTTGTAATACTTGTGGTAATTATTCTTATTGCTGCAGCGGCAACATATATTGTGCCGGCAGGCGAGTTTACAAGATTTAAAGATGCAGCAACAGGCAAGACTTTAGTTGAAGCTGGTAGTTATCACAGAATAGCATCAAGTCCGCTTAATCCGTTAAAGATTCCTTCAGCAATCTATACCGGAATTGTGAAATCAGCGTCAACAATTACATTTATGCTGATAATCGGCGGAGCTTTTCAGGTAATTACATCAACAGGTGCACTTACAGCGTTATGCAAGAAGTTGTCTAAGACATTTTCTAAGCACAAATATGTTGTAATTCCTGTATTTTTGACATTATTTTCTATATTCGGATTCACAATGGGAATGTCATCAGAGGTTATGATATTCGTTCCTATCGGAATTACACTTGCGTTATTCTTAGGACTTGATAAAGTTACAGGAACAGCAATGATTGCACTCGGTGCAGCGGTTGGATTCACAGCCGGATTACTTAATCCGTTCAATGTAGGAGTTGCGCAAGATATAGCAGAATTGCAGTTGTTCTCAGGAATGGCTTACAGAGTATTCATTCTTGTTGTGCTTCTTGCTGCTACAAGTGCATACATAATCTGCTATGCAAGAAAGGTTGCAGCACATCCTGAAAAAAGCGTAATATATGGAATTCCTGAAGACCAGGAGTACACATTTGACAATGCAACAGACACAATTACGGTAAGACAGATTGCAGTTCTTATTGTTATGGCACTTGGCTTTGGAATACTTATATATGGCCTTTCAAAGAAGGGCTGGTACTTTGAAGAAATGTCAGGTCTGTTCATATTTATGGGTGTAATATGCGGATTTATCAGCGGTTACGGTCCTAGCAGAATTGCAAGGGAATTCGGAGAAGGCGCAAAGGGCATCATAGTTGGATGTCTTATAATCGGAATTGCCCGTACAGTTGAGGTAATCTTAAGTGATGCCAATATTCTTGATACTATCGTGTATGGAATTGTTAATATTGTAAATGTTATGCCAGATTCAATTAAGGCTGTCGGCATGTTCTTATGTCAGTCACTTATTAACTGCGTAATTGTGTCAGGAACAGGTCAGGCAGCAGTTACAATGCCACTTATGGTGCCGGTTTCAGACCTTGTAGGAATATCAAGACAGACATCAGTACTTGCGTTCCAGTTAGGAGACGGATTCTCTAACTCAGTACTTCCAATGTCATCATCACTTATGGGATATCTTGCTGTATCAAAGATTCCTTATAGCAAATGGCTTAAGTTCATGATGCCACTGTTCCTTATATGGACAGCACTTGGATGCCTGTTTATGCTAGGTGCATTAATGATTGGATATTAGAATTGATTAGGAGCAGATATTATGTCAGACGATATTAAGAAGCAGCTTGGAGCGGTTATCGACAGCTATAAAGAAGATTTATGCCAGATGGCAGATGAGATATTCGACCTTGCGGAGATAAGCGGGGAAGAGTACAAGACATCTGATATATTGTGCAGTTATCTTGAAAAAGAAGGATTTGTGGTAGAGCGTGGAACAGGACTTGAAACAGCATTCAGGGCAACATGGGATAATGGAAGTGACGGCCCGGTGATTGGAATTCTTGTTGAATATGACGCTCTTGAAAAAATCGGACATGCGTGTGGACATCATCTTCAGGGACCTGCCGGAATAGGGGCAGCAATCGCAGTAAAGAACTGCCTTCAGGATTATCCATGCAGGCTTGTTGTGTATGGAACTCCGGCAGAAGAAACTCTTGGCGGCAAGATAATTATGCTTGATAAAGGATATATGAAAGAGCTTGATCTTGCATTTATGTCGCATGGTTCGCCTAATACATCAGTAGATGAAAAATGTATGGCACTCGAGAATTTCGTGGTAACATTCCACGGAGTAAAAAGCCATGCTGCAATAAGTCCAGAAGAAGGACGTAGCGCACTTGATGCAGCGTTATTATCATTCCATGCAATTGAGATGTTAAGAGAGCATGTTAAAGATGACACAAGAATGCATTACACAATCCGTAATGCAGGTGGTCCTCCAAATGTTGTTCCAGACCTTACTGTTGCAGAATATACACTCCGTTCATACAGCACGAAATACCTTGATGAAGTTGTAGAGAGATTCTATAACATTTTAAAAGGAGCTGCGCTTATGACTGGAACAACATATGAAGTTCAGAGAGACCTTCCATTCAAGAGCAAGGTTGTGTGCAATAAGGTCAATGATATGCTTATGGCAAATGCAGCATATGAGAATGCCCCATCAATCGCACCACCACGCGAAAGGACTGGCTCAACAGATTTCGGCAATGTGTTATATGAAGTTCCAGGCTCATGTATAAGAATTGCATTCACAGATAAGGATGCACAGCCACATTCAGAAGCTTACCTTAAAGCAGGAAAGAGTGATGCAGCGCATAATGCTATAGTATATGCAGCAAAGATAATGGCTGATTCAATATGTGATGTTCTTGTTAATCCTGAGCTTCTTGCACAGATAAAGCAGGAGTTTGAGGTGGCAAGAGAAAAAGGCTGATTACTAAGCGTAAGAATTGATTGTATAGAGCTGGCTGTGTTAAAAACTGTTTTGGGTTAAAAATGCTGCGATCGGAAAGCATTAGCAGGACAAGCTGGTTGGGAAAGAATGATAAGTGAGATATGATTGCAAGATAAGTTATCAGGAATGCATGATAAGTGAACTGCGAAAGCAAGATAAGTCATCAGGAATGCATGATAAATTTGTCAAGACCTACGAAATAGTTAGATATGGGTAGAATAGTAGGTGAATTGCAGTCGACTTAAAGATGAAAATTCATAATAAACCCACTAATTTCGCTATAATACTAAGAATAGTAGGTGAATTAGCAGCAAAATAGATGCAAAACATAATGCTTATCAATTTAAGTGCTGAAAAAGACCTACTCAAGCAATACGGATTAGTCAAGTCCAAATTTGTCCCGCAAAGCGCATTCATCAGGTACAGCAGCGGGATCAGCAGCAGCCCCTGCCGCAAAAGAGAGAGCACCACCGCACCACTTGCCCTGCCTACGGATTGCAGCAGGTTGGTTGCCAGATAGGTCAGACCGATCACCGGGCTGCCCAGCACCAGATAGACCACCAGCTGCGTTCCCAGACGGAATGCTCCTTCTTCCTTGATGAACATCCCGATCAGGGCATTGCGTCCGGCAAAGCTGGCCGCCCCGGCAAGAACACCAAAAACAACGGTCAGCAGGATCAGATCCTTCAAAAGCTGCTTCAGGCGCTTCGTGTCACCTGCGCCGTAGCTGTACGCCAGCAGCGGCTGGCACCCCATGCAGATCGCCATGGCGATCATACTGATGATCATGGTCGTCTTGCCCGCTGCCGCCATGGCTGCGACCGCCGCCGTGCCGTGGGTCACCAGCAGCCGGTTGCTGAAGGAGGAGGCAAACCCTGCCAGCAGGCTGCTGATCCCGTTGGGCAGACCAATGGCCAGCATCTCACCCAGCATCTGCGGCTTTTTCAGGGCAGGACGGAGATCAATGGTCAGCACTGTGCCGTGTTTGACGATGTAGCGCAGATAGCAGCCCGTTGCCACAAGATTGCCCAGCACACTGGCAGCAGCCGCACCGCTGACGCCGAAGTTCAGCACCAGAATGAACAGCGGGTCAAAAATGCAGTTGACCAGCGTGCCCAGAAGATTGCCGATCAAGCCTTCTTTTACTGCGCCCTCTGCACGCACCAGCATCGCCATGCTGTTGGACAGGATAAAAAGCGGCGCACCCAGTGCAAGGACCTGAAGATACCGCTCTGCATAGGGAAAAAATTCTGCATTTGAGCCCAGCACCCCCAGAAGTGGCACTCTGCCCACCAGCAGACCGATGCTGACCAGAACGCCCAGAAAAAAGCAGCTCCAGAAGCAGAGCGAGGAGCAAGTCTTGCCCTGCTCGATCTCGCCTGCGCCAAAGCAGCGTGCAATGATGGCGCTGCTGCCTGCGCCAAGCATGGTCGCCACTGCCGAAAGGATCGAAAATACCGGCCCCACAACGGAGACCGCTGCCACCTGTGCGGTATCGCCCAGACAGCCCACAAAAAACATATCCGCCATGTTGTACAGCACCATGACAAGGATAATGATAATGGAGGGCACCGCCATGGAAATGATGGATTTCCAGACAGAGCCGGTACGGAAAAGTGCTTCGTTTTTCATGGTCTCCTCCCAAAAATCAACCGCACGCAGGCAGAACGAAAGCCCCTGTCAAAGAGGCTTTCCGAGCTGCTTCGGTCACAGGTTGTCCAGCGCATCCAGCAGTGCTTTCAGCGCCGTTTCCGGCAGACCCAGCATAGGGCCGATCTTGCCAAAGGTCATGCCGTAGGCAGCTTTTGCCTGCTGGTTATCGGCAAAACCGGGCAGGTACTGCTCCATGATGGCTTTTGCAGCCTCGTTTTCCATCAGTGCTGCAATCGTGCTCTGGCTGTTCAGCTTGCCGCCGGTCAAAATTTCCGGGTGCTTCCAGCTGCTGATGCTCTGGTGTCCGGCAGACAGTGCGCCGTCCACCGGGATGGCTGCACCAGTGATGTACCGTGCCAGACCGCTGGCAAGGAAAAGTGCCAATGCAGCGCACTCCTCCGGGTCGCCCATCCGCTTTGCCGGGCAGTCGGATGCAAAAAAGTCCATGGCCGCAGCCGGTGCATCTCCGAAAATGCTGGTTCTGGTGTAGCCGGGACAGATAGCGTTGACGGTAATGCCGTATTCTGCGTAATCCAGCGCCGCTGCGCGGGTCATGCCGACCACGCCGAACTTGGTGGCACTGTACAGCGCCTGTCCACGCTGGGGCACAAGACCCGCCACCGATGCCACATTGATGAGGAATCCGCCTTCGCTGTGGCTCTTGAGGATGGCCTTGGCGCCGTACTTCATCCCGGCAAAGACGCCCTCGCTGTTCAGGGAGAAGATCTTCTCGTAATCCTCTACCTCATACTCATGCAGCGGTGTGCCGCCCATGCCGATGCCTGCGTTGCTGACAACGCCATCCAGCTTGCCGTAGTGCATCACCGTCTTATCCACTAGTTCTTTGATGGCAGAAGCCTTGCTGCAATCGGTCTGGATAAAGATGGCATCGCCGCCCTTGGCGCAGATGCCATCTGCCACAGCCCGCCCCTGTTCTGCACTGCGGGCTGCACAGACCACCTTCATGCCGTTTTCGCCAAAGCACTCGGCAATGGCCCGGCCGATGCCACGGCTTGCGCCGGTGACGATGGCCACTTTGCCTTTGACACTGTTAAAATCCATCATTTTCATTCTCCTTTTTCTCAGATCATGTTACTCTGCTTCAGCCATTCCACTTCATCGTGGATGGTCTCCCGATGATTTATCGTATTTACGAATCAGATTTGCAACCATCAGTTGCTTATCCATCCCCGTGGTGCTATAATAACACTGTGGCGCAGGAGCTGCAATCAGCAGTTTCCGGCGTGTCCGGTGTTTAAGCAACGGTTCACGTCCAAAGCGTTGGTTAAGCATCCTTTACGAAATACATTGACGGAGGAATTGTATGGATATCCGGGTCAAAAAAACGAAGCGTGCCATTCAGAAAGCGTTTATTGCATTGCTGCGGGAGAAGCCCATCGAAAAGATCACGGTCAAAGAAATTGCCGAACGCGCCGAGATCAACAAAACGACCTTTTATTCCCACTACGAAACGCTGGATGCGCTCACCGCCGAAATGGAGCGGCAAACGGTCCAGCTCGTCTGCGACAATATGGGCGGCGCACAGCAGCTGCTGGATACGCCGGAGGCTTTTGTGCGGGAGATGTTTGCTAATCTCCAGCAGGCGACCGATTATCTCGGTGTGGTTCCTGCATCCGCGATGAACCGCTTTACACAGCATTTGCGTGATGCGATTCTGGAACAAATCAAACTCGCAAACATGGAACCATCCCAATATGAAAATGTCGGTGCGCAAACAGCGTGCTGCGGTCCGGCGTTTCAAGCACAAGGCCGCTTTCGGCGCGCTTGTGCGTAAATCCAATTCTACGGATGAACAGATTCTGTCTCTCTTAGAGT
>OHBJ01002410.1_pt1 | contig 12602 bp, 10 predicted proteins | sample 1577241 | NCBI WGS metagenome assembly OHBJ01 (sample SAMEA3541594, study PRJEB24748) | human gut metagenome | biome: human gut; feature: human-associated habitat; material: faeces | place: China | collected 2012
CATATCGGTCTTCTTACGCAGACATTTTACTACAGGCGCTCCAAAGGTCAGGTTGGGTACAAAGCGTCCGTCCATGACGTCAATATGGACCCAGTCGGCACCGGCCGCCTTGATGCGGGCCGTTTCGTCGGCAAGACAGGAAAAATCAGACGATAGGATGGAAGGTGCTACAAGCGTCATCGTTTTTTACCTCTTTTCTTTTGTTCCGCCAATTCCTGACGGATCATGATACTGGAATCATACCGACTTTGGGCAATCTTTCCTTCTTGAAGTGCGGCTTTGACGGCACAATCCGGTTCATGGGTGTGAGTGCAGCCCGTAAAGCGGCACTGTCCTGCATAAGGGGCCAATTCGCGAAAACCCGCTTCGACAGAAGGCAATTCTAATTCTCGCAGGTCAATATTGCCAAAACCCGGCGTATCGACAATGAAGCCCCCTGCAAAAGGAAGAAGCTGCGCAAAACGCGTTGTGTGACGGCCTCGGCCAATCTTTTCACTGACGGCGCCTGTTTCAAGCGTCAAAGACGGGTCCAAATGGTTGAGGAGGGTCGACTTTCCTGCCCCGGAAGGGCCGCCGAAAGCCGATGTGAGACCGGTCATCTTTGCTCGAATGGGGTCAAGACCCTTTCCCTTTCGAGCTTCGACAAAATAGACAGGATAGCCTAACGGTTCATAGATGGCTCGTATCTGTTCAAGAAAGCCTTCCGCTGCCAGATCACACTTATTGATAACAAGGGCGGCAGGGATGTCATAGGCTTCAGCCAGGGCCAGGAGCTTATCAATGAGAAGGAAACTTGGGGCAGGATCTTTAGCAGCAAAGACGGCAAAAAGCCAATCCAGGTTTGCAACCAAGGGGCGCTGAAGGAGGTTCCTGCGCGGCAGGATAGTTTCAATCATGCCTTCTTCGCCCCTTGTCTCCAAGGTCACCCAGTCTCCGGCGGCAAGAAGGAAGCGAGCTTTTTTGAGCCGCCCCCGAACCTTTGCGGTATAAGTAACACCGTCACGCCCCAGGACGTAATAGTATCCGTTATAGGTCTTGATGATTCTGCCTGTAATCTCACTCAAAGGGAACGATCCTCCACTAGCGCGCCATTGACATAGAACTGGACACTGGCATCCTGTCCCAACGTTACGGTTTCCCTAAGGCGGGTTCCTGGCGCAGCGGACCCCGAATAAAGGACGCGGGAACTTGTGGCATCACTGGCCACGATTTTCACCTGTTTGGCACTGCCGCTGCCAGGAACCGTAAAGGAAACGGTATAGGTCTTTGCGGCTTGGGAAGGAGTCCCACTAGTTTCCTTCTGTTTCTTTTCTTCTTTTTTACCGCCGGAAACAATGAGAGTAACCACACTGCCTTCGGAAAGAACTTTGCCAAATTCCGGTTCAGCTCCTATGACGGTACCCTTAGGGGCGCTGTCTTCCTTGGTCGTGACACTGCCTACCATAAGGCCCATGGAAGACAGCCGTTCCCGGGCATCCGAAAGGGTAAGGCCCTTAAGGTCCGGTACGACGCTCTGTCCCTTGGAGATATTGACCACCAAGTCCACTTTGGTTCCAGCAGCCACTTTCTTCCCGGCTTCGATATCCTGACTGAGTACGGCTCCTTGAGCAGCCCCCTCCTTGAGCAGCCCCCTCCTTGTATTGAACGGTCACTTTCCCAACAGCAAGCTTTGCTGCATGGAGCATTTCGGTTGCCTCGGCCAGGTTCTTGCCTTTTAGGTCGGGAACCACACCAGGTTCAGCTCCCTTGCTGACCGTCAGCTGGATCTTCCGGCCAGCTTTGACATGGCTTCCAGCACCAGGGCTCTGTTTGATGACTGTTCCGGTTGGCACCTTGGCATCAAATTCTTCCTTCAAGGTAAAATCAAGGTTATTGTCCTTAAGGATGGCTTCCGCTTCCACAAGGGTCTTTCCCTTGACGTCCGGCACGGCAATATCCCCGCTGGAATATCCGACAAGGCCATAAATAAGGGCCGACAGCAGAAAGATGGCGCCAATGAAAAGGCCCAGCATCTTCTTGGTTTTATTCTTCTTGGGCGGCTCCTTTTCACCCGCGGCAGCTCCGTTGTCTGGATTTTCATCCCGCAGCGGCGTTTTATGCAAAAGGCCGTCCCCCATTTCCTCGCTGCGAATAATGATGGTTTCGTCACTCACCCCTTTATGGTGAGGGGAAAGCGATTCTTCCGCAGCCGTTTCCGCCTTACGCAGACGCGTCTCCACGCGGCGAAGGTCACTTAGGAAATCATCATCCGTCTTATAGCGAAGCAGGGGATTTTTGGCAAGGGCCTTGGTTACAATAGCGTCTAGGTCATAGGGAATTTCCGGGTCATAGCGACGGGCCGAGGGCGTCGGTGAAGTCAGGTGCTGCCGCGCCACTTCAGCCGGCGTATCCCCGTCATAGGGAAGCTGCCCGGTAAGCATCTCAAAAAGGACGACGCCAAGGGAATAAAGATCTGACTGAGCCGTTACCGGTTTTCCTGCGGCCTGTTCCGGCGATAGATAATAGACGGAACCAATGACGCCCCGTTCTTCGGACTCTGAGGGCTGCCCAAAGGCACGGGCAATCCCAAAGTCAGTAATCTTGGCGACCCCTTTCGTATCAATGAGGATATTCTGGCTCTTGACGTCACAATGAACGATGGCATGGTCATGGGCCTGCTTCAGGGCTGATGCAATGCCAATGGCATATTTGACAGCCGTTTGGTAATCAAGGGCACCGCTATCGGTAATGACTTCCTTGAGGGTCCTGCCTACGACATATTCCATAACGATGTAGTTGATGTCGTGTTCACTGCCAAAATCATAGATATTGACAATATTGGGGTGAGAAAGACCGGCTGCATTGCAGGCTTCCTGCCGGAAACGAGCGACAAAGTCCTTGTCCTGAATGAACTGATCCCGCAGGATCTTGATGCCCACGTCACGATGAAGAACCGTATCATATCCATGGAACACTTCGGCCATACCGCCGCCGCCCACTTTATCAATGATTTCATAACGATGATTGAGGGTTATTCTTTCTTCCATTCCGCAGCCTCCAGATCAATGATGATAAAGGAAATATTATCGTCACCGCCGGCCGTCATGGCCCCATTCATAAGGCCATCAGCCAGCCGGTCAAGATTCCGGTCTCCCATGATCCGTTCAATCTCGGCTTCGGAAATCATATTGGTGAGTCCATCGGAACACAGGAGCAGCTTCTGGGCACTGCCCAAGAGGATTTCAAAGGTATCGACAGCCACAGTTGGCTCCACCCCCACAGCACGGGTAATGACGTGCTTCTGGGAAGAGGTCCGTGCCTCCTCAGCCGTAATTTTCTTATGGCGCAGGAGTTCTGCCACATAGCTGTGGTCGCTCGTGACCTGCCGGAGCAGTCCCTCTCCATAAAGATAGATTCGGCTGTCTCCTACATGGGCCACATAGGCCGTTTCCCGGTTCGGCAGGTAAAGGGCCGTCAAGGTAGTCCCCATACCGGAAAGTGCTTTTTTTTCACTGGCAAGGTCGAAAATCTTTTTATTGATCCGAATGATTGCCGTTTCCAGGGAGGAAAGAATGTTTGTACGGTCCACCTGGGAAAGATCGAGGCTTTCCAAAAGATGGACGGCCTCATAACTTGCTACTTCCCCGGCATCGGCCCCACCCATGCCATCGGCAATGGCAAAAAGGTCTGGTTCCCGGACAAGGACACTGTCCTCATTGTTATGACGCACAAGACCGCGATTGGTCCGGCTGACTGCAATCATGCTTGTTCCTCCTTCAACTGGCTGGCCCGGAGCTGTCCACAGGCGGCATTGATATCCTTGCCCATTTCCTTCCGGACCGTCACATTGATATGACGCTTCTTGAGGTACTGGAAAAAGCGGTCCACATCCCGGTCTTCTGGGCGTCTAAAGCCTTTTTCCGGGACGGGATTGGCCGGAATGAGATTGACAACGCATTCCTTGCCCGAAAGGGCCTCAGCAAGAGCCCGGGCGTCTTCCTCACGATCATTGATACCCGCAAGGAGGATATATTCATACATGACCTGCCGGCCATTCATCTTTTCATAACGGCTGGCTGCGTCAATCACCTCAGGAAAAGGATACTTCCCGTTGATAGGCATAAGGCGGTCCCTCAAAGCGCCAGTTGCCGCATGGAGGGAAACCGCAAGATTGATGGTCCGTCCCTGCCGCGTCATTTCTTCAATGCCGGGAACAATACCGCAGGTCGAAATCGTCATATTGCGGTAGCTGATGCATTGTCCCTTGTCATGATGCATCAAGTCAAGAGCAGCCAACACATTGTCAAGGTTCAGCATGGGCTCTCCGCTCCCCATGATGACGATACGGCTGACACGTTCTCCCTTGGGGAGGAGAACATGATCGAAATAGTAAAGCTGGGCGAGGATTTCTCCAGCCGTAAGATTACGCATGAAACCATGAAGACCGCTGGCGCAGAAGGTACAGTTCATGGCGCAGCCCACTTGACTGGAAAGACACGCGCTGTAACCATAGTCATGATGCATAAGGACCGTCTCGACCGACGCCCCGTCAGAAAGACCAAGAAGGACCTTGTGAGTGAGCCTGTCCGCAGAATCATACGTGCGAAGAACTTTCACCGCGCCGGAAAGGATGCTATAGGTTCCTTCAAGAAGGGACCGATTCTCCTTGGAAAGGTTTGTCATTTCTTCAAAGGTCGTCGCCCCTTTTTCATAGATCCAACGGAAAACTTGCTCCGCCCGAAACTTCTTGAGTCCTAAAGCAAGGAATTCATCCTGCATCTGCTCAAGGGTAAGGCCCAAGATTTCTTTTTTTGTCATTTCATTCCACCTTCTCAAACAGGGCCAGATAGAACCCATCAATACCATCCCGCCAGGGAAGGATCTGGAGTTCTTCCACCCGCTCTCCCGTCACAGGATGGAGGAAGGCCTTGCTGCGAAATTCAGGATGGCTTTCCAGAAAGGCCGTGCGGACACGGCTGTTCTCATCCCGTTCCAAGGTACAGGTACTGTATAGGAGCCTGCCGCCGGGCTTCACACAAGCCGCGGCCTGGGCAAGGATCTTTTTCTGGAGGGGTGGGAACTGACTGAGGGTCCGTTCCTTTTTGGTCCAGCGCGCTTCTGCCCGACGGTTAAGGACACCGAGCCCCGAACAAGGCGCATCGACAAGAACCGCGTCAGCCCGATTTTCAAAACCAGGAAGGGGCTTTGTTCCATCATGAAGCAGGGCACGGATATTCGTGATCCCAAGACGAGTCGCATTTTCTTCAATAAGGGTAAGACGATGGTCATGGATATCCATGGCAATGATTTTCCCCTTGTTTTCCATCTTTTGCGCCAGATGGGTTGTCTTGCCGCCTGGGGCAGCACAAAAATCAAGGACCAAGTCCCCCGGTTTAGGGGCAAGCACATCTGCATCCAGCATGGAACTTTCATCTTGGATGTAAAGGAAGCGTCCCCATTCCTTCATGAGGGTTTCAAGGCTGGGTAAATGCCGGCAAACAATCCCGTCAGGTGACCATTTGGAAGGTTCCACCTCACAGCCATCAGCCTGGAGCCGCTCCAAGAGGGTCTTTCTGGATATGAAAAGGGTATTGACGCGCAGGCAAAGGGACGGAACTGCATTATCATAAGCACACATAGCCTCCGCTTCGGGAAGTCCAAAGCGGAACTTCCAGCGTCGCACGAGCCACTCAGGATGATAATAAGTAAGGGCCAGACGCAGTGTCGCGTCCTCTTCTTTCTGCGGGAACTGCCATGTAGCCTTGGTCCGTGACAGTTGGCGCAGGACCCCATTCACGAGCTTGACACTGTTTTCATTCACATAATAACGGGCCAGGTTGGCACACTCATTGACAGCGGCCGAATCTGGGATACGTTCGAGATAAAGGATCTGATAAGCCCCCATACGGAGGATGGTGCGCAGACGAGGTGCCATCTTCCGAAAGGGACGGTTGATGACCCTGCACAGGTACCAATCAAGGGTCCCCGTTGTCTTCACGGTTCCGTAGACAAGTTCCGTACACAGTTTACGGTCGAGCGAAGACAACCCATTTCCCCTCAGGGCCTTATTCAGGGCAAGATTTGCATAGGCACCGCGTTCATAGATCTCATCGAGGACAAGCAGGGCCAGTTCCCTTGGATTTTGGGCATCATGCATGGTCATTATCCTTTCCACTGATAAAGGTCTTGATTTCTTCTTCGATGGCATCAATATCTACACTGGTGTTGAAACAGGGCCCATTGGGACGCCGGTTCAAGACGCCAATGACGGGCATGGGAAAGACATCTTGAATACCGCTTGTAAGGTCGCGCTCACAGGCCACGGCTAGGATAGCCTTCGGACGCACCTTCTTTACGGCCTGCCGGGCAAGGGTTCCGCCGGTTACGATATAGACATGAACGCCATATTTCTGGGATAGATGAAGCAGGTCCCCAACGCCGCAGCGACCGCATTGATGACAGTTATGGATGTCCCGTGTAACCTTGTAGGGACAGGTATCCAGCTGCAGGCAGTGAGGCGTGAGAATCATGAGACGGTCCGCAGGCACTTTGATGTGCTGGCGCCGGACCAAATGGTTGCTCACTTCGATAAAAGACTGCTCTATCCGCATCTTTGAAATGTGCATCATCTCCCCAAGGAAGATGGCAATGGGGTAAATCAGGTTGATGACATTCCACGCCCAGAAATAAAAGAACCGGATCGTAGGGAATCCCAGAATGGCCAGGACAATCCCACCAATCCCCACAAAAAGGCTGAGGGCAAGAAAAAGAACTGCAAGACCCACAACAAGGGGCAAGGCGGGATGTAATGCGGCAAGACCGGGAACCATGATGTGCCACAGGCCATACGCTGCTCCGCCCATAAGAAGGGCGGCAAGGGAAATAAGCACAATAAAAAGCCGTTTCTTAGGTCTACTCACGATTATCATTCCTTACGAAAGGATCTCTCCAACTGCAATCTGCTGACCATTTACAAATGACTGGGCCGCCATTGCCCGTTTGCCTTCAGGCTGACATTCAAGGACAGCAAGGACGCCCGTGCCGCAGGCAATGTGAAAGCCCTTGCTGTCTGCCTCGAGGATCTGTCCTGGTTGAGCTTGCTCAGCCGATCCGGGAAGAACATGGCTCTTCCAAACCTTCAGTCGTTTGCCGTCCGGCAGAATCGTATACGTGCCCGGCCAGGGGTTAAAGGCACGAATCTGATTGTGAAGGGTATCTGCAGAAAGCGTCCAGTCAAGATGTTCCATATCCCGCGTGATCAGCGATGCGTACGTTGCTTTGGTCTCTTCTTGGGGTTCTGCGGTCACGGTCCCTGCTGATAGGTCATCAATGGTCTGAAGAAGCAGGGCAGCGCCCTTTTCCTTTAATTCATCATGAAGTTCACCCTGCGTCATTTCCGGCCCAATGGGCACGGAAACTTTTTCCAGCATGGCGCCTGTATCCATTCCGGTATCCATCTGCATAATGGTCACGCCAGCTTTTTTCTCGCCCTTTAAGATTGCATAATGAATAGGTGCGGCGCCGCGGTAGGCCGGCAGCAGGGAAGCATGGACATTGATGCAGCCAAAAGGCGGCAGGTCCAATAGAGCCTTGGGCAGGAACTGTCCAAAAGCCGCTACGACGATCAAATCAGGGGAAAGGCGCTTCATTTCTTCCATAAAGGCCGGATCTTTCACCCGTTCCGGTTGAAGGACCGGCAGATTCACGGCAAGGGCATATTCCTTGACCGCACTCATCATCAGCTTATGGCCCCGTCCCTTGGGACGGTCCGGCTGGGTCACAACAGCAAGAATCTCATGTTTTTGCTGTTTCACTAAGGCCCGGAGACTGGAGGCAGCAAATTCCGGGGTTCCCATAAATACAAGCTTCACGATTTATTCCGCCTTCCTTTTGGGGCTCAGGCTCAAGGCCCGATCAATGAAGAGGATCCCATCCAAATGATCACATTCATGCTGCAGGGCACGAGCTAGGAGCCCGCTTGCTGTAAGGCGCCAATGACCGCCTTTGCGGTCCTGGAACCGGACCGTCACTTCAGCCGCGCGTTTAACTTCCCCTTCATAATCATCCACGCTGAGGCATCCTTCCGTATCGATTTCCTCGCCTTTGAATTCAGAAAGGACAGGATTTACAAACTCCCGGATGCCTGCCCCATCGTCGGCATCAATGACAATCATACGCTTGGAAAGGCCAATTTGGGGAGCAGCCAGGCCACAGCCGTTGTTGGCATACATGGATTCAGCCATGGCTTTCAGGGTCTTTTCCAATTTCTTATCAAAACGGGTAACGGCTTCTGCCTTCTCGCGAAGGATTGGAGCCCCAACTTTTACAATCGGTAATAGGGACATGGTTCTCTCCTTTTTATCATTCATGCGGTCTTTTTCTTCCCACTCAGGAAAAGTGGGCCTTGACGCAGTTATTTTACCCTTTATTTTATCACATATGACCAGGGGAATGCACGTTTTTAGACGGCAATGCCGCAAAGCCAAAAAGGGCCATTGCAGATGGCCCTGCAATGGCCTCTAGATAACGCTGATGGGATCGACATCAAAATATAGGTTTCCATTTTCCAGAAATCCAGAAGCCCGGATCCAGTCCTTGATTGGCTTCATATGCTGGCTCTTGATGAGGACATTGACGCGCCAGACCCTGTTAACAACGGGCACAAGGGCCGGAAAGGGCCCAAGGATCTGGTATGGCACCTTAGACTCCAACTGAAAGGCTTCCAAGGCATTAACAAAGCGCTGGGCAAGTTCCAAGGCTTTTGTCTCACTTTCATGATGAACCGTCATCTTCAGCATGGTCACAAACGGCGGATATTGAAGATCCTGACGCTGCTTCAGCTCATCCCTGGCAAAGGATACGTAATCTTGTTCGGCCGCCATGCGCAGGATAGGATTTTCCGCATCGTAGGCCTGAAAAATAACACGTCCCGGCTTATCCCCCCGCCCGGCTCGGCCAGCCGCCTGTGTCAAAAGGGCAAAACAGCGCTCACCGCTGCGAAAGTCAGGCAAGTTGAGGGTGGAATCAGCAGAAAGGATTCCGACAAGAGTCACATTGGGCACATCATGTCCCTTGGCAACCATCTGTGTTCCCAAAAGGACGTTGTACTCGCCGCTGCGAAAAGCGCGCATGATCTTTTCATGGGAAAATTTCCTTGCCGTCGTATCCTGATCCATCCGCAAGGGACGGATGCCTTCGCAGAGGGTCCTGAGACTCTCTTCTGCCTTTTCCGTTCCCGTTCCAAAAAAACGGATCCGTTTGCTCCCGCATTTGGGACAGACCTTAGGTACCGGTTCTGTGTGACCGCAGTAATGACAGACAAGCTGTGCCTGTTTGGCATGATACACAAGGGCGACGGCACAATTGGGACACTGGATTGATTCACCGCAGTCACGACACATGACAAAAGTCGAAAAACCGCGGCGGTTAAGCAGGATAATAGCCTGCTCACCGGACTTGACCGTCTCTTCAATGGCATCACGGAGCGTATCGGAAAAGACGCTTTTATTGCCTTTTTGCAGCTCTTCCCGCATATCGACAATGGAAACGGCCGGCAGATGAGCCCCCTTATGGGCACGCTCATTCATGATAAGTTCCGTATAGCGTCCTTTTTGGGCCCAGTAGTACGTTTCCAGATCCGGCGTTGCGCTACCCAAGACGACAGGCGCACCGTGAGCGTTGGCCCTTACTTGGGCAACAAGGCGGGCGTTGTAGCCCGGCCGTTCTTCCTGCTTGTAGGTACTTTCGTGTTCTTCATCGATGACGACAAGTCCCAAATCCTTGAAAGGACAAAAAACGGCACTCCGAACCCCAATCAGGACGCGGGCCTTTCCGTTTCTCATCCGGTCCCAGACATCAGCCCGTTCCGAGGCCGATAATTTGGAATGGGCCACGGCGACAGCATTGCCAAACCAGGACTTGAAGCGTTTCACAATCTGATCCGTAAGGGCAATTTCAGGTACCAGGACCATGACTTGTTTTCCATCCCGCAGAGCCTTATCGGTCAGGCGCAGATAGACCTCGGTCTTACCGCTTCCGGTCACCCCACGCAAAAGAAACGTATGGAACGTTCCCCTCTTGCGGCAGATTTCGACGGCATTGATGGCCGCTTGCTGCTCATCGGTAAGGATCATTTCATCCCTGGGAGCAGCGTCCGCATGGTAGCTGTCACGCAGGACCCGCTGCTTTCCTTCGGTAAGGATGCCTTTTGACACAAGGTTCCGGATGACGCCAGCTGATACGCCGCGGTCCTCAAGGACACGCACAGGAAGCGGATTCGTTCCTTGCAGAAGGGAAAGAACAAGGAGCTGTCCTTTCCCGCGCAGAATCCCCGCTTCTTTCTGGGCGAGACCATCTGTCGAAAGAGCAACGGTCCGTTCGAATTTTTCCTTAAGTTTATAGGTAACTTCATAGGTCAAGGAAACCGCTTTCTTGGTGATCAGGCCTTTAAGGGCCCCTTCCCCCCCCTCAAGACGGGCAATCTCTCGGCGTGTCATGGCCCCTTCTTGGGCTAAATAGGTGTAAAGGCTCCTTTCCCTTTCGGAAAGGAGCCCTTCTGCACCGGGCTCAGCATAGTAGCGTCCTACGGCAGCAATGCTTTTTTTGCCAGGAATAAAAAGCCGCAGGGCCTCTGCCAAAGGACAGAGGTAGTACTGGGCAATCCAGTGGGCAGTTCCCAGCATCTCCTCATCAAACCAAGGTTCCGTCCCGACGACGTCGACAATGGATTTGATTGCAAGGCTGGCATCAGGAGCTTCATCTGCCTCTACGATGAAGCCTTCCAGGAGCTGCCGTCCGAAAGGCACCACGACCCGCCAGCCTTCACCAATAAAGTCCAGGCTGGGAGGAACCTTGTAGGTAAATTGCCGGAAGAGGTTCTTAAGGGGCAGGTTGACAGCAACCTTTGCATAATCCATATCAATTCAACGCCTTTTTCAGTTCATCCACTTTATCAAGCCGCTCCCAAGGCAAGTCTACGTCTGTCCGGCCAAAATGTCCGTAAGTCGCGGTCTGTTTGTAAATCGGGCGGCGCAGGTCAAGGCTGCGAATGATTCCTGCCGGCGTCAGGGAGAAGGTCTCTTCGATGAGATCTGCAATTTGGGCATCATCGATGACCCCTGTTCCATACGTATTGACGCTGATGGAAACGGGCCGAGCCACACCAATGGCATAGGCAAGCTGGATTTCGCAGCGTTTGGCAAGTCCAGCTGCAACAACATTCTTTGCTACATAACGGGCTGCATAAGCAGCGGAACGATCCACCTTCGTTGGATCTTTACCGGAGAACGCACCACCGCCGTGACGGGCCATGCCGCCATAGGTATCAACAATGATCTTCCGGCCTGTCAGTCCGGAGTCACCTTGGGGGCCGCCGATTACAAAACGGCCTGTCGGATTGATATGGTATTTGGTTTTTTCATCGAGGAACCCCTCGGGAACAATGGGACGGATGACCTGTTCCATGATATCCCGACGCAGGGTTTCCTGACTGACCTCTTCGCTGTGCTGGGCCGACACAACAATCGTATCGACGCGGATAGGGCAATCGCCGTCATACTCTACGGTCACCTGTGTCTTTCCATCAGGACGCAGGTAAGGCAGGGTTCCATTCTTGCGAACCTCAGCCAAGCGACGGGCCAAACGGTGGGCCAGCGAAATGGGAAGCGGCATATATTCCGGCGTTTCATCCGTGGCATAGCCAAACATCATGCCCTGATCACCGGCACCGATCTTGTCATCACTGTCCTCTTTACCCTGCTTGGCTTCATCCGATTCATTGATGCCCTGAGCAATATCCGGGGACTGTTCATCAATGGAGATGAGGACGCCGCAGGTCGATCCATCAAACCCGTATTTGGCACGGTCATAGCCGATATCAATAACGGTCTGGCGGGCAATCTTGGCAATATCAACATAGCAGTCCGTGGAAATTTCCCCAACCACATGGATCTGACCGGTTGCCACAAGCGTTTCACAGGCAACGCGGGCATAGGGATCTTTGGCAAGGATAGCATCCAGGACAGCGTCAGAGATCTGATCGGCAATTTTGTCAGGATGTCCCTCGGTTACGGATTCTGACGTAAAGAATTTTCTCATGATTCCTCCTTTGGGTAAGAAAAAAGGCTCTCACGATGAGAGTCCTTATCTTCTCTCATCTTACAATCATTACATTGCAGGATTTAGCACCGTTGGCCATGAGGCCATGGTTGCTGTGGGTTCATAGGGCCATTCCCTCCGCCACTCTTGATGAGCATATGGAATTTTGACAATTTATTATACCCGAAAACAGTAGGAATAGCAAGGGGCACACTGGTCATTCCTCAGACCAGGAATCAGGCCGAATGGATACAGAGTGTGAACCCATAGCTTAAGAAAGATGACTTGGAAACCGTGGATCCATGCCTCATCGTACAAGGATTCGTTTCACGTAGGAGAGCCTTGCCTGGGGGCTTTTCCTTCTACCCACGTGCCGTTACCTCCCACGTCCTGCCATCAAGACAGCCATGTCCACCTTGCCAAGGAAAAATCAAATTACCAAGAAAAGAAAAAAAGAGGCCGCAAAAAATGATGATGTGTACCCCAAAAACTGGACGCATATAAATTAGTTAAATGGCATTAGTGGA
>OHBJ01002412.1_pt1 | contig 12598 bp, 8 predicted proteins | sample 1577241 | NCBI WGS metagenome assembly OHBJ01 (sample SAMEA3541594, study PRJEB24748) | human gut metagenome | biome: human gut; feature: human-associated habitat; material: faeces | place: China | collected 2012
GAGAGGTCCGATGTTGTTCAGGATAGAAGAGCTCTGGATCGTAACCGTTGTAAACCAACTCTGTGTTAGGATTGTATGCTTGAAGTTTTTCCACATGCCAGGGGGAAATGGTCGTGACCTGATCCGCCTTTCTCAATGCATTATTTCTGTCCCGCAATAATTTATGACGGAATATTTCCGTGATCTTTCTATCCAACCAGGAAAAGGTACGGAAGTTATGAGCGATATATTCGTTGGAAGCATATTGTTCGACTATGTCTCGAAGGTCGATTACTAACGGCAAATGATATTTCTCTGCTATATATTGGGCGGCCGGCAAGGGGAAAGTTCGGTATGAACTGCACAGGATACCGGCATATTCCCCTTCTTCCAGTAAACGGGAGGCGGCTTTTGCCATCTTCTTGTCTTTATAATGGAAAAAATAATCGAGTATGAATACGCATATCCACTCTAACTTTTGGAGGATTTTCCCTTTGGAATGAAAGAAATTTACATATGTGACAGGCGTTTCTCCTTTCAGGAAAGAGAACGTGCTGTCATCGATTTGCTCAGTGACAACGACAGGTTCCCATCCGGCCCGCCTCATATATTTGCATAAATAGCCCATTCGCGGTCCGAATGCAGGGGGAAACATATCACATAATATCAGTATCTTCATGATTTTATCAATTCTTCAATGATGGCGGCGAATAGTTTTCGTTGCCAGTCGCTCCCGGCGCCGAACTCTTGCAACAGCGGCAAAAATGTGGTATAATTATCCGTCAAAATATAATCGAAACAAGCGAGGAGAACCATGACCACAAAAGAATTCCAGGAGCGCAGCCTGCTGCGGATCTTCCTGTCCTATTTCAAGCCGCACCGGCGGCTGTTTGCGCTGGACATGACCTGCGCGTTCCTTATCGCGCTGGTGGACCTGGCGTTTCCTCTGGTGTCCCGCACCGCCATGTATACGTGGCTGCCGGAAAAGCAGTTTCGCGTGTTCTTCATCGTCATGGCCGCGGTGGTAGTGACCTACGCGGTGCGCTCGGGGCTGTACTTCGTGGTGGCCTACTGGGGCCACACCTTCGGCATCCGCGTGGAGGCCGATATCCGGCGGGACCTCTATCACCACATGCAGGAGCTGGGCTTCGATTTCTACGACCGGAACCGCACCGGCCAGCTGATGAGCCGCCTGACCAGCGACCTCTTTGAGGTGACGGAGCTGGCGCACCACGGCCCCGAGGACCTGTTCATCTCTGTGGTGACCATCGTGGGCGCGCTGATCGTAATGTTCTGCATCCGGTGGGAGCTGGCGCTGGTGCTGCTGATATTGCTGCCGGTGCTGCTGCTGGCGGCTCTGCGCCGCCGCAAGCAGATGAGCGCCGCCTCCCGCGCCGCCAAGCAGAAAACCGGCAGCATCAATGCCGCCATCGAGTCCGGTCTGTCCGGCGTCCGCACCACCAAGGCCTTCGCCAACGAGGACGCCCAGCAGGAGCGGTTCGACGAGGCCAACGAGGTGTTCAAGACCGCCAAGCGCGGCTTCCATAAGGAGATGGGCTTCTTCACCGCCGTCATGGAGTTTTTCACCAACATCCTGCCGGTGGCGGTGATCGCGGTGGGCGGCTGGCTCATCATGGAGGAGCGCATGGACTATGTGGACCTTATCACATTCTCCCTGTACGTCACGTCCTTTGTCAGCCCCATCCGAAAGCTGGCCAACTTCGCCGAGATGTTCTCCAACGGCTTCGCGGGCCTGAATCGCTTCGTGGAGCTGATGCGCACGGAGCCGTCTATTCAGGACGCGCCTGACGCCGTGGAGCTCAAGGACGTGCGGGGGCAGGTGGACGTGGACCACGTGTCCTTCGCCTACACCGGCGAGACGGAGGTGCTCCACGATGTGTCTCTGTCCGTCCCCGCAGGGGAGACGGTGGCGCTGGTGGGCCCCTCCGGCGGCGGCAAGAGCACCCTGTGTCAGCTGCTGCCCCGATTTTACGACGTGGACGCGGGCAGCATCCGCGTGGACGGGCTGGACGTGCGGCATGTGACCCAAAGCTCCCTGCGCCGCGCCATCGGCATCGTGCAGCAGGACGTGTTCCTGTTTGCCGATACCATCCGCGAGAACATCCGCTACGGCCGGCCGGAGGCCTCCGATGAGGAGGTGGAGGCCGCGGCGAAGCGGGCGGAGATCTACGACGACATCATGGCTATGCCCGACGGGTTCGACACCTACGTGGGCGAGCGGGGCACCCTGCTGTCCGGCGGCCAGAAGCAGCGGGTGTCCATCGCCCGCATCTTTCTGAAGGACCCGCCTATCCTCATCCTGGACGAGGCCACCTCGGCGCTGGACAGCGTGACGGAGGCGAAGATACAGGGGGCCTTCGACCGGCTGTCCCAGGGCCGCACCACCCTCATTATTGCCCACCGTCTGTCCACTATCCGCGCGGCGGACCGCATCCTGGTCATCCGGAACGGCCGCATCGCCGAGGAGGGCAGCCACGCGCAGCTGCTGGCGCTGAACGGCGCCTACGCCAAGCTGTACCACACCCAGGATCTTGGGGGAGGCGCTTATGGACAGGCGTGAATTGCTGGATAAGGCGGCCAGAGATGCCGAGGAACGGATGCTTCTGAGCCGCGTGTGGGACAAATGGGAGCAGTGCCGCCTGCGAAATGTGCCGGCGGCCACGGACTTCCTGTCGCCCCAGGAGCAGGCGTCGGCCCAGCGGCTGCTGCACATGCTGGGCGTGCAGGACGGCTATGTGTTCTTCGGCGGCTACGGCGGGGCGGAGCGGCAGCGGCTGTTCTTCCTGCCGGACTGGGCGGAGGAGCCGGAGCCGGACGCCGTGATGGCGGTAGCGGCATCGTGGTACGGCGGCGACAGCCTGACCCATCGGGATATTTTGGGCAGCCTTATGGGCTTGGGATTGACCCGCGGCACCATCGGCGATATACTGATGACAGACGGCGGGTGCCAGGTGCTGGCCCAGCCGAAAACGGCGGCCTTTCTGCTGACGGATTGGGAGTCGGCGGGCCGCGTGAAGCTGAAGACGTCGCCGCTGCCGCTGGAGGAGCTGACGCCCCCTGCCCAGCAGTGCAGAGAGGTGCGGGACACCGTGTCCTCCCTGCGGCTGGACAACGTGCTGGCGGCGGGATTCTCCATCAGCCGCGGCAAGGCGGCGGAGGCCGTGGAAAAGGGCGCGGCGCAGGTGAACTGGACCGTCTGCCAGAAGCCGGATAAGCCGGTGACGGCGGGGGATACCATCACCTGCCGCGGATTGGGGAAATGCGTGCTGGACAGTGTGGGCGGCCCCACGAAAAAGGGACGTCTGCCGGTGGTTATCCGGCGCTTTATATAAGGAGTAGCTGTTATGGATCAGAAGAAGATCGACCGCATCAACGAGCTGGCCCGCAAGGCCAAGGCCGAGGGCCTCACCGAGGAGGAACAGAAGGAACGGGAGGTGCTGCGCCAGGAGTATCTGGACGCGATCATGGGTAACCTGCGGCGGGAGCTGGACAACACCTATATCGTAGACGAACACGGCAACAAGCGGAAGCTGCAGGGAAAGGGGTTCAAGTCCTGATGGCATACGAATACGACAACGACAACGGATTCCGGCCGGAGCGGCCCCAGCCGCCTAAGAAGGACAACGACATCGGCGCGTGGATCTTCATCGCCGTCATGTTTACCGTGGCGTGGCCCATCGGCCTGATCCTGCTGCTCATCAAGCTCAGCGAGAGCGGCAACAAAAAGAAGAATGCCCACCGGACAACGGGGCAGAGCGGACAGCGCACCTCCCAGCGGGTGGGGCAGACCGCCCAGGCGGAGAAGGCCCGCACCGCCGTGAAGCAGGTGACGCAGACGCCGGACTATACCGACAAGGGCGGCCGGACCATGAAAATCATCGGCGCCATTCTGGGGATCGCGGGATGCCTGGCGCTGTTCTCCGCCGTGGGGGATAACCTGTCCTACGCCTATCACTACAACGAGTGGTGGTACTTTGCGCGGCAGCTGTTCTATCCACTGGGTATGACGGCCGGCGGCGTATCCCTGCTGCTGGGCAGCGGGGTCATGAAGCGCCGTCAGCGCCGGTTCGCCACGTACCTGCGCACCGCGGGGCAGAAGCCCGCCGTGCCCCTGGACTATCTGGCCCGTGCGGCGGACGTATCCCGCCGCCGTGTAGAGAAGGACCTGAGCCTCATGCTGGAGAAGGGCCTGTGGGGCGACGAGGCGTACATCGACATGGGCAGCGGTATGCTGTTCCGGTCTCAAGCCGCCGCCACCGCCTATTTTGACAGGACCCGCCAGCAGAAGGAGGAACAGGAGCAGTCTCAGGTGCAGCCGGAGGCGGCGGAGGGCTACACCGGTATCCTGCGCCAGATCCGCCAGCTTAACGACCGCATCGCCGATGAGACGCTCAGTCTCAAGATCGACCGGATCGAGCAGGTGTCGGGCCGTATCTTCAAGGCCATCGAGGACGATCCCGGCAAAAAGGACGCCGCCGGTACGTTCCTGAACTACTACCTGCCCACCACGCTGAAGCTGCTGGAGAACTACGCCGACTTTGAGGAGGCGGGGGTCAGCGGCGAGAACCTGTCCCAGGCCAAGAGCCGCATCGCGGCCACCATGGACAATATCGTGGCGGGCTTCGAGCACCAGCTGGACGAGCTGTACCGCACCGACGCCATGGACGTGGACAGCGACATCCGCGTCATGGAGACCATGCTGCGCCGCGACACCGCCAGTGCAGCCGACGACTTCGGTCTGGGCGGCGCCGCCGTGCAGCGCCAGTCGGAGGAGGAATAATACACAGGGGAGACGCAGTCTGCGGACTGCGCTCCCTTTCGCGCTTTTCCGGAGGTTACCGGTAACGGGTTTCGCAAAAAGGCAGGCTGTGTTTATTGACGGAGATACACAAAAAGGGTACAATGCAGACAGCAGAGAGACATCTCCGCCCTGTTTCGCCGCCATCGGCGCGGCGGATGTGATATGGTGCGGGAAAAGGAGAGAGGTCATGACCAAGGAGATGGAGCGCTTCCGCGGCGGGAGCTGGGACAGCGCGTATACATATCTGGGCGCACACCCCGCCCCGCAGGGCTACACCTTCCGCGTCTGGGCGCCCCATGCCCGCCATGTGGCGCTGGCCGGCGACTTCAACGGCTGGCAGCCCGCGGACATGCACCGCGACGAGGACGGCGTGTGGTCCCTGACGGCGGAGAACGCCGCCGTGTACGATGCCTATAAGTACGTCGTCAACGGCGCGGATGGCCGCACCGTGTGGAAGGCTGACCCCTTTGCATTCCACGCCCAGACCCGCCCGGGCACCGACAGCAAGGTGTACGACCTGTCGGAGTACGGCTGGCACGACGGGGCGTGGCGGGAGAAGTGCGCGGCGGAGCCGCCGGTGAACGGCCCGCTGCTGATCTACGAGGTGCATCTGGGCTCCTGGCGCCGCCATGAGGACGGCACCAGCCTCAGCTACCGTGAGCTGGCCCGCCAGCTGCCCGCCTACGTCAGGAGCATGGGCTACAACTTCGTGGAGCTGCTGCCGGTGACGGAGTACCCGCTGGACGACAGCTGGGGGTATCAGTGTACCGGCTACTTCGCTCCCACCAGCCGCTACGGAACGCCTCACGACTTCATGGCGCTGGTGGATGCCCTGCATCAGGCGGGGCTGGGCGTCATTCTGGACTGGGTGCCCGCCCACTTCTGCAAGGACAGCCACGGGCTCATCGAGTTCGACGGCACCTGCCTGTACGAGTATGGCGATCCCCTGAAATGGGAGCACACCGGATGGGGCACGCGGGTGTTTGACTTCGGCAAGCCCGAGGTGTGCAGCTTCCTGCTGTCCTCCGCGGCCTACTGGCTGCGGGAGTACCACATCGACGGCCTGCGGGTGGACGCGGTGGCGTCCATGCTGTATCTGGACTACGACCGGCAGGGCGGCGCGTGGCGTCCCAACTGCCATGGCGGGCGGGAGAATCTGGAAGCCATCGAGTTCCTGCGGGCGCTGAACCGCACGGCCTTTGCCGTAGATGGCAGCGCCCTGATGGTGGCGGAGGAGTCCACGGCCTGGCCGCTGGTGACGTACCCGCCGGAGCAGGGGGGGCTGGGCTTCAACCTGAAGTGGAACATGGGCTGGATGAACGACCTGTGCCACTATCTGAAGATGGACCCCTATTTCCGCCAGTTCCACCACAAGGACGTGACCTTCTCCATGGTCTACGCCTTTTCCGAGAACTACGTGCTGCCCCTGTCCCACGACGAGGTAGTACACATGAAAGGCTCCCTGCGGGGCAAGATGCCCGGCGACGACTGGCGGCAGCTGGCGGGCGTGCGGGGATTCTACGCCTACATGCTGTGCCACCCGGGAAAGAAGCTGCTGTTCATGGGCACGGAGCTGGGCCAGTGGCACGAGTGGGCGTTTCAGGGCCAGCTGGACTGGTATCTGCTGGACGACCCCGCCTGCCGCGGTACCCACGAGTGCATCCGCCAGCTGAACCGGCTGTACCGCCGGAACCGCAGCCTGTGGGAGAACGACCGCAGCTGGGACGGCTTTGAGTGGCTGGTGGCCGACGATAATCACAACAACGTGCTGGTGTTCCTGCGCCGCGACCGGAGGGGGCACGAGCTGATCTGCGCGGTGAACTTCGCGCCGGTGCCGTGGGAAAACTACCGCTTCGGCGTGCCGGACCATGCGTATTATGAGGAGATCTTCAACACGGACGATATCCACTGGGGCGGCAGCGGCGTCTGCGCCGACGGCCCCATCGCCGTGGAGGCTGTCCCGTCCCACGGGCGGGAGCAGTCCATCGCTCTGACCATCCCGCCGCTGGGCGCGGTGATCCTGCGGGGCCACGGCAAACGGAAACGGAAAAAAGAGGAATCAGGAGGTACGCAAGCATGAAGAAAGAATGTGTGGCCATGCTGCTGGCCGGCGGACAGGGAAGCAGACTCTACGTCCTGACCGGCAATATGGCCAAGCCCGCCGTCCCCTTCGGCGGCAAGTTCCGCATCATCGACTTTCCTCTGTCCAACTGCACCAACTCCGGCATCGACACGGTAGGCGTGCTCACCCAGTACCGCCCGCTGGAGCTGAACAGCTACATCGGCAGCGGCCAGCCCTGGGAGCTGGACCGCATGTCCGGCGGCGTCCACATCCTGCCGCCCTACCAGTCCGCCACCGGCGCCGTCTGGTATAAGGGCACGGCCAACGCCATCTACCAGAACCGCGGCTTTGTGGACCTGTACGATCCGGAGTACGTGCTGGTGCTGTCCGGCGACCACATCTATAAGATGGACTATTCCGACATGCTCCGCCGCCACAAGGAGGCCGGAGCTGCCTGCACCATCTCTGTCATGGAGGTGCCTTGGGAGGAGGCCAGCCGCTTCGGCATCATGTCCGTGGACGAGCAGGACCGCATCACCGAATTCGCCGAAAAGCCCAGGGAGCCCAAGAGCAATCTGGCGTCCATGGGCATCTATATCTTCACCTGGAGCAAGCTGAAGGCGTACCTCGCCGCCGATGAGGCGGACCCCAACAGCGACAACGACTTCGGCAAGAACATCATCCCTGCCATGCTCTCGGCGGGAGAGACCATGGCGGCCTACCGCTTCGAGGGCTACTGGAAGGATGTGGGCACGCTGGACTCCCTGTGGGACGCCAATATGGATATGCTGTCCCCGGGCTCGGGCCTGAACCTGCTGGACAAAAAGTGGCCCATCTACGGCCGCACCCCCAACTGCCCGCCCACGTTCGTGGGGCCGGAGGGCGACATCGGCAACAGCGCCGTGGCCAAGGGCTGCACCATTCTGGGCGAGGTGAAGAACACCGTCCTGAGCTACGGCTCCTCCGTGGCGGAGGGGGCGCAGGTGTCCTACTCCGTGGTGATGCCCAACGCCGTCATCGAGGCGGGAGCCAGGGTGTCCTATGCCATCGTGGGCGAGGGCTGCCATGTGGGTAAGAACGCGGTGGTGGGCGGCACCCCGGGCAGCGTGGACTTCGACCGCTGGGGCATCGCCGTGCTGGGACCCCACACCGCCGTCCCCGACGGCGGCGTGGTGGAGCCGAAAATGATGCTGGGAGCCAACGGCAAGGAGGTACGGCCATGAAAGGTATGCACGGGATCATCTTCTCCTATGAAAAGCGGACGGACCTGCGGGAGCTCATCGCCGACCGCATCCACGGCTCCATCCCCTTTGCCGGAGACTATCGGGTCATCGACTTCGTGCTCTCCGCCATGGTCAACGCCGGTATCACAGACGTGGGCGTCATCATGCACGGCAAATGCCAGTCCATGCTGGATCATCTGGGCTCCGGCAAGAGCTGGGATCTCAGCCGCAACCACGGCGGCCTGACGCTGCTGCCCGCCTTTGCCTACAACGAAAAGCGGGGCGCGGGCGGCCAGTACCGCGGCAAGGTGGAGGCCCTGGCCGGCGTCATGAACTACCTCAAGGGCATCCGGCAGGATTACGTGCTGCTATCGGACAGCGACCTGGTCATCAACCTGCCGCTGGAGGACGTGCTGCGCCGCCATATCGACAGCGGCGCGGACATGACGGCGTTGTGTACCACCGTCCCGGGCGACGTGTCGGACACCTACTTCACGGTGAACGATACCGGCCGCATCACCGACACCGTCTATGACGTGTTCGCCCCCATGGGCTGCCGCTGCCTGAATATGTTCGTCCTCAGCAAGGAACTGCTGCTGCAAATGGTGACGGAGTGCGCCAGCCGCAATCAGTTCAGCTTCCACCGCAGCATCCTGCGGGAGATGGGGAAGCGCTATCACTTCCACGCTTATGTCTACGATGGCTACGCCGCCCGCATCAACAGCGTCCAGAGTTATTACCAGCGCAGCATGGAGCTGCTGGACCCCGCCCTGCGGCAGGCCCTGTTCTGCCCTGAGCGTCCGGTGTACGGCAAGGAAAACGACTCCCCCTCCAGCTATATCGACCCCAGCGGCCCCTGCGTCAATTCCCTGATCGCCGACGGCTGCGACATTCAGGGCAGCGTGAAAAACTGCATTCTGTTCCGGAATGTGCGCATTGAAAAGGGGGCAAGCGTGGAAAACTGTATCCTGTTCAAGGATACGGTGGTGAAAAGCGGCGCGGTGCTGCGCAGCGTCATCACCGACAAACACGTGACCGTGAGCGACAATGTGACGCTGATGGGTCACGAGCACTATCCCATCGTTATCGCCAAGGGCAGCACAGTCTGAGCGCTGCCGGAGAAAGGAGCTGCGGTATGAAGATCCTGTATGTGTCCAGCGAGGCGTTCCCCTTCTGCAAGACCGGCGGACTGGCGGACGTGGCGGGCAGCCTGCCCTCTGCACTGGCCCGAAACGGCGACCAGGTGGCGGTGATCCTGCCGCTGTATGGCCAGATCGGCCAGCAGTGGCGGCAGCAGATGACCTTCCGCCGCTACATCTACGTGGACCTGGGCTGGCGCCACCAGTACTGCGGCCTGTTCTCGCTGGAGAAGGACGGCGTGACATGGTACTTCGTGGACAACGAGCACTATTTCTGCCGCGGCGCGCTGTACGGCGAGTACGACGACGGCGAGCGCTTTGCCTTTTTCTGCAAGGCGGTCATCGACCTGCTGCCCAGTCTGGACTGGATGCCCGACATCCTCCACTGCAACGACTGGCAGACGGCGCTGGTGCCCATCTATCTCAAGGATGTCTGCACCCGCTGGGAGGCGGTGCGCCGCATCCGCACGGTGTTCACTATCCACAACATCGAGTATCAGGGACGCTACGGCGCGGACACCGTGGACCAGCTGTTCGGGCTGGATCGCGGCTGGTACAACGACGGCACCCTCCAGATGGACGGCGATGTGAACCTGATGAAGGGCGCCATGCTGGTGTCCGATGCTGTTACCACCGTCAGCCCCACCTACGCCGCCCAGCTTCACGACGCCGCCTATGCCGAGGGCATGGAGGGCGTGGTGCGCATGATCGACGGGAAGTTCTCCGGCGTGGTGAACGGGCTGGACGTGGCGGGCTACGACCCCGCCCATGATCCCGCTCTGCCGGAGAATTACGACGTGGATCACATGGCGGGCAAGGCCGCCTGTAAGGCGTCTCTGCAAGCATCGCTGGGCCTTGCGCAGGAACCGGACACACCGCTGATGGGCATCGTCAGCCGTCTGGTGGGCCACAAGGGTCTGGATATCGTGGAGCAGGGGCTGGACGGCATCATGGCCACCGGCTGCCAGCTGGTGGTGCTGGGCAAGGGCGAGAGCCGCTACGAGGACTTTTTCCGCGGCAAGGCGTGGGAGTACGGCGGCCGCCTGTCGGCCCAGATCACCTACGCCGAGGATCTGGCCCGCCGCGTCTACGCGGGCTGCGACCTGTTTCTGATGCCCTCCCGCAGCGAGCCCTGCGGCCTGAGCCAGATGATCGCCATGCGCTACGGCGCGGTGCCCATCGTGCGGAGCACCGGCGGCCTGGCGGACACCGTGCGCTCCTGCCAGGTGGGGCAGGAGGACGGCACCGGCTACCTGTTCGGCGACTATGACGCCGGGGCCATGCTCTCCGTCATCGGTCAGGCCACCGGCCTGTACCGGGGCGACCGGACAGGCTTCGACACCGTTCGATACCGGGGCATGACCGCGGACTTCAGCTGGGGCCGCAGTGCGGCGGCCTACCGGCACATTTATGAGAACCTTTGACCCAAGGAGGAGTTACCCGATATGACCTACAACAAAGAGACCCTGAAAGAGGCCATCGTGCAGAAGCTGCGCCTCAACTACGGCTGCACCGAGCAGCAGGCCACCGACGGCGAGATGATGAAGGCCTGCGCCATGGTCCTGCGGGACATCATGGCCGAGCACGGCGTACAGACCCGCGAGGAGACGGCCCACGAGGGAAAGCGCAAGGTCCACTACCTGTCGCTGGAGTTCCTGATGGGCCGCAGCCTGATGAAAAACGCCTTCAATCTGGCGCTGCTGGAGCCCCTGACCGCCGCCATCGGCGAGCTGGGCTTCAAGGCGGCGGACATCTTCGACATGGAGCCGGACGCCGGCTTGGGCAACGGCGGTCTGGGCCGTCTGGCCGCCTGCTATCTGGACAGCATGACCACGCTGGAGATCCCCGCCGCGGGCTACTCCATCTGCTACGAGCTGGGCATCTTCAAGCAGAAGATCGTGGAGGGCCAGCAGGTGGAGCTTCCGGACGACTGGATGCAGCTGGGCGACGCCTGGCTCCTGCCCAAGCTCCAGGAGGCGGAGGAGGTCCACTTCGGCGGCAAGGTCCGCACCCGCTGGGATAACGGCCACCTGATGGTGGTCCACGAGGACTATACCCGCGTTATGGCCGTGCCCTGCGACATGGAGATCGCCGGCTACGACACCGACCACGTCGACACCCTGCGCCTGTGGCAGGCCCGCAGCCCCAAGCCCATCGACATGAAGCTGTTCAGCCAGGGCCAGTACCTGCAGGCGTCGGAGGAGCGAGCCATGGCGGACGCTATCAGCCAGGTGCTCTATCCCGAGGACAACCACTACGAGGGCAAGTCCCTGCGCCTGAAGCAGCAGTATTTCTTCGTCTCCGCTACCATGCAGTCCATCACCCGCAAGCACATCGAGAACTACGGCACCCTGAAGAACTTCCACGAGAAGAACGTCATCCAGATCAACGATACCCACCCCGCGCTGGTGATTCCCGAGCTGATGCGCATCCTGGTGGACGACGCGGGCCTGGACTGGGACGAGGCGTGGCACATCGTCACCCACTGCGTGGCCTACACCAACCATACGGTGATGGCCGAGGCACTGGAGGTCTGGCCGCAGCAGCTGTTTGAGACGCTGCTGCCCCGCATCTGGCAGATCCTGCAGGAGATCGCCCACCGCTGGCAGCGGCAGGTGGAGGACTATTTCCACGATCCCGCCAAGACCGCCAAGCTGGCCATCATCTGGGACGGCCACGTGCGCATGGCCAACCTGTGCCTGGCGGGTACTATGGCCGTCAACGGCGTATCGGCCCTGCACTCCGAGATCCTGCGCAAGGACGTGTTCCAGGAAGCCTGCCAGATGATGCCCGACAAGTTCAAGAACGTCACCAACGGCATCGACCACCGCCGCTGGCTGCCCCAGATCAACCGCGGCCTTAACGACCTGATCTGCGACCTCACCGGCGATGGCTACCTCACCCGTCCCCAGGAACTGAAAAAGCTGGAGGCCTACGCCGACGACGCGTCGGTGCTCCGGCGGCTGGAGGAGATCAAGCACCAGAATAAGCTGGCCTTCGCCGCCTACGCCAGGAAGCAGCAGGACGTGGTGCTGAACACCGACGCCATCTTCGACGTACAGGTGAAGCGGCTTCACGAGTACAAGCGCCAGCTGCTGAACGTGCTGCACATCATCTATCTGTACCAGCGGCTCCAGGATGATCCCAACATGGATATGCGGCCCCAGACCTTCCTGTTCGGCGCCAAGGCCGCTCCGGGCTACGCCGTGGCCAAGCGCATCATCCACCTTATCAACTCCCTGGCCGCCCAGATCGACCGCGATCCCATCTGCAAGGACAAGCTGCAGGTGGTGTTCCTGGAGAACTACCGGGTCTCTCTGGCGGAGATGCTGATGCCCGCCAGCGAGGTGAGCCAGCAGATCTCCACCGCCGG
>OHBJ01002414.1_pt1 | contig 12591 bp, 11 predicted proteins | sample 1577241 | NCBI WGS metagenome assembly OHBJ01 (sample SAMEA3541594, study PRJEB24748) | human gut metagenome | biome: human gut; feature: human-associated habitat; material: faeces | place: China | collected 2012
CTTTAGGGGAAAAACTATCAATTGACAGTTTTTAGGTGCTATTTGATAGATTTCGCTGCCCCGCGCCCGCTGCTCTCGCTTCCTGCAAATCCTGCCAAGGAGGAATCGCCCATGCCCTACGATCTGCAAGCCAGCCTTTCCGCCTACCGCCCCTGCAACGAGCAGGAACAGCGGGATCTGCCGCTGCTCCTCCATGCGCTTGCCCTGCCGGATAGCTTTACCCGCCGGAATGAAACCGCCCATTTTACTGCCTCGGCATGGGTGGTGAACCCCGCACGGGATAAGGTGCTGATGATCTACCACAATATTTTTAAGAGCTGGAGCTGGACAGGCGGACACGCTGATGGTGAAACCGACCTTTTGGCGGTGGCGCTGCGGGAGGTTTCCGAGGAAACGGGGCTGCATACGCTCCGTCCCGTCAGTAAGGAGCTTTTCTCGGTAGAGATCCTGACGGTGGACGGACACGAAAAACGGGGGCGGTATGTCCCCTCTCACCTGCATCTCAACTGCACCTATCTCATCGAAGCGGACGATACTGAGCCGCTTTCGGTCAAGCCGGACGAAAACAGCGGCGTGCGGTGGTTTGCCCCGCAGGAGGCGCTTGCCGCCTGTACTGAGCCATGGATGCGCGACCGCATTTACCAAAAGCTCATTCAAAAATCGACACATTTTTAAAGCGTAAAGGGAGGGACTGCCATGAAGCCGCATGAAACCACTACCCAGTGCGTGGAACGCAAGCTGGAGCGCAAGCTCCGCCTGATCCGCGTCGCACGCGGGGAGGAGCCTGCCGACATTGTATTCAAAAACGCCACCTATCTTAATGTTTTCAGCAATGATTTCTGCCATGGAGATATTGCTGTTTCCGATGGTTTGATTGCCGGCATCGGCAACTACCACGGCAGTGAGGAGGTCGATGTCTCCGGCAAATTTGTCTGTCCCGGCTTCATTGATGCCCATATCCATTTGGAAAGCAGCATGGTCTCCCCCGCCGAATTTGCCCGCGCTGTGGTGCGGCACGGTACCACCACCATCATCACCGATCCGCATGAGATCGCCAATGTCATGGGGGTAGACGGTATCCGCTATATGCTGGAGGCAACCGAGGAGTTGCCCATTGATGTTCACTTTATGCTGCCGAGCTGTGTGCCTGCCACCCCGATGGACGAGAGCGGCTGCAGTCTGGACTATCTCGCCATCGACCCGCTGTATGAGCACCCCCGCGTGCTGGGGCTGGCGGAGATGATGAACTATGTCGGCGTCATTAACGGCGATCCCGAGGTTATCAGCAAAATACTGGCAAGCCAGGCACACCACAAAAAGATCGACGGTCATGCTCCCGAGCTTTCCGGTGCTGACCTCAATGCCTACATTGCTGCCGGCGTCTACTCCGACCACGAAAGCAGCACCTACCAAAATGCGCTGGAAAAGCTGCAGCTCGGTCAGTTTATTATGATCCGTGAGGGCACCGCCGCACGCAATCTGCGGGCGCTTCTGCCGCTGCTCAATCAGCAGTATTACTCCCGCTGCATGTTTGCCACGGACGATAAGCACCCCCTTGATCTTTTGCGGGGCGGTCACATCGACCACATCATTCGGGAAGCCATTGCCTGCGGCACCGATCCCATCATTGCCATCAAGGTGGCAAGTCATCAGGCGGCGCGCTACTTCCTGATGAATAACAAGGGTGCCATTGCCCCCGGTTATCTTGCTGATCTGGTCGTCTTTGATAACTTCCGCCACTTCCACATCGAGCAGGTGTATAAGCGCGGGCACTGCGTCTTTGCAAACGATGCGGTCTCGCCCTTTGCCCCACCTGCAGTCGATCCTGTCCTTTCCCGCCGTGCGCACGATACCTTCCGCATTGCTCCCGTCACGCCGCAGCAGCTTGCCGCCGGAGACCTGCCGGTCATCGGACTGGTCGCAGGTGAGATCATTACCCAGAACCTCGGCAGAGCCGAAGCCCCCGATCCCGACCGCGATCTTCTGAAGATTGCCGTGGCGGAGCGCCACCACAATACCGGTCACATCGGTCTGGGCTATGTAAAAGGCTACGGTCTGCGGCAGGGTGCAGTCGCCACCAGCATTGCACACGATTCCCACAATATCATTGCCGTCGGTACCAATAATGATGACCTTGCCTTTGCCATCAACCGTATTGCCGAGCTGCGCGGAGGCATTGCGGTCGTTGATGGCGGAAAGATCCTTGCTGAGTTGCCGCTGCCGGTTGCCGGGCTGATGAGCGATGCCCCACTGGAGGAGGTCAACGACCTGTTGGAGCAGGCAAAAGCCGCCGCCCACCGTCTCGGTGTCTCCGCCGGCATTGATCCCTTTATGACCCTCTCCTTTATGAGTCTGCCGGTTATTCCCTCCCTCAAAATCACCACGCGCGGCGTCTTTGATGTAGAGCAGTGGAAATATATCTGATTCAGCATTCAGCCGAAACCGTGTCCGCTTTTGGGGGCACGGTTCTGTGTGTTTGTCCCAAAAACAAATGACTATCCATCGAAAACATTGTCTTTCCTTTCGCAGTTTTATGTGTTAAAATATTGGTATTCGATTTTTGCCGCAGGCTTCCCCATGCGGGGTCATTCCTCCGCTTCGGTCGAGCCGACCCTTTCGGGCAGCTCTCCCCCGCTCCGGAACGCCCCCGCCGAAAATTCTTTCAAAGGAGTGACAGTGTGTGAATTTTTCCGTCAACAGCCCTATTCTGTTTGTGCTTGCCGGCATCATCATTTTTGCCGTGCTGGCACAGTCGGTCTTTTTTCTGGTACGCGCCGTGCGCCGCAGCAAGGAGATCGGCATGGACCAGCAAAAGCTGCGTAAAACGATGATCACCGCCGGTGTCTTTACCATTGCCCCCGCCGTTGCCATTGTTATCAGCGTCATCACCCTTTCCAAGGATCTGGGTCTGCCGCTGCCGTGGCTGCGTCTTTCGGTCGTCGGCTCCCTTTCCTATGAGACCATTGCCGCCACCAATGCCGAGAGCGCCATGGGTCTGGTGTTCGGTCAGGTCTCCTCGCTTACTGCCTCCCAGTATGTCACCATTGCTTGGGTTATGACCATCAGCATCATGCTGGGCATCTGGCTGGTACCGCTCATCGGCAAAAAGCTGCAGGGCGGCATGTCCCGGATAGAAAACCGCGATAAGCGCTGGGGCGATATCCTCTCCTCCGCCCTTTTCATCGGTATGATTGCCGCCTTCCTCGGCTACGTGTTCTGCGATTTCGGCACCATCTTCCACGGCGACCCCTCCGGTCTCATTCCGGTGTGCGTCATGGTCGTCTCCGCCGTCATCATGGCGCTGTGCGGTCTTATCATGAAAAAGACCGGCTGGCACTGGGTAGGCGATTACGCCCTGCCGATGAGTCTGATTCTCGGCATGGCTTCCGCCATTCCCATCACCGGCTGGCTATCCTGAGGAAAGGAGGACGAAAACATGAAAAAAGCCAATATGACCTATATGGATTCCGTCCACCACTATGGACGCATCTGGAACCTTTCGATGATGGTACTGCTTTTGATGTTCCCCGCCGCCGTCTCCATCATCTTCCACGCCCCCGCCGATGGCAAGGGACTCCTGATGGGGCTGATCGCCACCGCCCCCATGTACTGGGCGGTCGGTTTTATCGAAACGCTGACCTATGTACCCATGCTGGGCGCAGGCGGCAGCTACCTTTCGTTTGTCACCGGCAACATCAGCAACCTCAAGCTGCCCTGCGCCCTCAATGCGCTGGAGCAGGCTGATGTAAAAGCCAACAGCGAGGAGGGCGAGATCGTCTCCACCGTTGCCATTGCCGTTTCCAGCATTGTCACCACCCTCATTATCATTCTGGGCGTCATTCTCATTATTCCGCTTACCCCCGTGCTGGAAAGCCCCGCCTTGGCGCCTGCCTTCGCGCAGATCCTGCCCGCCCTGTTCGGCGGTCTGGGCGTGGTATTCATCTCGAAGAACGCCAAGCTCTCCATCGCTCCCATCTGCCTGATGCTGGTGCTGTTTATCTTCGTCCCCGCCCTCAATGCCGGTACCGTCGGCATTATGGTGCCGGTCAGTGTTCTGTTCACAGTGGGCGTTGCCCGTATCCTGTATAAAAAGGGAATTCTGTAATATCATTCAAGGAGGTTCTTTTCCGTGATCGTTTTGTATGTGATCTTAGCCGTTCTGGTTCTGCTGGCTGCTGTTGTGCTGCTGCGCACCGCGGCGTTCCGCCCCAAAGCGGAGACTGCCAAGACCTATGAAGCGGTCGAGTTTGACCGTGAAACCGCCGTCAGCAATCTGCAGCGGCTGATCCGCTGCCGCACCGTCAGCTACGCCGATTCCGCCAAGGAGGATCCGGCGGAATTTGAAAAGCTCATCGCCCTGCTGCCGGAATTATATCCCCATGTTTATGAAAAATGCACCCTCACCCGCCTGCCTGACCGCGGACTGCTGTTTTACTGGGCAGGAAAGTCTCATGATGAGGCTTCGGTGATGATGGCGCACTTTGATGTGGTGCCTGTGGAGGAGGAGAACTGGAAAAAGCCTCCCTTTGAGGGCATCATCGAGGACGGCGTGCTGTGGGGACGCGGCACCCTTGATACCAAGGTCACCTTTAACGGCGTGCTGACTGCCGCCGACCACCTCATTGCCGAGGGCTTCCAGCCGGAGCAGGACGTTTACTTTGCCTTCTCCGGTCAGGAGGAGATCAACGGCCCCGGCGCCACCAATATTGTCCACTGGTTCCAGGAGCACAACATCAATATCCAGCTTGTCGTTGATGAAGGCGGCGCGGTGGTCGAAGATGTTTTCCCCGGCGTCAAGCAGCCCTGCGCCCTCATCGGTATTGCCGAAAAGGGCATGATGAATCTGGAGTACAGCGTTTCCTCCGCCGGCGGTCACGCCTCCGCGCCCAAGCCCCACACCCCCGTGGGTGTGCTGGCAGATGCCTGCTGCAAGGTGGAAAATCACCCCTTTGCCATGCACATTACTGCGCCGGCAGCCAAGATGTTCGATACCCTCGGCCGTCATTCCACCTTCCTTTACCGCATGATCTTCGCCAACCTCTGGCTCTTTGGCGGCGTGCTGGATAACCTGTGCAAAAAGCAGGGCGGCGAGCTGAACGCCCTGATGCGCACCACCGTGGCTTTCACCCAGATGCAGGGCAGCAAGGCTTCGAATGTTATTCCGCCCAGTGCCTCCATGGTCAGCAATATGCGGCTCAATCCCGCCGATACCATGGAGAGCGCCATGGCGTATATCCGTGGGGTCATCGGCAATGACGCCGTCAAGCTACGTTGCGTCGAGGGCATGAACCCCAGCCCCATCAGCGAGACCGACTGCCCCGCGTGGGATAAGGTTGCTTCCGCCGTAGCGGGTACCTGGCAGGGCTCTCTTGTTTCTCCCTACCTGATGGTACAGTGCAGCGACAGCCGTCATTACGGGCCCGTCAGCAACCATGTTTACCGCTTCTCCGCCATGGATCTCACTGCTGAGGAGCGCGGCACCATTCACGGCAACAACGAGCGGATCCGCACCGAGGTCATCGGTCGCGCGGTGGAGTTCTATATCCGCCTGATGAGTCAGTGCTGACCTCATAATACCACCTAACTGCCCCCGACCGTTTCAGTCGGGGGCAGTTTCCATGCTGTTATTCACTTTTCGGGGTATGCAGAGTAATATATCACACCAACCCCCGCTGCCCACGTGTTGCCTCTGTCGCTGCACTCGCCTATCTTTTCGCCCTGCTTCACCGTATCGCCGGGCTTTAGGGTTACATTCTTCAGGTGTCCGTACAGGATCGCGCTGCCGTCCTCGTGCCGGATCAAAACCAGATTTTCTCTTCCCATTTCACCGGTCATACCCTCTTTCAGCTTGTTTGGCACTTTTTCCACCACACCATCTCGCATGGCGACCGCTGCGGTTCCCGCCGGCGCTTCAAAAAGCCGGTAAGTAGGACAGCTTGCCCCGATTACCCCTCGGGACATTGTCCCGTTTTTCACCGGAGCAATGTATGCGCTGTCCTCTGTCCACTCCACAGTTTCCATGGGCAGAACAGGGTTCTCATATGCGTTTCGGCCTACCGTAAAGCCCGTCACGGTTCCGTCCCGGGCGGTCTTCAGCGTTATATCCTCCTCCCGCACCAGACTGAACTCAATGCCGAAAACTCCCGAAGAACCGTTTCCGAAATTTCCGCTGTCTCCCGTTGTTCCCAGCTGCGTATAAGCGATCACTTCATCGCCTGCCTGCACATAAAGCTCCTCGCAATGGGCATATACCGCATACAGCCCGTTTTCCTGCCGTATCAGGATACACCGACCCATTCCTTGGTTCCAGCCCTTCTCCGCAGTATATACGACCGTTCCGGCTTGCAGTGCGGTAAACGGGGTCCCTTTCTGTCGGCTGTAGAATGCCGTCACACCCCGAACCGGCTCCTCAAGTCGGTATCCGGCAAACGGCTCCCTGTAATAATATCGGTCAAATATCTCCTCAAAAGCCGGTTCGTCCTCCGCTGCGGGGGATTGCCGCAAAAGGTTGACTCCGCCGCAGTAGATCGCCTCGATCTCCTCCGGCGCTATGGCCCTGCAGAATATCATCTTCATTTCTGTTTTTGTTGCTGTCTGGTTCCCGTCTCTGCTTCTCAACTCGACCGCCGTGCCGTCTTTCAAATACACAGCCCAGCCCAGCGACGAGTCTACCGGCCGGTTTATCGTGATTTCCATCGAGATCGGAGAGCATTTCACCGTTACGCCCTCCGCCGCAGCCAGCTCCACACTCTCTACTGTTTGCGGAATATCGAAGTTGACCTCCCACTCGGCGTCATACTCCGGTACCCGCTGCCATCTTCCCGGCTGGATAAATTGCAGGTTTGGCAGCTCCTCCTCCGCCACATCATAATAAAACACCTGATGGTAAATACCGCCAGACCCACCGACATTCTCCACGCTCTCCCCTGTGCTGTCGCAAAGGACTCCATGGGGCGGGCTGTCCGGTTCAGTACAGTCCTCTCTGCTGCACGAAAAAACATACAGCCTGCCATCTTCATAGTACGCCATATCAATGGTTTGTACCACTTCACCATCGGTGTTGACTACCTCATAGCTGCCCTCACCGTCACCTATCATCTGCGGGTAGTTCGAGATCCACTCGTCAAGATCTACCCCCTTGCGCACGGCGCTGTCGCACAGCGCTTTCATATCCACCTTCGCAATAAAGGTATCTGCCGTCCGCTTCAGATGTCCCAGCCCGCTCACCCGCAGGTGGGCGGTGCTGTCCCGCATGGCGTCGTTCCAATCCGCCACCAGATAGCCGCACAGAATATTGCTCTTTTCCTTGGGGGGCTGCGCCGAGAACACAGCCCCGCCGCCGGTATCCACGCTTGCCTCGCCAAAATCCAGCCAACCGTCCGCCGTGCTTCTCTCATCAAAGATTGCCGCGGGTGCCCGCATCTCCCACAGCAGGTACAGCACCCGCTCGTCCGCCAGCGCTTCCGTCACCGTAAAGGTGATGTCCTCGGCGTTTACCGTCACGTCAAGCGGCTCGGTGCTCTCCGTGAGCTCCTCCGGCTTTGTCCCCAGCACCTGCTGCCACCCAAAATATTTCCCCGCCGCCAGTACAGTGGCGGTCAGCAGCACCACGGCAGCCGCCAGTGGCAGCACCCACCGCAGCCACAGCACCTTTTTCCCCGTCTGGGCGGTACTCGCTTCCTCTATCATCTCCGTTGGGGCTTCTCCCAACAGTACCCACAGGTCCTCCCGCTTCATAGCGTGATCTCCTCCTTTTCCAGCTCACTTCGCAGGTCGCGCCGCAGCCGCTCCAGTATGCTTTTTGCCCGCTGTGGGGAAAGCCCGCAGTGTGCGGCAGCCGTTTTCACCGGCTCCGCCCACCAGTACCGCCGCAGGAACAATATCCTTTCCTGCGCCTCCAGACCCTGCAAAAAGCGCTCTATTGCTGCCTTTGCCGCCGCGCGCTCCCAGCTTTGCTCCGGCGTTTCGCGATCGGGCAGCATTTCGCCCAGCTCTTCCCAGATCAGCGTCATTTCTCCGCCGCCCCGTTTCAAGCGGTTCTGTTTTTGCAGCCGGTTCAGCGCCAAATTGCGGGTAATGCGTCCCAGATAAGCCGCCAAACTCCTCGGCTCCTCCGGCGGGATACTGTTCCATGCGCGGTGCCATGTATCGTTCACACATTCCTCCGCGTCCTGCCTGTTCCGCAGGATATTTCGGGCGATGGCGCCGCACAAGGCGCCGTACTGCCGCTCGGTCTCGGCAACAGCTTGCTCGCTTCGCTTTTGGTAGAGCCGCAGAATCTCCTCGTCCCGCATCATACCTGCCTCCCTTCGTTTCGATTGAAGCACTTCACCCTTATTGACCGCGTTTTCTCTCCGTTTGCCGGTCTGAATGATAAAAAAAGCCCGCCATATCGCAGGCAGGCTTCCAAATCGTTCAATAAAATTTCAGTAAATTGATGTAGTGCTCCGGCAGCACGATGCCTTCGACGGTCTGTACCTTCATACCGTCGCGAAACACCAACAGGGTGGGCAGACTTTTTACCTGAAAACGCTCGCCCAGCGCAATATCGTCCGTTACATTGATGCGGCATATCTTTACATCATAGTCTGCTGCCGCCGCCAAAAACTTTTCGTATGCCGGCTCCATCGCCGCCGCAAAGGGGCTGAAACCCGCCGTAAAATACAGGTAGGTCTTGCCTTCCCGAGTCACACTATCCACATTTTTGCTGTCAATGCTTACTATTTGCATAGCAAATCACTTCCTTTTTCAATTCCTGCCAATATTTTAGCACGATTCTCTCAAAAAGGAAACCTTTTTACCGTTAATTATACCCATTTACTTGCTTTTTTCCCACAAAGAATGTAACATAGAACTACAAAGAAAACTTCTATCAGGAGGGTATCACATGGGCAAATTTGTAATGAAAGAAACCAAAAACGGCGTTAAGTTCGACCTGAAGGCCGGCAACGGCGAGGTCATCGCCACTTCCGAAGTTTATTCCGGCGATGCCGCCTGCAAAAAGGGTATCGAAAGCGTGCGCAAGAACGCCGTGGAAGCCAAGCTGGAGGATCAGACCGTTGAGGGCTTCGAGACCGTCACCAACCCCAAATTCGAGGTTTATACCGATAAGGCAGGCGAGTTCCGCTTCCGCCTGAAAGCCCGCAACGGCGAGATCATTGCCACCAGCGAAGGCTACAAAGCAAAGGCAAGCTGCATGAACGGCATCGAAAGCGTCCGCAAGAATGCCCCTGACGCCCCCGTTGTTGCTGAATAATTTTTTCGCTATAGAAGCGACCCCGCCGCCCCTTGTATTTTCAATTTACTGCGGGAACTTTTTTACCACGAAAAAAAATATTTTTTCTTTTCACGGGACACCTTTCTTCAAAAACGGAAAAAGGATGTTTCTATCCCATACACGGATAAAAACATCCTTTATTCATCATCCCGTCCAAAGCCGCACGAACGCGACAGGCGGAACACGCGGCCTATTAACAACTATGCCTTTGCTTCTTTCGCCTTGAAAGCCACTGCATACATGCGCATTTGCCGCAACATGGCAAGCAGTCCGTTACTGCGCGTAGGCGAAAGATGTTCGCGCAAACCTATCTTCTCGATAAAGTACAGGTCGGCGTTCAGAATCTCGTCGGGCGTATGATCTGAAAGCACACGTATAAGAAGAGTCACTATGCCCTTGACGATAAGCGCGTCGCTCTCGGCGCGGAAACAGAGACGGCCGTCGTGCTCGTCGCACACGAGCCACACTCTGCTCTGGCAGCCCTCGATAATGTTCTGCTCGGTCTTGTCGGAGTCGGGCAGCGGCTCCTGCTCCGAACCTATATCGATAAGCAGCTGGTAACGGTCCATCCAATCGTCGAGTTCGGAAAATTCCTCGACTATCTCGTCCTGAATTTCGTTTATTGTTTGCATTTCCATAAAGTTATCTTTCATTGTAAATTACTTGCAGCATCGTCTGGCCCACGGCCTTCAGAATATTACGGTCTATGTTCTCGGGCGTATCGTTCACCGTGTGCCACGTAGGACCGAAACTGCTCGAAACGCAGTCGGGATAGAACGGCACGATGTCGATTGCAGGAATGCCGGCAATCTGATTCAGCGGCAAATGGTCGTCGGTAATATATCCTCCCTGCTGTTTGGGAAATACACTTCCGTATCCGGCCTTTTCGGCAGCCTGCCATACCTTGTCTACAACCGCGGGAGCGTAGCGTTTGGAAAAGCCCTCCTGATAAAAGAGCGCGCCCTTTCCTCCCACCATGTCGAGGTTCACCGCGTAAAGGGGACGGTAGTCGGGCACGGGCAGATTTGCTGCGAAATACTGCGTTCCCAGGCACCAGCTCTGCGACGAGACCTCTGCATATTCCGCTTCATCCCAGTCGGCAACGCCGTAGTCCTCGGCATCGAGGCACACGAAATCCACTCCCACGCCGGGCTTCTGCTGCATGAGCGTTCTGGCAATCTCCAACATCACGGCCACACCGCTCGCACCGTCGTTGGCTGCAAGCACAGGCTTGCGGCGGTTGTTTTCATCGGGGTCATTGTCTGCCCACGGGCGACTGTCCCAGTGAGCGGAGAGAAGAATGCGCCGCACGGCCGCCGTGTCGGTCGAAGCAAAAATATTAAGACATTTCAGCTGCGTTCCGTTGTAAGCCCTGAGCATTGTACGCTGTTCCACAACCGCAAGCCCTGCCGCTACGAAACGCTCTGCGATGTATTCTCCGCAACGCACATGAGCTTCCGAGTTAGGCACACGCGCTCCGAAAGCACACTGAGCCTCGACATAAGCAAACGCGCTGTCGGCACTGAACTGCGGCACCGCAACTGTATCGGCCGCAGGCACAGAATCCTCGGTCTTATCCCCCTTAAAAAGGAACGCCACCATACTAAAGGCGAATGCCGCCACAACTGCGGCGGCAATTATCAATAGTCTGCGTGAAGATTTCGATTTTCTCATTTTCTATCGGTTATTTTTTATATTTTGCACCTGCCGGCAAGCCGACGGGAGCGAATTTTCAGTCAATTCCTGCGGCCGCGCCCTGCACCTGCTGCATTACACGCAGGAAATTTCCTCCCCAGATAAGGGCAAGGTTTTCTTCGCCGTATTTCTTTCTCATCAGCCGGCGGGTAATGTTTATCATCTCCGATTCTGACGCTATTCCCGGCACTCCGCCGTCGCCGTCGAAGTCGGAACCTATTCCCACGTGCTCGACTCCGGCCACTTCAACCATATGTTCTATGTGTTCTATCGCGTCTAAAATCGAAGCCGTGCCGTCCTCGCGCAAAAATCCGCCATAGAACGTAACCTGCGCCACACCTCCTGTCCGCGCCAAAGCACGCAGTTGGTCGTCAGCAAGGTTACGGGGATGATTACAAAGGGCACGGGACGAAGAATGAGAACAAACTATCGGCTGGGAACTGATGTCGAGAGCATCGTAAAAGCTTTTCTCGCCACCGTGTGAGAGATCGACCATCATTCCTACTCGGTTCATCTCACGGATTACCTTCTCGCCGAAAGAACTCACGCCGTTATGCTCGTTTTCCGATTTCGAAGCCGAATCGCAAATGTCATTGTCGCCGTTATGACAGAGAGTCATGTAAACAACTCCCCTGCGGCGGAAACGTTCTACGTTGCCGATGTCGCGACCTACGGCATAGCCATTCTCTATTCCTTTCATAATGGCATGCTTTCCCTCACGCTTCAAACGATAGAGGTCGCTGGGAGTACAAGCAAGCCCGACACCTTGCGCCGAAGCCACCATTTCATCTATTTCCGAGAGTATTTTATCGGCTTTCCGCGTAGCAGCGAGCAAAGAAGCCTCATCGCGCCGGTCTTGTTCGAGATAAGCCACCATGATTGCGGCATCGAGGCCTCCTTCTGTCATCTTGTGAAGATCTACAAGGACGTGTGGGTCGCGGCTCGAGAAATTTATTTTCTTATCAAAGAACATCGGCGTATCGCAATGGGTATCGAGCGTAATATTGCGCTCATGAAAACGCCTTGCGGCCCGATAGGAAGCAGCTTCTCCGACAAGCCAGCGGAAAAGAGGACGCATGGAATCACTGCCTGCGGAAAGAAAACTCTCAGGGTGCCATTGTACACCCAAAAGCGGCTTGTATTCCGAACTCTCTACGGCCTCAATCACGCCGTCGGGCGCAAAAGCCGACGCTTTAAGCCGGCCGCCGGCCGAACGTACCGCCTGATGATGAAAAGAATTGACATAAAGTCGCGACGTCCCGAAAATTTCCTTTACAAGTGAATTCTCCTCCAAACGAACCACGTGTGTCGGCACGTGGCGTTCCGCATTCTGCGAATGTTTCAAGAGATTTCTGCCGGCAGGGTGCTGTGTTTCCAAATCCTGAAACACTTCTCCGCCCAGCGCCGCGGCAAGAATCTGCGCACCTCTGCAAATTCCGAGCACAGGTATCTGCCGGTCGTATGCAAGTCGCACAAGCAGAAGTTCTCCTGCGTCGCGCTCGCCGTTTATTCCGCCAAGCTGCGGCACGGGCTGCTCTCCGAAAAAAAGCGGATTGATGTCGCCCCCTCCGGAAAGCACTATGGCGTCCACACGATCGAGCAACGAAAGAATAGTCTGC
>OHBJ01002417.1_pt1 | contig 12575 bp, 10 predicted proteins | sample 1577241 | NCBI WGS metagenome assembly OHBJ01 (sample SAMEA3541594, study PRJEB24748) | human gut metagenome | biome: human gut; feature: human-associated habitat; material: faeces | place: China | collected 2012
ATATCTGGATGGTTGATTTTGGAGTACCGGAAGATGAGAATGACCACAAGCTGCACGGTATCAGACCAGTAGTGATTGTGAGCAATGACAGTGCAAACAGACATAGCACGGTATTCCATGCAGTACCGCTTACAAGTAAGATTCATAAAAAGACATATCTGCCAACACATATTTTTATCAGTTCGTTTAAGGCTGTTGGATTAAGAACGAACAGTATCGCTCAGTGTGAGCAGTTATGTGATGTGAAAGATACGGACCTGATAGAAAAAATCGGGAAAGTAAGCAAAAACCAGTTAAGACAGATAACAAAAGGTATGCAGATCCAGTTGGGTATGAGTACAAAACATAATAATCCAATCGCATAAATTCCAGCCGGGGCGAAAGCTCCGGTGTTACATAGCCGTCAGCATATCTGGTGGCTTAATTTGATTGGAGGGATAGGATGACAGTTGAACAGTTGGACAAAATATCGGCACAGAGATTAGAAGATGTGGATATTGATACATTGGTGGAAGTAAACAGCATAAAGTACGCTGACGGAATGCCTGTGGAAAAGAAGGTTGCGGGAATGATTGCAAAGACAGGTAATCCGTATTTCCGCAGATCAGGAAAGAGCAAAATTAAGATTTCATTTTCTGATAACGGGGAAAGCCTGAAAGACAATTATATTGCTATGCTTGCCAATGTATAGAGCAGTCAGCCAAAATTAGGGGTGGAAATTCAGATGGATTTGTGATATCATTACAGACAAATAAGGACATCTAACCCGAAAGGGTATCAATTTCATATTTATGTTTCCATTCCTCTTGATTTGGGACTTCTAACTTAGAAAATCGAAGGAGTGGTGGACATGAACAATTCTAAAAGAATTTACAGAGCAGCCATCTATGTTAGATTATCTAAGGAAGATGGCGATCTTGATGATGTGAGAAAAGCTGAAAGTAACAGTATCTCAAATCAGAAATCCCTGATACTTAATTATTTAAAAGACAAAGAAGATATTGAAATAGTATCAATCCGTGAGGATGACGGCTATTCAGGGGCAACTTTTGACCGTCCGGCATTTAAACTTATGATGCAGGATGTGAAAGACGGTATTATAGACTGTATCGTTGTAAAAGATCTTTCGAGGTTTGCAAGAGAGTATATCGACGCAGGGAGATACATTGAGCGGATGTTTCCTGCAATGGGGATACGATTTATAGCGATCAATGATGCCTATGACAGTGCAGATACACAGGCACAGGGAAACGAGATAATCATTCCGTTTAAGAATCTTATCAATGACGCTTATTGCAGGGATATTTCCATAAAAATCCGAAGCCACCTTGAAACAAAGAGACAGAACGGAGAATTTGTAGGAAATTACTGTGTCTATGGCTACAAGAAATCTGAGATTGACCATAATGTGATTGTTCCTGACGAATATGCTGGTCCGGTGGTTCAGGATATTTTCCACTGGATAAAGAACGGAATGAGCCTTGATGCCATAAGTGACAAGCTGAATGCTCTTGGTATTCTCTCACCTATGGCATATAAGCTCAGCAAGGGAGAGAATTATAAGACAGCATTTCAGAAGAAAGACGAGCTGTTGTGGACTCCTGTTGCTGTAAGGCGTATTGCAACGAATATTATTTATACAGGAACGCTTGTACAGGGCAAAATCACAACACCTAACCATAAGGTTAAAACAAGGATATTAAAGCCACAGGAGAAATGGGCAGTATGCCACAACAATCACGAGGCACTGGTATCTTTAAGAACATTCCAGATTGTACAGCGTCTGTTGTCAGTGGATATGAGAATGGCACCGGGGAAAGACTCTATCTATCTTTTATCCGGAATAGCAGTATGTGCCGATTGTGGAGCACTTATGACACGAAAGGTGTCTACGGTAAATGGGAAAAAGTATGTTTACTATATGTGTTCCAATAACAAGAAGAATAAGAAGTGCAGCTCCCACAGGATAAAAGAGGCAGACTTGGAAAGCCGTGTATTTGATACCTTGAGGGAAATGACAGCAACACTTCTGGACGCTGATGAAGTGATAAAGGAAGCTGGCAACAATGCCAATTTCAGAATAGACCAGAAAAAGACAAAAGAGAGGATCAGTGCAAAAGAGAAAGAGATAACCAAATATAATCAGATGCTTGTTTCACTTTATGAGGACTACAAAGATGGAATCGTTGATAAATCAGACTTTGCGATTATCAAGGAGAGCTTTGAAGTAAAAAGGTCTGAAGCGGAAAAGGCAATCGACAGGTTACAGAAAGAAGCAGAAAACATTGCTGCCGGAATTGAAAGAGATACCGAGTGGCTGGAAGAACACAGGAAATGGAAAACAATGCCTTCTCTTACCCGTAATGTGGTAGTGAGCCTTATACAGTCCGTAAAGGTATATGAGGGCGGTGATATAGAAATCGTACTGGATTGTGACGATGAATACAGGAAAATCGTTGCAAGAGCCGGGGAGCTGGAAAAACAGCAGGATACGGAAAGGCTGGTGGTCTAAATGGCAAGGAAGTCAAGAACACAGCCGAAACAATCACCGGATACACTGAATGTATTATCCAAAGTGTATAAAACTGCCATATATGTGAGATTGTCTGCGGAAAAAGATGAAACGAGAGACAGAAAAACCCTGATCAATCAGAGAAATCTCATTAAGAACTTTGTGGATCAGCAGATGGATATGGAAATCCATGACATCTATATGGATGATGAAATTTCCGGTACAACATTCGACAGACCGGAATTTGAGCGTATGATGTCAGATATGAGGGCAGGAAGGATCAACTGCATTGTCGTAAAGGATTTGTCCCGCTTGGGTAGAGATTACATTGAAACGGGCAATCTGGTAGAGCGTGTATTCCCGATGATGAATATCCGCTTTGTAGCGATTACGGATAATTATGATTCCTCAAAGAAAGACGCAGACCTTATGGTTGCGGTCACGAATATAGCCAATGATCTGTATGCTAAGGATATTTCAAAGAAAATATCTTCCAGTAAGCAGGAAGCGATGGAAAAAGGTATTCCAGTTGGCAGAGTGACTTATGGGTATAAGGTGGTTCTTGATGAAAACAAAGTCAGGGTAATGGTTGAGGATAAGGAAGCCGCAGATGTTGTAAGGTGGATTTTTAATGAGGCAGAAAAAGGTACACTGCATTCTGTGATAGCGGCAGAACTGAATGCGAAGCATATCCTTACACCTGCCCAGTACAAAGTAAGGCATAATATAGAGAAACTTGAAAAGCTGCGTGGAGTTAAGTGGACTGTTGATACATTGTCACAGATTTTAAAGAATGAAGTCTATATTGGAAGATATGTGACAGGTAAAGACAGGGTATGCTTGTACAGACACGAAAAGAGGCATACTACCAATAAAGATGAGTGGTATGTTTTTGAAAATCATCATATTGCACTTATCACAAAGGAACAGTTCTATGCGGTGCAGAAGAACAAAAGAAAGGTAATAAAGCCAGCAAAAAAGCAGACCGTGAATATGCTGAAAGGCAAAATCACCTGCGGCTGTTGTGGAAGCAGTATCCATATCCACCCTGAGAAATATGGAAAGGTTTATATGTGTACGCATAGAAAAAGATATGGAAAGGACAGTTGCAACTGCCTGCCTGTAAAGGTAGACGATATATATGCAGCGGTGCTTGCTGTTATAAAGGAGCAGATACAGGTCTTTATTGACAGGGAAAAAATATTAAAGGAACATCACAATGACAGCAGTGTAATCAGACAGGAACAGGTATATACGGAAGCTGTGAATAAGTGTGTCAAGGAAATGGACAGACTTATGGAATTAAAGAGCGGTCTGTATGCTGATTACACGGAAGATTTGCTTGATGAAAAGGAATATCTGCAACTGAACAGGGAGTATTCACAGCGTATTGAGAAATTGAAGATACAGGCTGATGAATACAGGCAGGCGGCAAGTCAGTATGAAAGTGCTGAAAAGACCGTTGCCCAGTTAAAAGCTGAAATGCTCCGTTTTAAAGGAAAACGCAAGTTGACGCAGGAAATGGTCGATTTGTTTGTTGCACAGGTACGCATATACGAAAACAAGAATCTTGAGATCGTTTTGAACTATGAAGATGAACTGAAAAAATTCGCAGAACTGAATATGGAAAGAGAGGCAGGATAATGGCTGAGAAAAGAAAATTAGCCTTTTATATCCGTCTCTCGGATGCGGATGAGGAGGTAAAAGAAGGAACAAAAGACGAAAGTAACAGTATTACAGGACAGAGAAAACTCTTGTATGCGTATATCAAGAAAACAGAGGAATTTGCAGGTTTTGAGGTACTGGAATACTTTGATGACGGATATTCGGGAACAATGTTCAATAACAGGGCAGAATTCCAAAGGCTCATACAGGACGCAGAGCTTGGAAGATTTGAATGTATCATAGTAAAAGACTTTTCACGATTTGGAAGGGATTACCTTGAAGTAGGCAACTATCTGGAGTTTGTATTCCCTGCAATGGGAATGAGGTTTATTTCTGTCAACGATAATTATGACAGTGACAGAAACTTTGGTGTTACCGGAGGAATGGATGTAGCTTATAAGAATCTGATTTACCAGCTTTACAGTATGGATTTATCAAGAAAGGTAAAGAGTGCCAGAAGGACAAGAAATCTGAGCGGCGAATACACGGCATCATTTGTCTGCTATGGATACAAGAAAGATCCAGACGATAAGCATAAGCTGATAATAGATGAAGAAGCTGCAAAGGTTGTTGTGGAGATATTTTCACTGATCATTGCAGGATATAATGCAAGTGAGGTTGCCCGCATATTAAATGAGAGAAAAATCCCGACAAGAGTTCAAAACCAGTGGAAGAATGGAATCAATTATGTTCCGGTTCATAATAAAGGGGATTATATGTGGGATAATTCAGAAGTTATAGCGATTGTCCAGAATGAGCAGTACAAAGGAATAATGATCCAGAATAAATGTGAAACTGTTGGTTTTGGAGATAATAAGAAGGTTCGCAAACGAAATAAAGAGGACTGGTCTGTTGTAGAAGGTGCAATACCAAGAATAGTAAGCGATGAAATGTTTGATGAAGTCAATAAAATGCTACGGGTTGAAGCCAGAGGGATTGAAAAGAGTACAAAGAAACGTAAGAAAAATCTTTTTATCTGTCCCTATTGTGGAAGAAAGCTGATGAATTCCAGTGCAGTATGTACACCGAAGCTCCTCTGTCCAAAACGCAGGATGGTAAGGACTGGCGAATGTCAGCAGATTTTTATGCTGAAGTCAGAAGCACAGGACAAGGTGCTGGAAATCACAAAGGAAATCTGTAGAACACTTATACAGGAAGAAGAACTTAAAAAGGCATCAAAGGATAAAAGGAAGGTGACAAGCGATGAGTATTTGATTAGTGAGCTTAAAGCGGAGTATGACAGAATATCAAACAGCACAGTTTCTTGTTATCAGTCATACAGAGAGGGAAAGTACACAAAAGAAGAATATGTGCAGCTAAGAAAAACAAACCAAGAGCTGTTAGCTGATCTGGAGAATCAGATATCAGATTTGCAGGAGAAAGTTGCAAATCAGGAGCCTGACGCAGAGGAGAAGATAGAACAGCTAACCCAGTATAGTATGCTGGAGCAGTATGACGGAGATGTACTTTCTAACATAATTGATAAGGTGCTCATTTACAACGACAAAGACATAGAGGTTGTGTTTAAGGGTGAGAACTTTATCCGAAATGCAGTGTAGTAAACAAAATGAGTAATATAGAAAGCCAGTAGTGAAAAAGCTGCTGGCTTCTTCTATGGGTAGTAACGAAAAGGTTAAGAGTAATAAACTATTCTGTACTTTAAAAATCAGTAAGGGTTTGATAGAATATGTACAGAAAAAAATAAAATTTTTTTTGTCCCAGTCTTGACAGATGCAGGATACCCTACAGGGTATATTATTACATGGAAGAATCCGGATGTTAAGACAAAGGATGGAACAGTAGCAAATGGAAAGCATGTATTAATTGATGGACAACAGAGAATTACAGCATTGATGGCATCAATAGCAGGTCTTGAAGTGTTAGATGAAGATTTTAATAAGGATAGGGTTAAAATCGCATTTAACCCGCTTGCAACCGATTCAGATAAGAGATTTGCAGTACAAGATGCATCTCATTTAAAGGATAAAAAATGGATTCCAGATATTTCGGAAGTATTTAAAAATGATTTTGATCCATTTGAGTTTGTCCCTAAGTATTGTAATAATAATTTGGGTGTGAAACCCAATGAAGTAAATAATGCAATTATGAAGCTGAGAGGGATTGCAAATAGACAGATTGGAGTTATAGAGCTTGATCATTCTCTTGATATTGACGAAGTAACGGAAATATTTATTCGTATTAATTCTAAGGGAACTGCATTAAGCCAGTCTGATTTTGTTATGTCCAAAATGGCTGCAGATACGGTTCATGGAGGAAATATACTGCGTAAGGTTGTTGATTATTTTTGCCATTTAGCTGTAAAACCGGATTTTTACCCTCAAATGATTAAAGATTTAGAATTTGAAAAAACAGAATTTGCATCTAAAATTAAATGGCTAGCTAAAGATAATGAGGATATTTATAATCCTGATTATAATGATATGCTTCGTGTCGCTTTTATGTATAGTTTTAATCGTGCAAAGCTCTCCGATTTAGTTAGCTTGCTTTCAGGTAGAGATTTTGAAACACGTGAGTTTAAGGAAGAAATTGTAGAAGATTCATATAATAAACTTTGTGAAGGTATCAAAGTATTTATCAATGAACATAATTTTGAACAATTTGTATTGGCTATTAAAGGTGCTGGATTTAAATCTAGTAAGCAGCTCAATTCTCAGATGACACTTGATTTTGCATATATGTTATATCTTAAACTATTAAAAGATTCTTCAATACCACATGATCAAGTAAAGCATCATGTGCAAAAATGGTTTGTTCTTTCAACACTTACAGGAAGATATGTTGGATCGCCTGAGTCTGTAATGAGTAGGGATATTAGATTAATAAATGAAAAAGGTTTTATTAACTTCTTTTATGAGATTGAAGCATCGGTTCTTTCAGATACATTTTGGGATATATCTTTGCCACAGAATCTAGAGACAACGTCAACTAATAGTCCGGCATTTAATACGTTTCTTGCAGCACAGATTAATCTTAATTGCAATTCATTATTTATGCATGGAACAATGATTTCAGATTTAATTAATATATCAGGAGATGTACATCATATATTTCCTAAGGCATATTTGAAAAATAATGGCATTGATACAAAGGGGAGGTATAATCAGGTTGCAAATTTTACGTATCTTGATACTCAAGTGAATAAAGCTATAAGTGATGATGCCCCGAATATATATTTTCAAAGTGCATTGGAACAGTGTGACAAGAAGAACATTGCATTTGGAAATATATTTGAAAGAGATGCTCTTATGAAGAATCTTAGTGAGAATGCAATTCCAGAAAGCATTGTATCAATGACTGTAGAGAACTATGATGATTTCTTGGCTGATAGAAGAAAGCTGATGGCACAATTGATGATGAGATATTACAAGGGACTATAGATTATTCTATTGTTTTAGTAAATAAAACAGTAAGGGAGAAGAAGGTGAGATTTTATGGATATAAAGCAACTAATTGGGGAACTACAGACTATGATAAAAAGATTGCACTTGAGAGAAAGAACAACCAAGTTTTTATCGGTGGATTGTGGTTGATAATCTTATGAAAAATAGATATAATTATATTGTAAGAAAAGTAAGGAATTCATTACTTGGGAAGGAGGTTTTTGTATGGAATTAGCAAAGGTAACATCAAAAGGGCAGATAACAATACCTATTGAAATTAGAAAAAAACTTGGAATTAAGAATGGCGATAAGATATTGTTTGTGGAAGAGTCTGGAAGAGTGTATATGATGAATTCATCTATGGATGCACTTCGTGAAGCACAGAGATCATTTGCAGGAGAGGCAGAAAGACTCGGACTTAAAGACGATGATGATGTAATGGAAATGATAAAATCTCTTAGGCAGGAAAGTGTGGTGAAGTAGATGAGAATTATGCTTGATACCAATGTATTGATATCGGCATTACTTTTTCCGGGGACTAAGATGGATGCAATGATGAACTATATATTTACTAACCATCAGCTTGTGTTGTCATCTTACGTTGTAGATGAGTTAAAAAATGTAGTCAGGAGAAAGTTTCCCGGAAAAGAAATGATAATCAACAAATTACTTATGATGATGAGCTTTGAGTATGTTTACACACCTGGTAGTATGGAAAGTGGACTATTTAATATCAGAGATATCAAAGATTATCCAGTACTTTATACGGCTATTATTGAGGATGTTGATATTCTTGTGACAGGAGATAAAGATTTTTCAGATATAGATGTCGAGAAGCCGAAAATTATGTCTCCAACACAGTTTATGGAGAATTTTTTAGAAGAATGGTAAAAATGTTCGGGGATTATAAAAACACTCAAAATCAGCTATACCTGATATGGTATAGCTGATTTTTATAAAAATTAATATGACCCCGTTTGCTTTGTAGACTGGCAGAATGCAGAAGAGTCTTTAACAGCTTTTTCTCTTTACAATTTCTGTACTTATTTCAATTTTTACATGGCTTGCAGAGGTAGAATTTATTATCTCTGCAAGCCTTTTTACTGCAATTTCACCCATGTACTGCTTCGGCACATGCACAGTCGAAAGAGGCGGTGTAATGTAGGTACACATTGGCATATCATCAAAGCCTATTACTGATATGTCTTCAGGGATACGATAGCCTGCCTCTGAAAGTGCACGCATAGCTCCGGCAGCAATCAGGTCATTGTCAGCAAAGTAGCATCGGACAAGCTCATCACCGCTTTTTATAACTGCCTTCATATCACAATAAGCACCGTCAACTGAAGGGGAGAGGTGATGTACGACTGAGCGCGAGGTTGACATACCGTTTTTGCGTATTGCTTTATAGAAGCCGTCGGCTCTTTCCTCAAAGCCGGTTATACTGTATGCGGAATGCAGATATCCGGGTTGTGCATGTGTTTGCTTGATCAGGTAGTCTGTGGCAAGATAGGCACCCTGAAGGTTATTTATAGTCACGCAATCGAGGTTTAAGGCTTCGAAATAGTTGTCTATTAGCACAACAGGCAGACCGCACCTTGTAAAGGGCTTTATGTCATGCTCTTCCATCTCGGTTCCAAGTAGCAGGATACCCTTTGCTCCAAGCCTTTTCCACTCAGATAGCAAAGCCTCAATATCGTCATTTTCGTATATGTAGCTGATATTCAGGTAGTAGTGGCAGTGCCTGCAGCCCAAATCAATACCCTCTGACAGCTGTGAAAAGAATGGAACATCCTGTACCAAAACGCCGTGCTCTGTATGTGTGTAAACAGGAGAATTAGGAACTACAGCGCCATTCTTTCTGTATATTACAAAATATAATGTGCCATTGGAGGCCGGAGCTTCATTGGTATTTGATATTCTTGAAAAATCATATCCGGCAGAGGCCGCAGCTTCGAGCACACGTTTTCTGGTGAATGTGCTGACACCGGGCTTATTATTAAGTGCCATCGATATAGCTGCTTCAGAAAGATTAAGTTGTTTGGCAAGTTCTTTTGCTGTGATAGACATGGCATGGCTCCTTATGTTTTATTTGTCTCATTATAACATGACAATATAGTATTAACATTATAATTTAGTAAATTAAGTTGAAAAATACACTAAATTTACTAAATTATAGGTATCAATTAAGCTGGACCGGATATATACTTAGCACATAAGAACAATTAATCTGTCCGATGGGGCATATGAGAGAAGGAGATTTACACTATGAACAATATTCCAAAAATGAAAATCGGTATAGTTGCGGTAAGCCGTGACTGTTTTCCGGAAAGTCTGTCAGTAAACAGAAGAAAAGCACTTGTCGATGCATACGCTGCAAAATATGATGCAGCAGACATATACGAGTGTCCTGTATGTATCGTGGAGAGCGAAATACATATGGTACAGGCACTTGAGGACATAAAGGCAGCAGGCTGCAATGCACTTTGTGTTTACCTTGGAAACTTTGGACCGGAGATTTCAGAGACTCTTCTTGCAAAGCACTTTGACGGACCAAAGATGTTTGTTGCAGCAGCAGAGGAAACACAGGAGAACTTAATTCAGGGACGTGGAGATGCATACTGTGGTATGTTAAACGCAAGCTACAATCTGGCACTCAGAAATATAGGAGCATATATTCCGGAGTATCCTGTGGGCGATGCAGATGACTGCGCAGATATGATACATGAATTCCTGCCAATAGCAAGGGCTATATACGGACTTAATAATCTTAAGATTATTTCATTCGGACCAAGACCACTCAATTTCCTTGCATGCAATGCACCAATCAAGCAGCTCTACAACGTGGGTGTTGAGATTGAGGAAAATTCAGAGCTTGATTTGTTTGAGGCATTTAACAAGCATGCCGGTGATGAGAGAATACCGGATGTGGTAAAGGACATGGAGAGGGAGCTTGGCGAGGGCAACAAAAAGCCTGAGATTCTTGAGAAGCTTGCACAGTATGAGCTCACACTTTTAGACTGGGTTGATGAGCATAAGGGCTACAGAAAGTATGTGGCAATCGCAGGAAAATGCTGGCCTGCCTTCCAGACACAGTTTGGATTTGTACCATGCTATGTAAACAGCCGTCTTACAGGAAGAGGTATCCCGGTTTCATGTGAGGTGGATATATATGGAGTGCTCAGTGAGTTCATCGGAACCTGCGTCAGCGAGGATGCGGTAACACTTCTTGACATCAACAACTCAGTGCCGAAGGATATGTACAAGGAGTCAATTGAGGGCAGATTTGACTACAAGCATACAGACACATTTATGGGCTTCCACTGTGGAAACACCTGTTCAAGCAAGGTTTGCAACCCACAGATGAAGTATCAGATGATTATGGCAAGAAGCCTTCCTATAGAGGTGACAAACGGAACTCTCGAGGGAGATATAGTGCCGGGAGATATTACATTTTACCGTCTCCAGTCTACAGCAGACTGTAAGATTCGCGCTTATGTGGCTCAGGGCGAGGTGCTTCCTGTTGCAACACGTTCATTCGGCAGTATCGGAGTGTTTGCGATAAAGGAGATGGGACGTTTCTACCGTCATGTGCTTATTGAGAAGAATTATCCTCATCACGGAGCTGTAGCCTTCGGTCATTACGGAAAAGCCCTTTTTGAGGTATTTAAATATATTGGCGTGCCAGTTGAGGATATTAACTACAACCAGCCGGCATCACTGCCATACAAGACAGAGAATCCTTTCTGTTAGTGGGGTCTGAATAGTTACGTTATCTGATGTAAACATATTACGTGAATGGAGAATAGATATGCTATATATAGGTGTGGATTTAGGCACAAGTGCAGTAAAGCTTCTGCTCATGGATGAGAGCGGAAAGGTATTAAATATAGTCTCAAAGGAGTATCCAATCAGCTTTCCAAAACCGGGCTGGTCAGAGCAGAATCCATGTGACTGGTGGGAGCAGACCGTGGCTGGGCTGATAGAGCTGACTAAAGATTTTGACAGGAGCGCTGTTGCGGGAATCAGCTTCGGCGGTCAGATGCATGGACTTGTTGTATTGGATGAAAACGACAATGTAATAAGACCTGCTATACTTTGGAATGACGGAAGAACACAGAAGGAGACAGACTATTTAAATAATGTAATAGGAAAAGAAAAGCTGTCTGAGCTCACCGGAAATATAGCGTTTGCCGGATTTACGGCGCCAAAGATTTTATGGCTAAAAGCAAATGAACCGGAAAACTTTGCCAGAATAAAAAAGCTTATGCTGCCAAAGGATTATATTGCATACCGCATGACAGGTGTATTTAGTACCGATTATTCTGATGCATCGGGAATGCTTCTTCTGGATGTCAAAAATAAGTGCTGGTCAAAGGAGATGCTTGACATATGCGATGTAAGAGAGGAGTGGCTTCCTGGGCTTTATGAGAGCAGTGAAAAGACAGGCACTCTGAAAGCTGATGTGGCATGTGAGCTTGGCTTTCCTAAAGACTGCATAGTTGCAGCCGGGGCAGGAGATAATGCGGCTGCAGCTATAGGCACAGGTACGGTTGGAGCCGGAAAGTGCAACCTCTCTCTTGGAACAAGCGGCACACTTTTCATTACAAGTGATGAGTTCAGAGTGGATTCGCACAATGCGCTTCATTCGTTTGACCATGCTGACGGCGGCTATCATCTGATGGGCTGCATGCTCTCGGCTGCAAGCTGCAACAACTGGTGGATGAAGGATATCCTTCATTCCGATGACTTTGTGAATGAGCAGAAGCCTCTTGAGGAGGATGGCAGACTTGGTGAGAATCATGTGTATTTTCTGCCTTATCTGATGGGAGAGCGCTCTCCGCACAATGATCCGTCTGCAAGGGCAGCGTTTATCGGGATGAGCATGGATACTGACAGAGCCGACATGCTGCAGGCTGTGTTTGAGGGTGTGGCATATGGTCTTCGAGATTCACTTGAGGTGGCAAAGAGCCTTGGTGTGGCACCAAAAAGCACAA
>OHBJ01002419.1_pt1 | contig 12572 bp, 16 predicted proteins | sample 1577241 | NCBI WGS metagenome assembly OHBJ01 (sample SAMEA3541594, study PRJEB24748) | human gut metagenome | biome: human gut; feature: human-associated habitat; material: faeces | place: China | collected 2012
GCACAGCAGGATGCAAATGCAGAAGCTGGAGATGATGAGGCTCAGCATACAGATGAAGATTTCCTGAATGCACTGGAGATCGGTATGCCGCCGACAGGTGGTATCGGATACGGTATCGACCGTCTGGTTATGCTTCTGACCGACAGCCCGGCTATCCGTGACGTACTGCTGTTCCCGACGATGAAGTCGTTAGATAAATAAATCCAGTAAAATCAAGGGTTTCAGCGATTACAAGTTGTGATTTACTACAAATTTACTACAAATTTGCTACGCATAATACGGAATAATACTTAATAATACGTTTTGTGCGACATTCAATTTTATATTTTGTACTTCAAGGACACTTTCCAAGTGAAAATTTGGGAGTGTCCTTTTTGCGTGTTGCAATGAGCCAAGTGCCATGCTTGCATGAGCATTTGGCGAATGCCGCAACAACGAGCAGCTATGCTGCTGGTGTGGTTATGGTCAAAAATAAAGAATTGGAGGAATTAAGCATGAATAGTACAGCGTTAGGAGCAGAAAACACAAAGAAAGAGAGCATTATTTTTATCAGTGAAGCACATGAGAAATTCTACTACGAGAAATTGAAAGAAGTAAGGTATCAGGACGTGTACCACAAGGCACTTTGCTATTGCCTTGGCATTAACGATGATACCAGAAGAAATGCGAACCGCATTTATGATTTTAAAACAGGTTGTGTAAAAACAGAATGTTTGCATGAAGGCTGGCAGACCAGCGGAAGCGTGAAAGTAGTCAGAATGGCATTTAATCTATATTGCAATGCCGCACCAAGCGTGGATGATTACACGGACGCAGAGGAGCAAATTAACGAGTGCAGACAGTACACAGTGGAGGAATTATTCTGCTGTGCCTATGCACCATATTTTTGGCAGGCAATACAAATCCGGTATCCGGAATATGCAACCTATAACCGGAAACTGTATGCCCTGTTTGGAGGAGCAGATTGATGTTAAAGGTTCGATTGATGGGAACAAAGAATGATATTAAATGGTTTGGGAAGATTTTGCAAAGAAATTCCAAAATCGAAGTGACAGAGTTTTCAGATTTATACCCGAATAAAGGGACAAAGAAGTTTTACAGAGCGTATGTAGAAGTGAAAAAGACTAATGTAGCAGAAAGTTAGCAGAGAGTAAAGGAGAATGTATCATGTGTAAAATAATAGCAATCGCAAATCAGAAAGGTGGAGTTGGAAAGACCACCACAACAAGTAATTTGGGAATAGGATTAGCAAAGCAGGGAAAGAGAGTTCTGCTGATAGATGCCGATGCACAGGGCAGTTTGACTGCAAGTTTGGGATTTACAGAGCCGGACAAGCTGGAGGAAACACTTGCGACTGTGATGGCAAATATCATCAATGATGTGGAAATGGAAGATGATTACGGTATTTTAAGGCATGAGGAAGGAATTGACCTTATGCCGGGCAATATCGAATTATCCGGTCTGGAGGTATCCTTGGTAAATGTCATGAGCAGAGAGCTTGTGATGCGTTCCTACATAGAGCAGGTGAAAGAAAGATATGATTATATCCTGATTGACTGTATGCCGTCACTTGGCATGATAACCATAAATGCATTTGCCTGTGCAGACAGTATCTTAATTCCGGTACAGGCGGCATATCTGCCAGTAAAAGGTCTGGAACAGCTTGTTAAAACCATTGGAAAGGTAAAGAGGCAGATCAATCCGAAACTGGAGATTGAGGGAATTTTGCTTACAATGGTTGATAATCGTACCAATTATGCCAGAGACATCAGCAATCTGCTGATTGAAAATTATGGAAGCAGAGTGCGGATATTTGAAAACAGTATTCCAATGTCAGTAAGAGCTGCGGAAATTTCTGCGGAAGGTGTAAGCATTTATAAGCACGATCTGAATGGCAAGGTAGCAAGTGCCTACCAGTCACTGACGGAGGAGGTGCTCGGCAATGAGTAAGACAGGAAGTGCTGCAAAGGTAAAGTTAAACAGCTTTGATGATTTATTTGGAACGGAGCAGCCACAGACAGGAACAGAGCAGGTACAGGAAATCGCATTGTCAGAACTGTATGAGTTCAAAGGACACCCGTTTAAGGTACTGGATGATGAAAAGATGCAGGAAACGATGGAAAGCATCAGGGAGCATGGAGTATTGATGCCAGGCATTGCCAGACCAATGAAAGATGGCGGCTATGAGATTATTGCCGGACATCGCAGGAGACATGCCTGTGAGCTTGTCGGACTTACTACAATGCCGATGTTCATCCGTGATTATACGGATGATGAAGCTACAATTATCATGGTGGACAGCAATATTCAGAGGGAAGATATTCTTCCGAGTGAAAAGGCAAAAGCTTATTTTATGAAATATGAAGCTGTAAAACATCAGGGTAAAAAAGGAAAAGGCAACAGTCTGGATGAGGTTGGGGAAACTGCAGGAGAGAGTGCAAAAACAGTACAAAGATATATTTACCTTGCCCACTTATCGGATGCACTTTTAGATATGGTCGATAAAAAGAAAATTGGAATCGTGCAGGGTGTAGAGCTGTCATTTCTGACAGAACAGCAACAGGAGTGGGTGCAAGTTGTTCTTGAAGAAACAGTGGTGATCATTTCAACAGTACAGGCAGCAAGGCTGAAGGAGTATGGAAAAAGTGATGAACTGACATTACCGATGGTAAGGCTGATCCTGACAGAACCGAAACCGATAGAGCGAAAAGTAACCATCAAGGCAGACAAGATCAGCAGATATTTTCCAGAAGATTATTCCAATGAGCAGATTGAAAATGTTATCTATCAGCTATTGGATGAGTGGAATAGTTCAAACAGTGAGAAATAAGCAGCAAAGGAGGCATGAAAAAGTGAATGAGAATACAAAATTTGATTACTACTATGGAATTGAAGCAGACCAGTTCTCTTTTTATCGTGTCCCCCGGTTGCTGATTAAGGATGAGCGGTTCAAGGGGCTTAGCAGCGATGCCAAGCTCCTGTATGGCTTGATGCTCGATCGGATGTCACTGTCTATGAAAAATGGATGGCTAGACGAGGAAAACAGGGCGTATATCATCTATACGGTGGATGCGATTATGGAAGATTTGGGATGTGCGAAAGCAACCTGTGTCAAGATTATGAAAGAGCTGGATTCCGAAAAAGGGATTGGGTTGATTGAAAAAAAGCGCAGAGGTCTTGGCAAACCGGATATTATCTATGTGAAAAACTTTGCCACAATGTCAGCGGAACAGGAGAAAAAGAGCCTGAGAATACTGGAAAATCCACAGAAGTTCAAAATTTGAACTTCAAGAAGTCTAATATTGATACTCCAAGAAGTTCAGAAATTGAACTTCAGGAGGTACAGAATCTGAACCACCAGAAGTATAAAAAGCAGACTTCAAGAGGTTCAGAAACTGAACTTGCAGAGGTTCAGGATTTAGCCCCTATTTATACTAACTATAATAAGACTGATATAAATTATACTGATATGAGTTATACCAATCCAATCTATCCATCCGGTGAAGGAAATCAGACCGATGATAGGATGGATGGAGCAGATGCATACATAGAGATTATCAAAGAAAATATTGAGTACGATCATCACATGAAATATGATGAAATAAATGACAGGGAACTGTATGATGAATTATTTGAATTGATCTGTGAGGTTGTATGTGTAAAGCGGACTACGATACGGATTGCGGGGGAGGAGTATCCCTATGAGCTTGTAAAGTCAAAATTCTTAAAGCTGAGGAGCAGTCATCTGGAGTATGTGATGGGGTGTATGAAAGACACGACAACAAAAATTTCAAACATTAAGGCATACATGGTTACGGCACTGTATAATGCGCCATCAACAATAAATCATTATTATCAGCAGGAAGTGCAGCATGATATGTATGGGGGAGGCTGGCATGAAAAGGGTATTGTTTAAGATTATCGTTCCGGTACTGATACTTGTTTTATGGATACTGATGTGTTATCCGGTATGCCAACAGGAAAACGGATTTGATTACTTCCTTTTTTGGATTATGGTAGGTTTTCCCTATGGGATTCGGAAAATGTGTATGTTCCTCATCCCTAAAAATTTTGGAATTGCCGGAAGCATTGGGGTGTTGGCATTCAATGGCGTCATTGGTGGTCTGATAGGTGGTATCATTGTAATTGCAAGGATGATCGCAGTATTTGTGGAGATAATAAAGATAATCGCAGGCACTTCTGGTCACGATGTCCAAAAGTGTGATCGCAGAGATATAATGTAAAAAACGAAGGGACATATTTTTAAAGGTGGCTGAAATGGAATAATAAAGATTAACAGCGGTAGGGCGGTTATGGGAGAAATCTTATAGCTGTCCTTTTTTACTTTTGGACATTGTGACCAGAAGTAGGAGGAGAGATTATGGAACCAATGAGAGATATCAATAGAGTAATGGAACGAGAAATTGCAAAGGGGAGCAGTCCTTTAAAGCTGGATCATATTGAATTTGGGGATTATTCGTATCAGGAGATAACATCAGAGAAAAAATTGGAAGATGTGTTATTCTATTTGTTAAGAATAAGGGATTTCAGACAATATGCCGGAAAAACTATTCTGAATAATGTGTATATGGATTTGCGTGGAAGAAAACCTGTATTCAAGAGGACTCGAACAGCAATCGAAAGAAATAATATATTTGCAACAATTAAAAGGTATGCAAAGAAGTTAAAGCCGCAGTATAATGGAGATGTATATTTGGAAACAGTCAGATGCTATTTCGATATGTCACAAGAAAATCTGGAGAAGTACCGATATACATATCAGGGAAATGAAACATACGCCTTTGTGTTATCAGATAAATATATTATGGCATTGTATACACATTGTTTGGCGGCAAGAAAAGTGGCAGCCTTTGAAAATATAGAACTGAATGGTCTTTCAAAAGTAGAGATTTCTATGGTAAAATTAAAAAGTGTCCGGGAAGTGTTATTCCAGGTATTGTTACTTGATGATGTGAAATTTGATGATGGAAAGATGTATGCGGAACTATGTACGATATATTTGAATGCATAGAAGTATATAGAAAAATATCACTTTTGGGGCTATAATATAGATGAAATACTAAAAAGTTTGGAAAGTGAGTTATGGATATGTCGTTAGATTTTTCAGAAATATATATATCACTTGTATCAAATATTATTGGAATAGATTTAAAACAAATAAAAAGAGTCTTAGATAAGGAAAAACTAAGAAAATCGGGACAAGTAGAAATCTCTGACAGTATTGATGTGGTATCTAAAAAGCTAGAGGAATCAAAGAACATAATTGATAATGCACTTTTAGAAATGGAAAAGCAAAAGAAATTATTTGTGCAGATGAAGAAAGATGCAGAAATAAGTCAGCAAGTTTCAGAGATGAATAAGCAGCAAGTTGAGGCATTAAATGTTTTATTGGAGAACACATTAAATAAGCAGGAAAAAAAATCGTTTCCTAAAACTTTTCTCTGGAATCTTTTCTTTTGTATATTAAGTGCAATATTAGGTTTTGTATTAGGAAAATATTTATAGTACATAGATGCGTTATAAATTTTAAGGAGATAAGGAATGGATATTGGTATTAGTGAGCAATTTAAAGGAAGATACGATGGATATATGCTGTTAAAATTCACATCATGTCAAGAATTTCAGCAAGACTTTCTTGATGGAAAATTGTTTTTTAATACCGCAGATTTTTTTGCACAATGTGATAATCTTGGACGTGGAGATGAGAATGAGGGAAATACTTTTTTGATTGAGCATAACAACCCGGATTTTATGTCTGCAAATTTGGAGTCTGTTGATGGTAAGATGATGATTGTGGTTCGAGATTATACAAATAATCCAGAAAATTATAAACCAGGGACAATTGAAAACTTTTCAAGAGGAGAGAACAGATGTAGAAAAATAATATCGTTATATACGGCATATGTTAATGTCTCAAAAGAAATTATTTCGCCATTCCCTGCTAAAATGGGTGAAGAATTTGGAGAATATGGTGTTTTAGTGTTGGATAGGAAAAAGTTTTTTGAACGAGTGTGTAACGCATTAAGGCAACATAGCGAAATATCAAAAGCACAGCTTGGTTTTGTAGATTATATGAAATCTGAAGATGTGCATGGATTTATAGAATGGAATCCGTTTTTGAAAATGCCACAATACGAATACCAAAATGAATTTAGAATTTCTTTTATAAATGATACACAGAAACCGTTAAAACTGGATTTAGGTGTGAGCTTGCGTGATATTGCATTTCCAATCAAAGCAAGTGATCTAGGGGAGATTTTTTTCAAAGATAATTTGTTATATTATCCATTATATAAATAAATAGAATTATTACAGCGCAAAGGCAGTTATAGACCGTAAAGGTTTGTAGCTGCCTTTTTTGTATGTATTTATGGGACTTTTGGACAAAATGTCCAAAAGTGGAAAGGGACAAAAATGAGTAGAAAAAATGGAAAGAATTTGTTAATTGTGATTGCAGTAGGGGCAGTTGTAGTAAAGGCAGTGAGGGATGTAATAAAGGCAAAAAAGCAGGAGGAAGAGCTCAGGTCTGCTTTGGATGATTTTTATGAGGAAGAACTGAACTGGTGGGACAGGGAACATGAGGAAGGAGAGGGCTTGTAAATATGGGAATGAAAATACAACTCCACAGGCTGTTGGTTCCGCCCTGATAAAAAGAGTGAAGATCAGGAAGGAGGTACACTGCGTCGCTTCTGCCGCTGTCGGCAATCCTCATGGCCGGAGGCCGCGGCGAACGCCTCAGACCACTGACCCTCGACTGCCCCAAGCCGCTGCTGAAGGTCGGCCCGCGCGCCATTATCGACTACAACATCGCCAAACTCGCCAAAAACGGCATAACCGACGTGACGGCCACTGTCAACTATCTGGCCGAACAACTCGAAGAGCACTTCGCCACGCCGGTCGAAGGCATAAAGGTCAAGACCGTGCGCGAACCTATGCCTATGGGCACCATCGGCTCGGCGGCTCTGGTAGAACGGCCCGACCCCGACGGCGCCACCATCGTCATGAACTCCGACCTCCTGACCTCGATAAACCTCGAAGAGATGTGGCTGCGCCACCGCGCCGAGAAGGCCGACATCACGGTTGCCGCCACCCCCTATGTTGTGTCGGTGCCGTTCGCCGTCCTGTCTACAAAAGGCTCGCGGATAACGGCTCTCGAAGAGAAGCCGTCGATGAGTTTCTGGACCAATGCCGGAATATATATCGTCAACAACCGTCTTCTCGACACCCTGCCGCGCGACAGGCGCACCGACGCCACCGACCTCATCGAGACCACAATAGCCTCGGGAGGCACAGTCACCTACTTTCCGATCGACGGCACCTGGATCGACATCGGCTCACCCGCCGACTACCGCCATGCCTGCGACCTCATGTCTCTCCCGACAAACTCATAACCAATCCGACTCAAACCACTGTTATGGCAGACTCCAACTTCATAGACTACGTAAAAATCCTCGCCCGCAGCGGCAAGGGAGGCGCCGGATCGCGCCATTTCCACCGCGCCAAATATGTTCCGAAAGGGGGCCCCGACGGCGGCGACGGCGGTCGCGGAGGCCACGTCATATTGCGTGGCAACAGCCATCTCTGGACGCTTCTTCCTCTGCGCTATAACCGCCATATCTTCGCCGGAAACGGCCAGCCCGGAGGCGCCGGACGCTCGTTCGGCAAAGACGGCGACGATGTCATCGTCGACGTTCCCTGCGGAACCGTCGTCTACGACGCCGACAGCGGCGAATTTCTCACCGAGGTCACCGAAGACGGCCAGACAATAAACCTTCTTCGCGGCGGTCGCGGCGGTCTCGGGAACTGGCACTTCCGCACCTCGACAAACCAGGCTCCGCGCTACGCCCAGCCCGGCGAACCCGCCGTTGAGCGCAACATAATCCTCGAGCTCAAGCTGCTCGCCGACGTCGGTCTTGTCGGTTTCCCCAACGCCGGAAAATCGACACTGCTGAGCGCCGTCTCGGCCGCTCGCCCCAAAATCGCCGACTATCCCTTCACCACAATGGAGCCCCAGCTCGGAATCGTCGACTACCGAGGTCGCGGATCGTTCGTCATGGCCGACATCCCGGGCATAATCGAAGGCGCCAGCGAAGGACGCGGACTGGGACTGCGTTTCCTGCGCCATATCGAGCGCAATGCAGTGCTGCTGTTCATGGTTCCGGCCGACGCCGACGACATCACCGCCCAGTATGCAGTTCTGTCGCGAGAGCTCGAGCAGTTCAATCCCCAGCTCGTCGACAAGCCGCGTGTTCTCGCCGTCAGCAAGAGTGATATGCTCGACGACGAACTCATGGCCGAGATCGCCAAGACTCTACCGGAAGGAATCCCGACAGTTTTCATCTCTTCGGTCACAGGGTTCGGAATCGATAAACTGAAAGACCTGCTCTGGAAAGAGATCAACGACGAGCGCAACATGCTCGCCGCTCCGCTGCCTGCTCACCGCCCGCTCGACGTGCGCCACCGCGTTGCCGAAGAAGACAACTTCATCATCGAGAATCCCGCCCCCGAGCCCGACGACACCGACGACTTCGACTTCCCCGACGACGAAGGCGACTGGGAATACGAATCGCGCCTCGACGACTGACCCCACAGCTTTATTTAATCTTCGGATTTGAGAGTCAATAGTCATGAACATCCTACCATTCCAAGTTGTAAAAGATAAAATCGTCGTAATCGGAGAATTGCCCGTAATCCTTGATTTCAATATTGCCGAATTATACGGTGTAAAAACAAAAGAAGTCAATCAGGCTGTAAAGAATAATCCCGAAAAATTTCCTGAAGGATATGTCTTTGAGCTTGACAATAAACAGATTGCAGATTTGCGGTCAAAAAATTTGACCGCAAACAGCAAAAGTCGCGTAGCTCCAAAGGCATTCACCGAAAGAGGGCTTTATATGCTTGCGACCATATTGAAAGGAAGCGTTGCGACCGCTACAACAATATCAATTATCGAAGCCTTCGCCAAACTGCGGGAACTCTCGCGCACGATTGGCGAACTGTCTGCAAATCCGGATCAATACGAACAGCGCTCACTCATGCAGAAAAGCGGAGAAATCATGGCCGACCTTTTTGGCGAAGATATGCATACCAGCGAAACAGAGACCGAAATAGAGTTGAACTTCGCTGTCCTGAAGCTCAAACACACAATAAAACGCAAAGGGAAATAAGCAATTACCTCAGTACAGGCAGATTTTTTATAAGATTTATAAGCAGCCTCGCGGAAAGGTTTTTGCTGTTTCGCGAAAAATAGCTATATTTGGGCGATTTTATTAATTATGTGCACGAGTTTGTCGGCTTTACCGACGAACTCCGGGTATCTATCTTTAACCTCTTTTTACCCTCTGTATCATGGAATTGCATGACCAGTCCCCCGCTCCTGAAAAGGAAGTGACCACCGCAGTCGAGGCCACTCAGGCCTCCGAAGCCCCCAAAACCGAAGGCGCCGAGCCCGCCGCCGAAGTCGCTGTAGAAGACCTCGAATCGGAGGCTATCGCCGAAGAAGCCGAAGAGCAGGCTCATCAGGCCGATGAAGAGACGGCCGTCGTTCTCACAAAAGATGCGATCATCGAGCGTCTGCGCAACCTCGCCGAAAACGATGCCGCCGACATCACTGCCGAGGAACTGGGCCGCATAAAACAGCAATTCTATCAGCTTAAGACCGAAGAGCAGCGCGCCGCCCGCGAGAGCTTCATAGCCGAAGGAGGCGATCCCGAAGCGTTCGAGCCTGTCCTCGATCCTCTCGAAGAAACTTTCAAACAGCTCTTCACAGTTGTCAAGGAAAAGAAAGCCGAACTGCGCGCCCGTCAGGACGCAGAGCGCGAGGCCAATCTGAAGGTCAAGCGTGAGATCATCGCCGAACTTTCGGCCATGAGCACCGATGCCGACAACGTGAACCGCCACTATGCCCGCGCCAAGGAGCTTCAGGCGCAGTTCCTAACCGTAGGCGAGGTTCCGCCTACCGAAGCTTCTAACGTATGGAAGGAATATCAGGAAGCCCGCGAGCGCTTCTACGACCAGCTGAAGGTCAACAAAGAGCTCCGCGACTATGACTTCAAGAAAAATCTGGCCCAGAAACAGCTTCTCTGCGAACAGGCCGAGCTTCTCAACGGCGAGACCGATGTCATCGTAGCGTTCCGCCGTCTTCAGGATCTCCACGACAAATGGCGCGAGATCGGCCCCGTCAGCAAGGAGCTGCGCGAAGAGCTCTGGACACGTTTCAAAGACGCCAGCGCCCTCGTCAACAAGCGCTATCAGGCATATTTCGAAGAGCGCAAAGCACGCGAACTCGCCAACGAACAGGCCAAGGAAGCACTCTGCGAGCGCGTCGAGGCTCTCGACTTCGAACCTATCAAGACTTATGCCGACTGGGACAACATGACCAAGATCATCATGGAGGCTCAGGCCGACTGGAAAAAGATCGGCTTTGCATCGCGCAAGGCCAATAACGCCCTGTTCACCCGCTTCCGCGCCGTCTGCGACAGATTCTTCACCCTAAAGAGCGACTTCTTCAAACAGATGAAGGAAACCCAGGCCGACAATCTGGCCCGCAAGACCGCTCTGGCAGAACGCGCCGAAGCCCTCAAGGACAGCACCGACTGGCGCAAGACAACCGACGAACTCGTGGCTCTTCAGAAAGAATGGCGCACTATAGGCGCCGTGCCCAAAAAGCAGAGCGACGCCGTATGGCGCCGGTTCATGGACGCCTGCGACGCCTTCTTCGACGCCAAGAAAGCCGCCACTGGCTCGCAGCGCTCTGCCGAGCAGGCCAACCTTCAGGCCAAACAGGCCATTATCGACGAACTGCGCGTAATCATGGGCGACAACTACGACGGCGATACTTCGCGCAACGCCCTGACCGACAAGCTCGCCGAACTGCGCGGCCGCTGGCAGGAGATCGGCCACGTTCCGTTCAAGCTCAAAGATGTCATTTACGACGAATTCCGCCAGCTTCTGCGCGATGTCGAGAAAAAATATGACCTCCGGCAGACGCGCGCACGTCGCGCCGAATTCGAGGCCAACGTGGCCGGCATGGCAGGCAATCCCGGCAAACTCAACCGCGAGCGCGACCGCCTCGTGCGCGCCCTCGAGGCCAAGCGCGCCGACCTCGCCACCTACTCCAACAACCTCGGCTTCCTGAGCTTCAAGAGCAAGGGCGGCGAATCGATGCTGCGCGAAATGGAGCGCCGCATGGAGCGTCTGCGCGACGAAATCAAGTCTCTCGAAGAGAAAATCGAGCTCGTCGACAAAACCGAGACCTCTACCGACAAGGCATAACACGAGTGTCGGAGAAGCGCGACAACGATATGTCGATACCGCCTCTGAGCCAACGTGGACGATATGGCGGCCTTGTGGCGCCACCTGCAGCGCGCCCAGCCCATCACCTTCGGCCACGCGCTGATGGCCTACGCTTCCATGCTGCTGCGCGACCTCGACCGCTTTGCGGACGCCACCGCCCGCATGGACAGCCAGTGCCCGCTGGGCTCTGGCGCTCTGGCAGGCACCACCTACCCGCTGGACAGGGATTTCACCGCCGAAAAGCTGGGCTTCGCCGCCCCCTGCGCCAACAGTCTGGACGGCGTGTCCGACCGTGATTTCTGCATCGAGCTGGCAAGCGCCATCTCCATCTGCATGATGCACCTGTCCCGCCTTTCGGAGGAGATCATCCTGTGGTGCAGCTGGGAGTTCAAGTTCATTGAGCTGGACGATGCCTTTACCACCGGCTCTTCCATCATGCCGCAGAAGAAGAACCCGGATGTTACCGAGCTGATCCGCGGCAAGACCGGCCGCGTCTACGGCGACCTGAACACCCTGCTGGTCATGATGAAGGGCATTCCCCTCGCCTACAACAAGGACATGCAGGAAGATAAGGAAGCTATCTTCGACGCAGTGGATACGCTGGAGCTGTGCCTGAAGACGGTCACTCCCATGCTGGACACCATGAAGACCCTGCCGGCCAACATGCGCCGCGCCGCCGCCAAGGGCTTCATCAACGCCACCGACTGCGCCGACTACCTGACGAAAAAGGGGATGCCCTTCCGGGACGCCTACACCGTCACCGGCCATCTGGTGGCCCAGTGCACGGCCCGGGGCAAGACATTGGAGGAACTGACGCTGGAGGAGCTGAAGGCTGTCTCCGAGCTCTTCGAGGCGGACGTGTATGACGCGCTGAACCTGGAGAACTGTATGGCCCTGCGGAGCAGCTACGGCGGCCCGGCGGTGGCGGAGACCGCAAGGCAGATCGGGGAGATCGAACAGTTCATTCAGAAGATCAAAGAGAACAGATAAAAGGATAAAAGATAGGCAGATCCGGTAATATCTCTTATCCCTTATCTTCACTGGGGTGATGATATGAAACCAAAGGTCTACATCGACGGAAAGGACGGCACCACCGGCCTGCAAATCTATGACCGGCTGGCGGCGCGGGACGACATCGACCTGCTGCTGATCGACGAGGCGAAGCGGAAGGACCCGGACGAACGGAAACGGCTGATGGCGGAAGCGCATGAACGTCCAGATCAGCAACAATCTGGACCCCATGACCAAGGAAAACA
>OHBJ01002422.1_pt1 | contig 12569 bp, 9 predicted proteins | sample 1577241 | NCBI WGS metagenome assembly OHBJ01 (sample SAMEA3541594, study PRJEB24748) | human gut metagenome | biome: human gut; feature: human-associated habitat; material: faeces | place: China | collected 2012
CATATTTTCGATTATCTCCCTTGTATTTTCAATTTACTGCGGGAAGTTTTTTACCTCGCGAAAAAAAATATTTTTTTCATAGAAGACCGATTTTTAATCAAAGCATTCCCGCCGTGCAATACGCCTATCCGCAGTCAGCATACCACGCAAGAGCATAAGTAAATGGAGTTCTGTTGCCAAAAAGCCGCGGCAGGGCTTTGCCATGAAACGGAAAAAACATAAATTCGCAACTTGCAAACAAACGGGCCGCCCTGTAGCGCACAAACAGAGGCAAAGGATAGGCCTAATGAAAGTAAAACGCTATAACAAAGCGAAATGAAACATTTTTTTATGACAATGATATTTGCAACAGGCGCCATTGCCGCTTCTGCTCAAAGCAACGACGGATTCAAATACACCGACGAGCAGTTTGCCGACCTGCAAATGCTCAGATACAAGGTGGAAGGCTTCGAAAAACTCTCACTTAAAGAAAAAACACTCATCTACTACCTGCAGGAAGCCGCACTCTGCGGACGCGACATACTGTGGGACCAGAACGGACGCTACAACCTGCGTATCCGCAAAATGCTCGAGACTGTCTACACCGACTATACCGGTGACCGCTCGGGCGACGATTTCAAAAACATGACGCTCTACCTTAAACGCGCATGGTTCAGCAACGGAATACATCATCACTACGGCAGCGAGAAGTTCGTGCCCGGATTCTCGCAGACGTTCTTCCGCGCCGCACTGAAAAGCGTAGACAAACAGAAACTGCCGCTGAAAAAAGGACAAACCGTCGACGAACTGTGCGACGAAGTGTTTCCCGTGATTTTCGACCCGACCGTAATGCCTATGAGGACGAACAAAGCCGACGGACAGGACCTCGTGCTGACTTCGGCGGCCAACTACTACGGCGAAGGCGTTACGCAGGCCGAAGCAGAGGACTTCTACAACTCGCGCAAAGACCCTTCCGATCCGCAGCCCGTTATGTTCGGCATGAACAGCCGGCTCATCAAGGAAAACGGCAAGATAACGGAAAAGACATGGAAAGTTGGCGGGCTGTACGGGCAATCGATAGAAAAAATAGTGTACTGGCTCGAAAAAGCGCTCCCCTACGCCGAAACGCCCGAGCAGACAGCCGCAATGAAAAAGCTGATAGAATTTTACAACACCGGCGACCTTAAAACATTCGACGCGTATTCGATTCTCTGGCTTAAAGACGTGAACAGTCTGGTAGACTTCACGAACTGCTTTACCGAAAGCTACGGCGACCCGTTGGGAATGAAAGCTTCCTGGGAGGCAATCGTGAACTTCAAAGACCTCGAAGCAACCGAACGCACCAAGAAACTGAGCGCAAACGCCCAGTGGTTCGAAGACCATTCGCCCGTCGACAACCGTTTCAAGAAAGAAAAGGTAAAAGGTATATCGGCAAAAGTAATAACCGCAGCAATACTCGGCGGCGATCTCTACCCCTCGACCGCGATAGGCATAAACCTGCCAAACTCCGACTGGGTGCGCAAGGAATACGGCTCGAAGAGCGTTACGATAGGCAACCTTACCGACGCATACAACAAAGCCGCACACGGCAACGGTTTCGAAGAAGAGTTCGTTATCGACAAAACAACGCGCAAACTGATTGACAAGTACGGCGACGCATGCGACGACCTTCATACCGACCTGCACGAATGCCTCGGACACGGAAGCGGAAAGCTGCTCGAGGGAGTAGACCCCGACACTCTCAAAGCATACGGTTCCACAATAGAGGAAGCACGCGCCGATCTGTTCGGCCTGTACTACGTAGCCGACCCTAAACTCGTGGAACTCGGACTAACGCCCGACAACGAAGCATACAAATCGCAATATTACACCTACATGATGAACGGACTGCTTACGCAGCTCGTGAGAATCGTTCCCGGAAACAACATCGAAGAAGCCCACATGCGCAATCGCGCAATGATAGCCCATTGGGTGTATGAAAAAGGGAAAAACGACAAAGTAGTAGAGCTCGTGAAACGCGACGGAAAAACTTATGTCAGAATAAACGATTACGAAAAGCTACGCGGACTGTTCGGCAAGCTTCTCGCCGAAATACAACGCGTGAAAAGCGAGGGCGATTACGAAGAAGCGCGCCGTCTGGTCGAAAACTACGGCGTAAAAGTGAATCCAGAACTGCACAAGGAAATACTCGCACGTTACGAGAAACTGAACCTTTCTCCCTACAAAGGCTTCATAAATCCCGTTTACGAAGCAGTGAAAGACCCGCAAGGCAACATAACCGACGTAAAGGTTTCGTATGACGAAAGCTACGAACACCAAATGCTGCGTTACAGCAAGGACTACGCAACTTTGCCTTACATAAACTGATACCTCCCGACGCCGGAACAAAAACTAACCGAAAGGAAATATGAGCACGCAGGAACGCATTTCAGAACTCAAGAAACAATTCCGCTCCATGATGAACGGCGTTGCAAGTTCCTCAATGCGCGAAAAAGGAATCGAATACCGCGTGAATTTCGGCGTTGAGACCCCGCGGCTTGCCGAACTCGCCTCGTCCATTGGCAAAGACCATGAACTGGCACAGGCACTCTGGAAAGAAAATGTGCGCGAATGCCGGATTATGGCGCCCATGATTCAGCCTTACGACAGTTTCTCTGCAGAAATTGCCGATATCTGGCTCGGTTCCATTCGCAACCAGGAAGAAGCGCAGTATGTTTCGATGTATCTGCTACAATATCTTCCTTACGCCGACGAGAAAGTGTTCGAATGGATAGCCGACGACCGCATTTTTCACCAACTCTGCGGATTCCATACGACAGCGCGACTGTTGCAAACGGGTAAACGGCTGTACGGACGCGAAGCAAACGAGTTTCTCGACCAATGCGCGTCAGCACTCCGTTCTGAAAATGCGGCTGTAGTGCGGGCTGCTTACAACGCATTGCAGAAATATGCACAGCAAAACGAATATCAGGCAAATTCAGTAGAAGAAATATTCGACGAATACAGCAGAGAACGCGAGAAAAAAGGAAAGCAGCAGAACAATGTCTGAAAAAATAGAAAAAAGCGAGATACAGTTGCGCGCAAGGAACGAATTTGAACAGTTCCTCGCGAACAACGGGCACAGCCGCACGCCGGAACGCTTCGCTATTCTGAACGCGATTTGCGACATCGAAGGAATTTTCAACGCAAAAATGCTTTTCGACATAATGCACGTGCAGAAAAAACTGCCTGTAAGCCTCGCAACGATATATTCTTCGCTCGCATTGCTCGAAGATGCCCGTATAATCATCAGTCATCACTTCGACCGACGCACCGTAAGCTACGAGTTGGCGCTGATGAGGCACGGATTCAAATATATCGTATGTACAAAATGCAACAAGGTGAAACGCGTGGAGAGCACTATGCTCGACAAGAGCGTTGACAACGTAAAAACGCCACGCTTTCACGTAAACAATTACTCGATATACATATACGGCGTGTGCGCTTCGTGCGCAAGTTTGCAAAAGCGTAAGGAAAAGCAGCTTTTAAATAAATCTTCCCAAACGAATAAGGCTTCAGAGAAAAAGCATTTTCCCCGCAAGCCAGCACACAGCAATACAAAATGATTAAAGAAAAAACAAAAATATGAAAACCGGAAAAGTTGACACCCTTCTCGGAATTGTATTCGGCGACGAAGGGAAAGGAAAAGTAGTTGATTTCTTCACTCCTCACTACGACGTGGTTGCACGCTTCGCGGGAGGGCCTAACGCAGGGCACACAATTATATTCGAAGGAAAAAAGTTCGTTCTCCGCTCTATTCCGTCAGGAATTTTTGCCGAAGACAAAGTTAACATCATAGGCAACGGCTGCGTAATAGCCCCCGACCTGTTCATGGCCGAAGCCAAAGAGCTCGAAAACGCAGGATACAAGCTCAAGAACCGCCTGCACATAAGCAAACGGGCACATCTGATACTTCCCACGCACCGCGTTCTCGACCGTGCGTACGAAGCAGCCAAAGGAAAAAACAAAGTAGGCACCACCGGCAAAGGAATAGGCCCTACATACAGTGACAAAGCCGCACGCATAGGCCTCCGCGTGGGAGATATTCTCGACAATTTCGAGAAGAAATACGAAGCTCTCAAATCGCATCACGCACGCATACTCGAAGATTTGCATTTCGACTACGACATTTCGGAAGACGAAACCAAATGGCTGGAAGGAATCGAGTATATGAAAGGATTCAACCTTACAGACACCGAAATAGAGATAAATTCCTTGCTCGACGAAGGCAAAAGCGTGCTCGCAGAAGGAGCACAAGGCACAATGCTCGACATTGATCACGGAACATATCCTTTCGTAAGTTCTTCGTCCACCACCTGCGGCGGAGTATGTACGGGCCTCGGCGTAGCCCCCACGCGCATAAACGATGTTTTCGGTATATTCAAGGCATATTCCACACGAGTAGGCGCAGGACCTTTCCCTGTTGAGCTGTTCGACGAAACCGGCTGCATGATACGCCACACAGGAAACGAATACGGAGCCGTTACCGGACGCGACCGCCGCTGCGGCTGGCTCGACCTTGTGGCTCTGCGATATGCCGTAATGATAAACGGAGTAACCAAGCTCGTCATGATGAAAAGCGATGTGCTCGACAATCTCGACACGATACGCGTTTGTACGGCTTACGAGCTTCCCGACGGAACGCGAGTAGACAATGTTCCTTTCGACACCGCCAACTGCAAGCCCGTTTACACAGAACTACCAGGGTGGAAGTCAGACTTAACCCACATAAAAGCCGAAAAAGACTTCCCGAAAGAACTCAAAGACTACATCAGCTTTATAGAGAAAGAAATGAAGCGTCCTATTACCATAGTTTCCGTAGGTCCCGACCGCGAAGCCACGATAATAAGATAACAATTGCGCTGAACAGAAAAAGCCAGACAACATCAGATAAAAAGCGCGGCGCTTTTTCACACAGCCAAACGATGTGCGAAAAATTATGTCTGAGATATTTTAAAATATCTCAGACATAATTCAAAATACCTCAGAGATAATTTTTTTTATCTGCGGGAAGAAATACGGAATACTCATCCGTTTCAGCCTCAGCAAACAGAACCCTTAAAAAACAGGCGGAACCGGCAACAAAAAAGTATGAGATATTCGATATTCAGGCACACACATAATATAATTATGCCTGTAAAAAAGCGGCAGCATACCACAACAGGAAAAAACGTACATGGCAACGTAAGTCTTTCACCCTTATAAAAACAAAATACACGCTCTGCAACACACCTATAAACGATATGAGAAATCACACTTCGAGCTTCACATACATAATAAATAACCTGCTCCGGAACGAAAACGCATTCATAAAAAATATATGCCTTACAACCGCAGCTGTTTTGTTTGCGGCATATTCCTTCGCACAATCCCCCGACGGAATAAGCGGAGCCTCCTCTATGAACACGGCCACGGTAAAAAAGGACAAGGCTACCGCCACAACCAAAATCAAAACTCCCAAAGGCTACAGGCTCGTATGGCACGACGAGTTCGACGACGCTACGACCAAAAGCGGAAGCCACATTCTACCGAACGACAAGCGCTGGTGGTACGAAGAGGGAAAACACGGCTGGGGAAACAATGAACTTCAGAACTACGTTCCGGCATTCAAAGACGGCGACACGCTTGCCTACATATCGAACGGAACACTGAAAATAAAGCAGATACAGACACCTTCGGGCGAAGTACGGTCGATAAGAATGAATACCAAAGAAAGCTGGACCTACGGATATTTCGAGGCCCGCCTTAAACTTCCCTCGGGCAAAGGCACCTGGCCCGCGTTCTGGATGATGCCAAAAAATTCTTCCCGCTGGCCTGCCTGCGGAGAAATAGATATTATGGAAGAAGTGGGGTACGACCCTACACATGTGCTCTCGTCCGTTCACTGCGCCAGACACTACGGTGGAAATTCCAAAAGCGGCGGCCTCGAAGTCAAAGACTGTCAGACGGCTTTCCATGTATATGCCTGCGAATGGACGCCCGATTACATCAAATTCTTCGTTGACGGCAAACAGATACATCTTTACAAAAACGACGGAGGAGGCAACGACACCTGGCCGTTCGACAAACCTTTCTACATCAAGCTTAACAACGCTTTCGGCGGAAATTGGGGCGGCAAGAACGGAGTGGACTATTCATGCCTGCCGACTATTTACGAAATAGACTATGTGCGGGTGTTCCAAAAGAAATAAAACGGAAAAAAGCTCCATTCTCCGCACATCCTACAGAGGAAACAGCTCCGGAAGCGACGCTGTATACCCATATTTTCTCGTACCGGAGAAAAATACACCCGTATATCCGCTGCGGCGCTGCGACGAGCGCAAGGCATACGGCGCGGCGGCATTGCTGGTAACCGCTCTTACGGAACACCTATCGCCTTACAGCTTCAAAGCGGCCGACAACGTATGTCTGAAATTCGCCGAAGGCGGACGCTGCTACTTTACCGACATCGCTATCATAGCCCCCGACGACGAATCAAATCTGCGTATCGACATAGAAATCGACGAACCGTACGACCTGTGCGACTTCGCGCCCAGACACTACCTCGAAAACCGACAGGATTCCCAGCGCGACCGCCTCTTCATACAAGCAGGCTGGACTGTTGTGCGCATTGCGGAAAAACAAGCCGCCACCGAAACGGACAACTGCGTGGCTTTCATATCGAACCTTATAAACACGCTGACCGGAAGCGGAAAGATACCGCTCTCCCCAAACATACGCACGCAGCCTTTGCCGATAAGAAAATGGACACGCATTACAGCCGAAAACCTTGCCGCAAAAGGCTATCGCGAAAGCTATTTAAAACATTCCGAATGCCGCGAAAATGACATTCTGTCGCAATACGACAACCGTCCGCTCAGCGAAGAAGAAAGCCTATACGCCTCTTTTCTGCCCGCAACAGAAAGCTGCACATTCGAATCGAAAGAAAGACATTCAGACTACAACGCCAAGCACTGTCATCCGCGGGATAGACACATAACTTTCTTTCCCGAAACCCATACCTATTTATATAAGGGCCGCGATGTGCTTAAATCGGTCACCACTGTGATTTCCGAATACTTCGCAACCTTTGACATGCGTGCCGCTGCCGACAAAAAAGCGTTACAGACGGGACGCAGCGCCCAGAGTTTCGTCGACGAGTGGAGCTATACAGGAAAAAAGGCTTCCGAAACCGGTTCGTTCATGCACCAGCAGTTCGAAAACACATTTCTCGGCATTCCTGTGGAGAATAATTTCAATTTCAGCTATACCTCTCCCACGTTTTCACGCAGCGAACGCATTGACATTTCAAAAGAAATAGGAATGTTCAACGCCTTTCTCCGCAAAAACGACATCCGTCCCTACCGCACCGAATGGAACATCTACGATGCCGAAAAAGGTATCGCAGGCTCGCCCGACCTTATAGCCACTTACAAAGACAAGCTGCTTATGTTCGACTGGAAACGCTCCTCTAAACTGATACGCCTTGCAGGAAACAGTTTCGCAATAAACGACGATTGCTGGGGAAAGCACGGATTCGGTGCGCTTTCCCGACTGCGCGACAACGCTTTCAGCCATTATTCGCTACAACAGGGAATTTACAAACACATTCTTGAAAAACATTACGGTCTGCAACTCGACGGAATGTTTCTCGTAGTAATTCATCCCGACTACAACCGATATTTCTGCATACAGGTGCCGGATGTTTCATCATGTGTGGAACATATTATGAGCCGCCTTTGAGCACAGTAAAAAATCTGCCGTAAAAAAACAGATGTCCCGCATTTCGCGGAAAAATATCTGCATAATCTGCGTATCCGACACATGCGCCCCGAAAAATTATCTCTGAGATATTTTAAAATATGTCTGAGATAATTCAAAATATCTCAGACATATTTTTTTTCACAAGCGGGAAGAGAATTTTCTACAAGTATACCGAAAAAGAAAAAGCCATACAAAAACAAAAAGCCGTGCTCCAAAATCGTCGGGAACACGGCTTGTTTGTTCTTATAAAGCAAGTTTGCCTAAACGCACAGGAACAGAATCAGTATCTGCGCGCTTAATATTCGCAGGAACATGGTTAGCGGATAAACGGTAGAGTATCCTACCGCCGGCACATCGTTTCCTGCCGTGTAATTGGCAAACGCAAGTGCGGGAGGATCGGTAGTGGCACCGGCAATGAATCCCGAAATAGTAAAATAGTTCACTTTATATTTCAATCGGGCTATCAAGCCAATAACGAGTATAGGTATTGTAGTAATCAGGAATCCTGTCCACACATATTTTATTCCGTCGCCCGAGATGACAGTGTCCCAGAAACCGGCTCCCGCCTTCAGTCCCACAGCGGCAAGGAACAAAACAAGCCCCACCTCGCGCAGGAACAGATTTGCACTCGTTGTGGTATAGGCAACGATATGGAACTTATATCCTACACTGCCTATAAGTATTGCAATGATAAGCGGTCCGCCGGCAAGTCCCAGTTTCACAGGCGCCGGCATTCCGGGAAATGCTATCGGCAGGCTTCCGAGCAATATTCCGAGGAAGAGTCCGAGGAAAAGCGTACCCACGTTGGGGGAGTCAAGCCGTTTCACAGAATTTCCCATACGTTCGGCCACGCGGTTCACTGCGTCTTCGGGGCCTACTACTCTCAGACGGTCGCCTATCTGAATGCGAAGATTACTGCTGGCAAAGAGTTCTATTCCCTGGCGCGTTATTCTCGTCACATTCACGCCGTAAACGGTACTGAAGTTCATCTGTCGCAAGGTTTTTCCGTTGACTTCCGACTTCGTCACTATCACACGGCGCGACACTACAGGCTGTTTTTCCTTCTGCCAGTCCACCTCTATTTCCTCGCCTATGAATGCGACGATCGGTTCTGAGTCTTCTTCAGAACATACGAGGTCCAGTTTGTCACCGTCGTGGAGAATTATTTTGTCATTGGGCACAATGAATTCCTCACCTCGCAGAATGCGCGTGCAAACCATGTTTCGTCCGAGAAACTCACGCACCGTGCTTAACTTTTTACCGTCAAGCGCATGGTTGGTAACGAGCAGCGACATTGCATGCGGCTTGTTGTGGGCATTTTCGTTGGCTTCGCTTTCAATAGCCTTAGCTTCGTCTTTCAGATTGACGCGACAAATGTATTTTATAAGTATGGTTGATCCTATAATACCGAGCACACCGAGCGGATAAGCGCAGGCATAGCCGGAGGCTATCTGCGGAATATCACCTTCCACGAAAGCGCTGGCAAGCGCTTCGTTCGCCGCACCAAGACCTGGCGTATTGGTTACAGCGCCGAAAAGAACACCGACCATCATAGGAAGATTGTTTGGATTGGAGGTGTCGAAACACAGATGATACAGCGCAAGCATTACGCCGACATTGAGCACCACGAGCCCCACGGCCAGCATATTGAGCGTCATTCCGCCTTTGCGGAAACTCTCAAAGAACGACGGGCCCACCTGCAAGCCAATGCAATAGACAAAGAGCATAAGGCCGAAATCCTGCACGAAATTAAGCACCTGCACAGGGCAGGCAAAACCTCCGCCGGGAATCAGACTGTTGTACATGTGCCCCACGAGTATTCCCATAAACAGCACGAATGTAACTCCGAGCGATATTCCGCCCACTTTAATCTTACCGAGCCATACGCCTACGGCTATAACGATAGAGAAAATGAAAATTATATGCGCCACCGAAGCCGTATCGGAGAGCAATAAATTTATCCAAGACATTTTAACAATTGAAACATTTTAAATTGACGTGCAAAAATACGTTATTTTACCAAATTACAACCTCACTTTGCAACTAAATTCATTTTCAACTCAAATATGTCTGTTCCGATACACTGCAAAAAAAATTGTTTTCAGAAATGTAAAAAACGCTTCGGGAGTAAAAAAGGGTCATCCCCAACATATTTCAGAATAAATATGAATCCGATACAAACACGAACGTTCTCTGTCATGAGAAACGCCCCCGCAGAAAATCTGAGCCGCTTTGCCGCAGGGTTTTGCAGACAAAAACGGTCAGCGACCAAGTACTTGAAAATCAGCACGTGTATATATAGCAAAAAATATGTCTGAGATATTTTAAATTATCTCAGACATATTTTGAATTATCTCCCTTGTAATTTCAATTATCTGCGGGAAGTTTTTTACCGCATGAAAAAAATATTTTTTTTTCGTAAGAGATACATTTTTTCGGAATTGTTTCCCCGATGATTTTCTACGGGCCTGCCTTCGCCTGTATCAGACTCACATTAAAAACAAGCCTGAGATATTCAGAATATCTCAGGCTTGTTTCCTCGAAAGTATCAATCGGGATGTAAAAACGCCGACAATACTACACCGAAACGGTAGCGGAATTCATATTATTCCCCTGCCGGAATTTATTTCACGAACTTGGCGTTCTGCAAATATACTATGCTCTTACGCGCAGCCTCGAACACCTCGTCCATCACCTGGTCTGACGTGTATTTGCTTCCGTCGGCATTGGTCTTGTCGCGCAGCCATCCGGGAGTTTCTATCTCGACGAAATAATCTTTCATCTTGTTCTTTCTGAACTGCGTGAACACGCCCTCGAAATCGACCGTATCGCCTTCGCCTATAACGAAATCGTCCTTTATGTGAAGCAGCTGAATGCGTTTGGGGTACTTCTTGAGATAAGCAACGGGGTCCTTGCCGCCTTTGGTGCACCAATACACATCAAGCTCGAAGCATACGTATTGCGGATCAGTATGTTCCACGAGATATTCCCACATCACGTCGTCGCTGTCCTTAAGTTTCTGATACTCGGCCGAGTGATTGTGATATCCGAGCGTGAGACCGTATTCTTTGGCTATCTTGCCCACCTTGTTGAAGTATTCGCACATGTTCCGGAGGTCTTTCACTGTGTAATCCACGCCGTAGCTCGGTATTACAAAGTACTTGCCGCCGCAGGCTTTCTGGATTTCGAACAGACTGCGCCAGCGCTGCATTATCTCCTCTTCCTTATTCTTATCTTCCTGTATGCTCGAATGCGTGGAAACTATTTCTATGGCATTCTTATCGCACAATGCCTTGAATTCATCGGCCGGCATACCGAAAACTTTAGGATCGCCGCCCCACTGAACGAGCTCCACGCTGTTGTAGCCCATTGCTGCAAGGCGCGCAATCGAAGCCTGCGGATTCTTGTTCATAGCATCCATTACCGAATAGAGCTGAATGCCTATTTTCTTCTTCTTTGCCGAAAGGTTCTGGGGCGCAGCAACGAATGCCACCGCTACAATAGCCCATACAAGTGCGAACAGTGATTTGCTGCACAATGTCTTAATTTTTTTCATAAGTATATTTTAATTTGTCAATATGTTTCTGCTTTTCCTGCGGTTTAAAACGACTACAGCCGACATATGGCGTTACGGAAAGCCGCACCCCGCTCCGAAATTTCCTAATCGAGCACCTCGATAGTGTAACCTCCCTTCCACTCCTTGCCAGCCTTTGCGACATTGGTGTAAGGGCGCGCCGAGAACTCGCCTTCATATCCTTCGCTGTCGCACAAGCCGTACCAGGGTTCGAGACATACGAACGGCGCATTGCAACCATGAGGCGACCATGCCAGGAACACAGGCGCGTCGCTGCTTACCTTTACAACCGGTTTACGCTCGACGTCGAGAAGAGTTATACTGTGCACCTGATTATTATCTATTATTATGGAATCGCCGGCGAAACATTCGTCGCGCACTTCGAGAAGACCGTCGTCCACGGGCAAAGCGTAGCGGTTTCGTCCCAGACAGCCGCGGCAGCCTACGGTTGCGCTCTCAGGATGTGCGGAATCGAAACGAAGATAGCCCTTGATTTCGTCGCCAGCCTTGAAACCGCGGAAAAAGAACGAGGGATGCCCTCCAATCTGAAACGGCATATCGTCGCTGCCAACATTTCTCACGGTCCATTCCACCTTCACGCTTTTGTCCGCAAGAGAGAATTTCTGTTCCAGCTCGAATCTGAACGGGAACATGGCACGGGTTTCGGCGTTATCATACGCTACGTAGGTTATCGAATCAGCATCGACCGCTTTCACGTCGAATACCCTTTGCTGCATAAAGCCGTGTTTGGGCATTTCGCGCCTTGCCCCGCGGTGCATATAGGAGCCGTTCCACAAATTTCCCACTATCGGGAAAAGCATCGGGCAATGGCGCCCCCAGAACTCGGGATCGGCCTGCCAGAAATACTCTTCGCCCGTTTCGACATTGCGAATGCTGCACAACTCGGCGCTCAGACGTCGAGCCGCAATGGATATTTTTCCGTTATTCAGCGTTTCCATATAGTTTTCATCCAGTTACTTTCCGTAAATATAGAATGCAAATATAACTTTTTCCATATTTTTGCAGACAAAATACACCAGAAACAATTACAAAAACGAGCAAAAAACCTATAATACTATTATGACGAAAACAACAACCGACGAACGCTGCAAAACAGTATTCGATTTCCTAAAAGAACTGGCAAACCACAACGACAGGTCGTGGTTTATGGCCCACCGTCTGCTTTACGACGCCGCGCGCGAGGCGTTTCTAATGATTACAACCGACATGATTG
>OHBJ01002424.1_pt1 | contig 12564 bp, 14 predicted proteins | sample 1577241 | NCBI WGS metagenome assembly OHBJ01 (sample SAMEA3541594, study PRJEB24748) | human gut metagenome | biome: human gut; feature: human-associated habitat; material: faeces | place: China | collected 2012
ATGTCTGAGATAATTCAAAATATCTCAGACATATTTTTTGCTATATATACACGTGTTGATTTTCAAGTACTTGCCGGCTGACCGTTTTTGTCTGCAAAACCCTTTGGCGGGGCAATGTATGTTTGGCCGAAGCCTCAGGTTCTCTCCGTATTGGTCTTGTGGCCGTATTTTTATTGATTTTTTTCTTTTCAACGTCACTTTTTGGATTGTTTTATCGTTTTATTCATGAGCAGGCTCGAGAAAATGTATAACACTTAAAAAAATAAAAGCAAATGGAAGATGTATTGGTTCCTATTTTGATACCGCTGGGTATCTGCGTGGCTTTACCTGTAATGATTGTGTGGCTTGTGGCTCGTCACAAGACCAACGAAACAAACAAGCGCACTGAGATTATTCTCGCAGCAATCGAGAAAAATTCCGAAATTGACGTGGAGGATTTTTTCAAGAAGATGACACCGCCCCGCAAGACGTATAAAGAAAGATTGCAGACAAGGCTGTTGTGGGGAAGCATTCTGACCGCAGCGGGTGTGGCTTTGTTGGGTTTGGGTCTTTATCTGGACTATTCAGGCGGAGCAAGTAACGATAAACTCACGGGACTTTTCATGTTCGGCATGATATCGTTTTTCGTAGGTGTTGCGATACTTATAGTATATGCTATATGCCGGAAAGACCTTGCCAAAGAGCTTGAAAACAAGGACGTAAGCGAGGAAAAGGAATAGATTCGATAAAAAATGACACGCGAACGGTTTATCGAGGCAGTCGAAGGGGAGCAGAAGCAGCTCAGGCGCTTTCTGCTCGCCCTTTGCTGCGGCAACCGTGATGAGGCCGATGACATAGCGCAGGAAACGCTGGTGAAAGCCTATCTGTCGTCGGGCGGATTCAAGGAAGGAAGCAAGTTTGCGGCGTGGCTCTATACAATTGCGCGCAACACTTTTCTTGACCATAAACGGAGTTCGAGAACCGACGAGGAACTAAGCGTTGCCGAGCGCACGGTGGCGGCAGGCGATAAGGCCGACGGGGCTTTCGAATATCAGGATCTGTATTGCGCACTGGCCCTTTTGCCGCACAAGGAGCGCACGGCCGTACTTCTTTTTTACCTCAAGGGGTATTCCATTAAAGAGATAAGCAGAATTACGGACTGTTCCGAAGACGCGGTGAAAAAACAACTCTCGCGCGGGCGTGAACAGTTGAGAAACAAGTTGAAACGATGAACGAAAAGGATTCTTTGCAGCAGTTGTTTGCCGATTTCCGTCCCGAGCTTGGCGACGGAGAGGATTTCATGCAGGCGCTCGCGCGCAGGCTCGAAGCCGTGGAGTATGTGAAACAAATGCAGGACGCTCGGATTCGCCGCTACAAGTATGCCGTGCTTCTGGCCTTGCTGTGCGGATTGGCGGCCGGAGGCATACTGTGTGCTGTGGTGCTTATGCAGCCGGCCGGCGCACCGGTATTCTCGTTCGGCTCGCAGTGGCTCCCTCTGCTGTTGCTCGAGCGCAACAGCCAGACGATTTCGCTCGTGTCTCTTTCAATGTTGCTGAGCGTGGGAGTGGTGATGTTCGTGAACACGTTGAACGAAATACCGGTAAACAGAAAGAAAAAGCCGGCGAAACAGACAAAAACGGTCACCCGCTAACGGGCTGTGAATCAGCGTGTGTATATATAGCAAAAAATATGTCTGAGATATTTTAAAATATCTCAGACATATTTTCGATTATCTCCCTTGTATTTTAAATTATCTGCGGGAACTTTTTCAGGTGTGCGAAAAAAATATTTTTTATTACGCATGAATATTTTTTTCTGCAATGTTCTTTTTTCATAAAACTGAGTATGCGGCTTCGTCACAACACCTCGTCTACTGCAATGTCGTGCTCTTCGGCCGGAACTGCGGGGAGTTTCTGAAAGTCGAAGCATACGCCTATTGTGGGAACGCCGCAGGCTTTCAGTTTCGCGAGCATGCGGTCGTAATATCCCTTGCCGCGACCGAGGCGGTTGCCGTGCGCGTCGAAAGCCACGCCGGGGATGACGGCTATGTCTATGGCGGCAAGGTTTTCAAAGCGTCTGCCTTGCGGCTCGTCTATGTTGAACGCTCCGCGCCGCATGCCATCCTCGCCGGTGAATGCGCGCAGTTCCATTTCGGCAGGGCCTGTTACTGCAGGCAGCAGTATCGTCTTACGCTTGTACCAGCGGGATATGAAACTGTGCGTGTTTACCTCGTCGGGAAGCGAGTTGTATAATAAAACAATGTGTGCCGCCTGGAAAAGTTCGTGACTTTCCAGACGGCACATTATATGTTGCGATAATTCCGACAGAGCTTCTGCCGTATATTCGCGCTTTTTTCCGGCAATCAGCCTGCGCAACTCATTTTTTGTCGGCATTCTTCTTGTCTGTGTTCTTTTCGGGAATTTCGGGAAACGCCTTTCCCTCGTTCATGAGCTTTATGGCCTGGAGCACGCACGGATCGTCGGCGTTAAGGTAGCGGTTGAGCGCGTCGCGGCCCATTAGGTCGTCGATTATGTATCCTGTAATCTGATATTCGAGCAGGTGGTGGGATTTCTTTATAAGAATGTTGCGTCGCTGCAGCCCGTTCTTTTCGGCGTATGCGGCGAACTGTTCCACGATGTTCTGCTTTTTCAGGAATGCGGCTATTTCCTGCCAGCTGTTGAACGACGAGAGCTTCTCGCGGTTGGCGCTGGTATATATATATGCGTATTTGAAAATAAGTCCGCCCATTACGGCTTCCTTGAAATAGGATGTTATGTATTCGTTCTTCTCGGCAACGAATACATCGGGGGTTATGCCGCTCTCGGCGTAGACTGTGCGGCCGGCTTTGGTGTAGTATTTCTTGCCGTTTTCCTTTATGCTGTCTCTCGATTCCAGTTCGCCGCTGTTCATGCGGTTGAGAATGTCCATGTCGTACTCTTCCTGCTTGCCGGGAACGTAAGGTTTCTGTACGCAACGGCCCGACGGCATGTAATATCTCGCAATTGTGAGGCGCAGCATGCTGCCGTCGCGGAATTCTATGGACTCCTGCACCAATCCCTTGCCGAATGTGCGCCGTCCTACGATAGTGGCGCGGTCGTTATCCTGCATGGCACCCGAGAAAATCTCACTGGCCGACGCGCTTTCCTCATTTACAAGCACTATTAACGGAGTGCTCTGGTGCGAGCCGCGGCCGTCGCTTATGAAATCCTCGCGCGGGGAGTGACGTCCCTGCATGTAGAAAGCCAGACGTCCTTTGGGCAGGAATTCATAAGCCATTTGTATGGCCGGTTGTACGAAACCGCCGTGATTGTTACGCAAATCGACCACGAGACGTGTGGCGCCTTCCTGTCCGAGCTTGGCCATAGCAACGAGAAATTCGGGGTAGGTGGCGTCGGCAAACTGGTCGACTTTTATGTAGCCCGTCTTGTCGTCGAGCATATAGGCTGTTTCTATGCTTTTTATGGGAATGTCGTCGCGGCGTATGGTGAAAGATATCGGTTCCGGCTTTTCGGGTCTCAGAACACTTATCGTGACCTTTGAACCTTTGGGGCCTTTTAGGCGTTTCATGGCTTCGTCGTTCGTAACTTCTTTTCCTACGAACGGTTTCCCGTCGATAGCCACGATACAGTCGCCAGCCTTTACTCCGGCGGCCTTTGACGGCCCTCCGTTCAGGGCGGCTATGATTCTTATCGTGTCGTCGATTATCGTGAACTGCACCCCGATACCGGAGAAACTTCCCTTGAGATCCTGCATTGACGCTTCAACGTCTTTTGCTCCGGTGTACGTGGAATGGGGATCGAGCTCTCCGAGGATTTTCGGCAGCGATTTCTCTACGAGGTCCGACATGTTCACTTTATCGACGTATTGTGCATCGATTATGTGGAGAAGGTCGTTTAGCTTGTTGCTCGATGTGTTTATTATGCTTAGTCTGTTTCCTGCAAAGTGGTTTGCGTAGAAACTTCCGACAGCTATTCCGGCTACTATGCTGAACGCAACGATGAGAGGCACGAAGCGCGATGAGTGGTTGGGGTTCATTCTCTTTTGTTTTTGGGACTTTTTATGTTTGAAACCGTAGTGAATCGCGGGTTTGCGGTTTTTGATATGATTTCAGTCGGTATTGCTTATCGATATGTACTTCACTTTTATTCCTGCGCGGCGAAGCAGGTCGATTCCGTCTTCTATGCGGTATTCTTCGCTGTATATTACGCGGCTTATTCCTGCCTGGATTATAAGTTTGGCGCACTCAATGCACGGGGCGGCCGTTACATAAAGCGTTGCTCCGTCGCTGTTGTTTCCCGATCGGGCTATCTTTGTTATCGCATTGGCTTCGGCATGCAGCACGTAGGGTTTTGTTACGTTGTTCTCGTCTTCGCAGATGTTTTCGAATCCCGCCGGCGTACCGTTGTAGCCGTCGCTGATTATCATCTTGTCTTTTACGATCAGAGCGCCCACCTGTCTTCTTTTGCAGTAAGAGTTTTCGGCCCAAATGCGGGCCATTTTAAGATAGCGCACATCGAGTTCGTTTTGTTTTTTCTCTGCCGGAGTCATGAGATTCTTTGTTTGTTTTGCGGATATGCTTTGCTTAGGTGTTTCAGTTTGCGGATTCTTTTATTTTTATGCCGTCACGTTCGATCATTGCGTCGATAGAGGGTTCTTTTCCTCGGAATTGTTTGTAAAGAACCATAGGAGGTTCCGTGCCTCCTTTTGAAAGAATACAGTTGCGGAAGCGTTCTGCAGTTTCTTTAGAGAAAGTTCCGTGCTCTTTAAACTCGCTGAATGCGTCGGCGTCGAGCATTTCGGCCCATTTGTAGCTGTAATATCCTGCGGCGTAGCCTCCCGACATGATATGCCCGAACTGTACTGTCATACATGTTCCGTCGACGGTCGGGAGCAGCTGTGCGGGCTTCATGGCCTCGTGCTCGAATTCTACGAGGTCTTTTTCGAACGGTTTGTCGAGCGTATAGTAAGCCATGTCGAGCAGTCCGAACGAAACCTGTCGCATTGTGCTGTAAGCCACGTTGAAGTTGCGGCTTTTCACTATTTTGTCGATGAGCTCGTCGGGCATAGGTTCTCCCGTCTGATAGTGTTTCGCAAATGTACTTAAGAATTTTTTCTCCACGGCGAAGTTTTCCATAATTTGCGAGGGCAGTTCCACGAAATCCCAAAAGACATTTGTTCCGCTGAGTGAGCGGTAGGTGGTATTGGCAAAGAGTGCATGCAGGGAGTGTCCGAATTCGTGAAGGAAAGTGGTTACTTCGCCGAGTGTTAGCAGCGACGGGCGCTGCGGAGTGGGCGGTGTAAAGTTCATTACCACGGCCACGTATGGGCGGACGTTGGTTTTGCCGTTTATGTATTGCGGACTGTAATTGGTCATCCAGGCTCCGCCTTGTTTTCCTTTGCGGGGGTGGAAGTCGAGGTAGAGCACTCCCAGCCGGCTCTTGTTTTTGTCGATTACGTCGTATGCGGTTACGCCGGCGGCATAGACCGGAATGTCGGGGTTGATGGAGAAAGATATTCCGTAAAGTTCTTTTGCCAGCGAGAATACTCCTTCTTTTACTTTCGACAACTCGAAGTATGGGCGTAGCATTTCGCTGTCGATGTCGAACAGCGACAGTTTCAGTTTGTGCGAGTAGTATGCAAAGTCCCACGCCTTGAGTTCGAAGTCGTTTCCTTCGGTTTTTCGGGCGAAGTCTTCCACGTTTTTCACTTCCTGCAAGGCAGGCTCGCGATAGTGGGCTATCAGTTTGTCGAACATTTTGTAAACGTTCTGGACGTTCTCGGCCATGCGTTCTTCGAGTACGTAATCGGCGAATGTATCGTAGCCGAGCATTTGCGCTATTTCGCGGCGCACGTTCACGAGCCGTTTGCATATCTGTACGTTGCAGTCGTCGCCTTCGTTCAGGCACACGCTGTTGTATGCCATATATATTGTGTGGCGCAGGTCGCGGTTGCTGCAATATGTGAGCAGAGGGCCGTACACCGGTTCGTCGAGTGTTATGGTCCAGCCCGTTTCTCCGTTTTCGCGCGCCATGGCTGCTGTCGTTTCGAGCACGCTTTCGGGTATGCCGTCGAGCTGTTTCTCGTCGGTTATGTTGAGCGAGAATTTCTTTCGTGCGTGCAGCAGGTTTGTCTGGAACTGTAATGTGAGTGCCGAGGCCTCGGCTGTGAGTTTGCGCAGTTGTTCTTTTTTGTCGTCTTTCAGCAGCGCTCCGCTTCGTTTGAATCCGAGGTATGTGCGTTCTGCCAGCCGGCGCTCTTCTGCGGATATGGATTTTGTGGGATGCAGGTAAACATATTTAACTCTCAGAAAAAGTCCTTTGTTCAGCATTATGTTGCTGCGATGTTCGGCAAGCATGGTTGCGAATTTTCCGGCGAGTTCCTCCTTGCGCGCATCGGAGGCTGCGCTCAGCAGGTTGTAGAACACGTCGGTGGTGCGGTCCAATATCTTTCCGCTTTGGTCGAGTTTTGCTACGGTGTTGCCCAGTGTGGGGCGCATGTGGTTGTTTACGATGTTTCTTATTTCTTCTTCCTCTTCGGTTATCCCTCGTATTATTGCCGGTTCGAAATCTTCATCGGTTATTTGGTCGAATGGAGGTGCCTGGTAATCGGTCAGAAAAGGGTTAGTATGGTATTTGTTGTGATTGCTGTTGTTTGTGGCCATTGCTTTTTGCTTGTAAATTCTCTTTCTCTCGTTTTGCATTTTTGCAAAAATAGTGTTTTTTTTACCCGCTTTGGCAAGAATTCAGTACCGTTTTATGTTTTTTTATATCAATATTTTCGGTGTGCGGGCGTTGCTTGCATTAAATGCGGTTTTATTGTAAAACGGCTTTCGCAAATAGCGGTCTTAAAGTGCGGGAAAAGTATGCGGGCAGGTTCTTGATTATATGATTATGCATTTGTTGGGGAATTCATTATTTTTTTGTTGTCCGGTCGGGGTAGGATGTCTTTATTTGTATCTCGTTGGAAAGTAGGTTTTTCGTGGCGTAAAAATTATCTCTGAGATATTTTGAATTATCTCAGACATATTTTAAAATATCTCAGAGATAATTTTTTTCTGCTGCGGGAGGTTTTTCCCGGAGTTTTTTGCCGGTGGGTTTTCATGCCGCATTGTGTGCCGCCTGTGCGGCATAGGTGGATTCATGTGCCTTGCCGTAGTGTAATGTGGTGGTGTAAAAGCGTTCCCGCCATTTGCGCGTGAACGAAAATAGTTGTACTTTTGTCCTCGGCTGCAGAAACATAAAGATTAGCATGAATACAACCACACAACAGCCCGGGCAATTCCGGCAAACCAATGCTTTTGCGATGAGCTATGCGCTTTTGTTCGGAATTTACTGGATAGCGGGTATGCTTTGTTTCGTCAATTCGTTCAGTTTTCAGGGGGCGTCACTGGGTTTCATGTTCCTTTTCGTTACAACGCCTTTGCTGGGCCTTTATCTTGTGTTTCGTTTCCGCAACAGCGTATGCGGCGGAACACTTTCTTTTGTAAGAGGCTATCTGTTTACCATACTTCTTTATTTTTATGCCGCGCTTTTGTTGGCGTTGGCCGTGTATGCGTATTTCAAATTCTTTGACGGCGGGGATTTTTTCGGACGCTATGTGCAGTATCTTGATTCACCGGAGGTGAAACGCATGTTCGCGTCCGGAGGTATGGACAAGCTGACCGGAGGAATCTCTCTTGGAGAAATGAAAAATGTGGCAGAGGCGTTTCAAGACCTTTCGCCTGTTACGATAGCAGCAAATATTCTTGACTTCAGTATTTTCGCGGGGCTTATTCTCTCTCTGCCCACCGCTTTGCTGGCAATGCGCCGTGCCAGGCTGAAATGACAGTTAACGAAACTATGTGATGATATGGACATCTCGATAATCGTACCGCTTTATAACGAAGAGGAAAGTCTTCCCGAACTTTACGCATGGATTGTGAAGGTGGCAAAGGCCAACGACTTGGAATATGAGATAATATTTGTGAACGACGGCAGTACCGACAACTCGTGGCAGGTGATAGAAAAGCTTGCACATGAGGATTCTGCGGTGCACGGCATAAAATTCCGCCGCAATTACGGTAAGAGTGCCGCGCTTTATTGCGGTTTCGGGAAAGCGCAGGGCGATGTAGTGATAACAATGGACGCCGATCTGCAGGATTCGCCCGATGAGATACCCGAACTCAGGCGCATGATACTGGAAGAGGGTTACGACCTCGTTTCCGGATACAAGCAGAAACGCTACGATCCGCTTTCAAAGACGATTCCTACAAAACTGTTCAACGCCACGGCGCGCAAGGTGAGCGGCATAAGTAATCTTCACGACTTCAACTGCGGGCTTAAGGCCTATCGCCGCGAGGTTGTGAAGAACATAGAGGTTTATGGCGAAATGCATCGTTATATTCCTTATCTTGCAAAAAACGCAGGCTTTTCTAAAATAGGCGAAAAGGTGGTGCATCATCGCGCACGTAAGTTCGGAACAACCAAATTCGGTGGGCTGAACCGCTTTTTCAACGGCTATCTCGATTTGCTCAGCCTGTGGTTCCTCACGAGCTTCGGGCGGAAGCCAATGCACGTGTTCGGATTTCTCGGCTCGCTGATGTTCTTCATCGGTTTCGTGGCGATAGTAATCGTAGGTGCAAACAAACTCTATGCTTTGTCTAATGGAATTCCCGCACATCTTGTTACCGATTCGCCTTACTTCTACATAGCTCTAACAATGATGCTTCTCGGCACGCAGTTGTTCCTTGCAGGTTTCCTCGGCGAGCTTATAAGCCGCAATTCGCCCGAGAGAAACGACTATAAAGTGGAAAAAGAAATATGAAAAACGCTTATGTGGCATAAAATAAGGCATAAGGCGTGTAATTTCCGTTCGGCTGCGTTTGCGGCAGCGGTTGTGCTGGCCGCTACGGCCTATATGGCTTCGTGCAGCAACATCGACTGTCCGCTCAACAACAAGGTGGAGGCCGTTTATGGCTTCTACGACTCGTCTACCGGCGCGGGCATCACGATAAAAGATACCATAAGCGTTATAGCGGGAGGAACGGACAGCGTTATCTACAACCGCGGCGTGAACATTTCGAAGCTGAGCCTGCCGATGAGCTATGCGCGCAGCGTAGACACGTTGGTAGTGAAAATAATGGGGGAGAACGCGGCTTCGTGCGACACGATACTTGTTTCTCATACCAATGAACCGCACTTCGAGTCGGTAGACTGCAGCGCGGTGATGTTTCATATAATTAAAGGAGTGGAGCTGGTCTCGTCCGGCCGCGTTGCCGGACTTTCGCGTGTAGATAGTGTGGTCGTGGCCAATCCGAAAGTAAATTATAATGCCTACGAGAATTTTAAAATATATTTTACTGTTCCTTAGTCTCGCGGTTGCGTTTCCCGTAATGGCCCAGCAAGATTCCGTTACGACGGCTAAGCCAGGGCGCATACGCGGCGTGCAGTATTCTTCGCGCGAGGAAGCCGCTCTTGCAATGCGAAACGTGAAGCAGCCGCTCTTTGCCGGTTTTTCAGTTTCGGGAAATCTCGCCGGATTGCTCCTTGCCGCCGCCACTTCTTACGGAGAGCTCGAATGCGCGCTGCGGGTTAATCTGCGAAATACCTATTTCCCTATCGGCGAACTGGGGATCGGCGTCTGCGACAATACCGACGACGGTACGGAACTGCATTATAAAACCCGCGCACCCTTTATCCGTCTTGGCTGCGACTATAACTTTCTTCGCGACAAGCAGTCGGGAAACCGCGTTTTTGCAGGTGCCCGTGTGGGATTCACTTCTTTTAAGTACGATGTAGACGGGCCGGATTTCGAAGACCTTGTCTGGGGAGACCGTGTGCCTTATAAATTCAAAGGCGTCAAAGGAAATCAGACGTGGATAGAACTTGTGTTCGGCATTGAGGCGAAGATATGGAGCATTTTTCATCTCGGCTGGAGCGCACGCTACAAAAATCGTATTACCCACAGCTCTGGTTCGCCGGGCGAACCCTGGTATGTTCCCGGTTACGGCAAAAAAGGCGGGTCGGCTTTAGGAGGCACTTTCAATCTGATATTCGACATTTAGAATCATGGATTTCTTCGAATGCATTCTTCTTTCCGTTGCGCTTGCCGCAGACTGCTTCAGCATAGGTGTGACGTGCGGAATTATTGAGAAACGCTTTCATTTGCGCCAGGCCTTGCTTATGGCTTTTCTTTTCGGCTTTTTTCAGGCGGCTATGCCTGTTATAGGCTGGGCGGTGTCGCTGGCGTTCAATTCCCACATAGAGGCGTTCGACCATTGGATAGCTTTCGGATTGCTGCTGCTTATCGGAGCGAGGATGATATGGGAGAGCCTTCGTCAGGAGTGCGAGAATGTGTTCGATCCCTGCAAGATTGGAACTCTTCTTTATCTTGCTTTGGCAACCAGCGTCGATGCGCTCGCCGTGGGAATAACTTTCTCATGCTTGGATCTCGACACTGTATCGGCTATATTGCTTCCTGTGGCGGTGATAGGCGCCGGAAGTTTCTTTTTTACTCTTGTAGGCAAATGGGTAGGCGTGGCGATAGGCTGCCGTCTCAACATAAACGCTGAGCTTGCAGGAGGAATAATACTTATATTGCTCGGAATAAAAATAGCAACGGTCGGCTGACTTTATATAGCCTATACCGTTATTCTTTTTTGGGATACACAATATTATATATATGACACAACGTCTCGGAATATGGAAAATCGCATTCCTCGTGCTGCTTGTAGTAGGGAGCGTATTTGTGGTGATAACCGACAGGCCCCAGTCGGAATATGTTACCGATGAGGGCAGGGTGTTCGGCACCACTTATCGCATAACCTATTCCCACCCTGTAAGCCTGAAAGCCGACATCGAGGAGTGTCTTGCCCGCGTCGACACCTCTTTGTCGCCGTTCAATGCAAAAAGTATAATAACTGCGGTGAACCGTAACCGTTCTGTCGTTGTAGATTCGATGTTCAGCGATGTATTCACGCTGGCCGGCGAGGTTTCAGAGCAGACGGGCGGTGCGTTCGACATAACGGTGGCTCCGTTGGTAAACGCCTGGGGGTTCGGCTTCGAGCGTAGCAGAAGCGTTGAGCCCGCCGTAATCGACAGTATACGCAGTTTCGTGGGTTTTAGCAAGGTAATGCTCGACGCCTCGCACAGAGTCGTGAAGGCCGACCCGCGTGTAATGCTCGACTGCAGCGCCATAGCAAAAGGATATGCCTGCGACGCGGTGGCTCGCCTGCTTTATGGCAAGGGCATAGAGAATTACATGGTCGAGATAGGCGGAGAGATTGTGGTGAGAGGCAAAAACGCAGAGCGCAGGGACTGGAATATAGGCATAAGCAAACCGGTGGAAGACAGCATTGACGTTGACAACGGCATTCAGTCGGTTCTCGCTCTTACCGACTGTGCAATGGCAACGAGCGGCAACTACCGACGCTTTTATTATAAGGACGGCAGGCGGTATTCCCATACTATCGACCCTCGCACCGGTTATCCTGTGGAGCATACCATGTTGTCGTCTACCGTGATTGCCCGCGATTGCGCCACGGCCGACGCGTTTGCGACGGCTTTTATGGTGCTCGGGCCGGATTCTGCGAAAATTGTATTGTGCTCCCGCCCGGATCTCCAGGCTCTTTTCATATCATCCGACAAGCAAGGGAAATACAACGTATGGATGTCGCCGGGGCTGAGAAATAAAGTCAGAAACAAATAGATTTATCGAGCAATGAAGCCGGTGGATTATGAAACTCTCGCTTCGCTCCCGCTGTTCATGGGCATCGACGGGGCAACGCTGTCTTCGTTCTGTGAGGCGGTAGGCCCTGCGGTGCAGCCGGTGCGCTCCGGAGCGACGATAGCCTTGAAGGGAAGCGAATGCCGTATGCTCAATATCGTAACAGAGGGTGAGGTTGCTGCTGTTTTTTCCGACGCGCAGGGAGTTTGTGTGCTCGAGGAATTTCTGCAGGGCAGCGGTATAGTAGAACCGCAGCGCCTGTTCGGTCTTCATACCACCTACACGCGCACTTATTTGGCCCGCACGGCGTGCAGACTGCTGAGTCTTCCTAAAAATCTTGTGGTATCGCAGCTGCTCGACAATGAGGTGTTCAGACTTAACTTCATGAACGTTGTGTGCTCGTCGTCCCAGCAGTTCGAGAGCCGCCTCGGCATTACGCAGTGCGGGAGCGTGGAAAAACGGCTGGCCGCATTCGTGCAGGTGAGATTGCTGCGCCCTGTGGGGCGCAAAATCCTGCATGTAAAGATGACCGACCTTGCAGAGCAGCTTTCCACGTCGCGCCTCACGCTGTCGAACACGTTGCACGGCCTTGAAGACAGGGGGCTTGTCGATGTGCATCGCCGCAACATCGTCATTCCCGTGTTCGAAAAATTCGTAACGGGAGTGAGGTGATAGCCTGTTGCAGGCAGTGTGAGAAAGCAGGAGAATATTTACTATATTGTTCTGCAGACAGAAAAATATTACCGTTTTACATAAAATCCGCCGCGCTTTGCAGTGTGGTTTTGCAGACAAAAACGGTCAGCTTCCAAGTACTTGAAAATCAGCAAGTGTATATGTAGCAAAAAATATGTCTGAGATATTTTAAAATATCTCAGACATATT
>OHBJ01002433.1_pt1 | contig 12536 bp, 10 predicted proteins | sample 1577241 | NCBI WGS metagenome assembly OHBJ01 (sample SAMEA3541594, study PRJEB24748) | human gut metagenome | biome: human gut; feature: human-associated habitat; material: faeces | place: China | collected 2012
TTCAAACGCACGACCTTCAGAACCGGAATCTGACGCTCTATTCACTAAGCTACGGGGCCATTTCCTAAATGCGATGACAAAAGTATAAAAAATCTTCTCATCTTCCTAATGATTCATCTTTTTTTATAGTTCTTAAGTCAGTATCGCCCCTTAACATTCTGTTATTTTGAAATGCTTTAGAGCATATACTTTATCAATTTGACAATCTTTTAGAGATTATCCAATACAGATATCAATATTATTCCTATCTTTGCCGACAATTAACAATCAACAATCCTATGAGTTACTTGATAAAACCAAAGAACTATAAACCGTTACTCGACTTAAAACAAACAGAGTTGGGAATCAAACAAATAAAAGAGTTCTTCCAGTTAAACTTGTCATCCGAATTACGCCTCAGACGCGTGACAGCCCCTCTTTTCGTATTGAAAGGGATGGGTATCAATGACGATTTGAATGGTATAGAACGTCCCGTTTCATTCCCTATCAAGGATTTAGGTGACGCACAAGCAGAAGTCGTTCATTCATTAGCCAAATGGAAAAGATTAACTCTCGCCGATTACAATATCGAACCGGGATACGGTATCTATACCGACATGAACGCCATCCGTTCTGATGAAGAACTCGGAAACCTCCATTCGCTCTATGTAGACCAATGGGACTGGGAACGTGTCATCACCAACGAGGACAGAAACGTAGAATTCCTGAAAGAGATCGTAAATCGTATCTACGCTGCCATGATCCGTACAGAATACATGGTATATGAAATGTATCCGCAGATCAAACCTTGTCTGCCCCAGAAATTACATTTTATCCATTCGGAAGAACTACGCCAACTCTATCCGAACCTGGAACCCAAATGCCGCGAGCATGCCATCTGCCAAAAATACGGTGCCGTATTTATCATCGGTATCGGTTGCAAGCTAAGCGACGGCAAAAAACATGACGGACGTGCACCGGACTATGATGACTACACATCCACCGGCCTGAACAACCTGCCCGGACTGAACGGTGACCTTTTACTTTGGGATGATGTACTGCAACGCTCCATCGAACTATCCTCTATGGGTGTTCGTGTAGACAGAGAAGCGCTACAACGCCAGCTCAAAGAAGAAAACGAAGAAGAGAGACTGAAACTTTATTTCCACAAACGATTAATGGACGACACACTTCCACTATCTATCGGTGGCGGTATCGGTCAATCCCGTTTGTGTATGTTCTACCTTCGCAAAGCTCATATCGGAGAAATACAAGCCAGCATCTGGCCGGAAGATATGCGCAAAGAATGTGAGGAACTTGATATACACCTTATATAATTGCTATGAACGTACAAATAGAAGAAAGCTGGAAAACACACTTACAGCCGGAATTTGAAAAAGATTACTTTCGCACACTGACGGAATTCGTAAAAAGTGAATACAGCCAGTATCAGATTTTCCCTCCGGGAAAACTTATTTTCAACGCCTTCAACCTCTGTCCTTTCGACAAGGTGAAGGTAGTAATCATCGGACAAGACCCGTACCACGGACCGGGCCAGGCACACGGGCTCTGTTTCTCTGTAAACGACGGAGTACCTTTCCCTCCTTCTTTGGTCAACATCTTTAAAGAAATAAAGGCAGACATAGGTACAGACGCTCCTACTACCGGAAACCTGACTCGCTGGGCTGAGCAAGGAGTATTATTGCTCAACGCCACTCTGACTGTACGCGCTCATCAGGCAGGCTCTCATCAGAATCGTGGATGGGAAGCTTTTACAGATGCCGCTATCCGCGCACTGGCAGAAGAACGGGAACATCTTGTATTTATCCTGTGGGGAGCTTATGCTCAACGAAAAGGAGCTTTCATCGACCGCAACAAGCATCTGGTACTTAGCTCTGCCCATCCCTCTCCCCTTTCTGCCTACAATGGTTTCTTCGGAAACAAACACTTCAGCCGTGCAAACGATTATCTGAAAGCAAACGGAGAAACGGAAATAATATGGTAAGAAGTTGAGAATTGAAAATGGAAAGTTGAGAGTCGGCTGCACAATAAATGATGACGCTGCATAGTAACTCTCAACTCTCCATTCATCTTATTATTGCTAGATATTGTTATATATCTGTCTACACTTTTCTATTCTTAAATATCCGCATTAGCTTACCTTACACAACACTAAGTCTATTTAATCTTAAAAAAATATTTCTCATACATAAAGCTAGCCAATAGATCAATCCTATAAAACAAGATTAAATCCAAACACCATATAATATTATCAGTATTTATTTCACTACTACAAAATATACAATGAACTATTGTTCATAAATTCTATAGAATTGAAAATCATTAATTTAAGTTCAGTTCTTTTTCCATAAATAATTCTACCTTTGCTTTGTACTCATGAGACAAAAAATTATCAACCTTTAAACCAAAAGTAAAATGAAACGAACAAATTTATTTTTCGGTTTGGCATTTGCATTATTCTGCTCATTGCCAATGTATGCACAAACAGTATCTGAAGATGTAGATATCAACACTACATCAGAATCTGCAACTCCCAGATTTGTCAACATGTTCATTAATGATAATGGTGCCATTTATCCCATTTACGTACCCAATTTATCTGAAAACACAAAGATTCAGGAAGTTTGGAATGAAGCCTCTGCTATCTTGGGCACAAGGTATTTTGATCTTTACTATAATGGTCAAAAGTTGAGCTTAGACAAGAGTTTCGCTGATTATTGGATCACAGGTAATATTTCTGTTTACCTTGAAGTTAGAAGGCGTTAAGTTAACAATTACTTTTCTTACAGAGAGAGTGTGTTGTCCGGAGCACACTCTTTTAAACAAATACTTTTTCTTAGTCTATTTCTCTCTCTTGCCTAAATAAATTATATATACTATATTGATCAAACACATGCATTTTCATTTCTTCATCGCCAAAATCTGTATTTAATAGACTTTTATCTATTTCGTATCTGAATTCAAATCACAAAATACAAAATTAAGTGATTATATATAAATGATAAATATATTCTTAGATAAATATTCATCATTCATAAACTTAAGTTCATCAACACCTCTATATTTGCATTTTTTATTACTAATACATATTAAACGCATAGCATTTTCCATTACATTTATAACAAAAAGCCTACCATAACTCATAATAAAACGAATAATATGCATAGTAAAAATGATTTCAACATTGAAAATTACATAAAAGCTCTATCCACATACATACCAGCGTCCTCCATGGTCAAACTAAAAAAAGCATATAAAGCCTTCACTTTTACAAAACACCCTAAATCAACTATTCTTGAAAACAGACAACTGAATGATTCATTTTGCATCCTTATATGTGGGACCATAAGACATTACACAATAGATAGTAACACAGCAGAAGAACAAACATTACGATTCACCCTCTCAGGCAATTTACTGTGTCAATATGGAACCGCTACAGAAGCAACAGAATATTTAAGCTGCCTATCTGAATGTACCATTTTATCTGTCTCAAATACAATTTTAGCAGAGATAGGAGAAGAAACAAATTTGAGAATATACTGTCAAAATATTATAAAAGAAAACTTAGAGTTAGAAGTGGCTCTATTAAGAATGCCACCAGAAAAGCGATATATAAAACTATGCAAACAATATCAAAACATATTTCTGACGGTCCCATTAAAATACATTGCGTCATTTTTAGGAATCACTCCCCAAGCTTTATGCAGAATTAGAAAGCGTTTACTAATAACACCCTAATACCACTGAATATTACTTTGCGTCTGACTTCTCTGCTCATATTTCAAGTCTTGAAGAATACTTGCATTAGCACGAATCGTAACATTATAGTATTTCCAACGTCCAAATGGTGAAAGACTGGCAGACAAGTTAAAGCAGTGCAAATCACGAGAAATCGTACAGGAAGTCTGCGTTATTTCCTTCGCTTGGAAATCGTAACCCGAATTGAACGAAAGCGACCAGTTATTGGAAATCTTCACATTACCATTCATATTGATATTGTGAGTATAAGTAAACGGATATCTCATCGAATAGCGATTAATAGGCTTAGTCCTATCTTCACGAATATTAAATGAATAACTGAAACTTAAAGACCAAGGCATCTTGAATACTTGATAACCATCCGGGTCGGCTTGCGCCTTCTCTACTTTCTTGGTCGTAGTTCCATCTTCCGTACCTTCAGAATCTTCTCCGTCTCCATCTTCTGACTCCTTCTTGTCTTTATCCTTCTCGTCTTCCTTCGGACCGAACCACTTTTTCCAGGTATCGTTATTAAAGGTATAGTTAAAAGAAGAACCATACCCCTGAAAACGTCCGAAACGTCCATACGACCATTCAGTTCGATTACCTTCGACCACATTACCACTTTTATCAAACGTATAAGCGTAAGTAGCAAATGATGCATTCATATTGAAAGTATAATTCTTTGTCAGTTTCAGTCGAAGATTCATACTCAAGGGGCTCCATGGCTTTTCCTTTGCAGCCATATTATATGACATATTCACACTCAAATCATCAATCAAGCTGACTTTCTTTAATGTATCCTTCTTAGCATCATAATATTTCATCTCCAGATTATTAGCAATCGAGAAACTAACCGTTCTCGAACCCTCACGTGAAGGGACTCCAAAAGGCTGTCCCGTATAGGGTGAATAATACTGAGTATTTCCGTTATTATCCGTATACTCTTCCCAGTATTTACTAAATGCAGGAGCACCACTGATACCAACCTGCGGAGTGACAACGTGGCGAATCTGTATCTCTTTCTTCTTCATGAAAAGAGGTTTGTACATACCATACAGTTTAGTACTTAAAGACAAACTGGCTGAATAGTTGGAAACACGATAAAAGCCATTAATAGTATCATTCAGATTCTGTTCCAAACGCCCTGTTTCCTCATTATACGTCTGATTTATCTTGCGGGTGTACCAACGCTCCGTATAATTCACCGAAGGATTGACCTGCAAATACTTGAACAGTGTAAAAGTAGCACTGACAGGAATATTATGGTTCATCGCATTTTCCCATCCGCTGATGCCGGTCTTGAACAGACGGTCGTCTTTAGTACGGATACTGTTCGTCAGACGTCCTGTATAGCTGACAGAAATCTTCTCATACCAACGCTCGGCTCCGGCAGCCTTCTTCCGCTTGAAGGGAAACAGACGGCTCAATGTAATATTAAGGTCAGGAAGCGTTACTGCAATGGATGAGTCACGCATGGTCTGCGCAATATTGGTCGTTCCAGACAAGGTCAGACCGATATCGGGGAAACTACGGGAGTAACTGATACTTGATGTCTTTGTATTCTGAGTCAACAACTGGGAGTTATAAAGGTTGTTGATGTTAGATCGTTCGTAACTACTGGTAGAGAAGTTCACACTGGCGGAGAAAGTACTGTTCGGACTTGCCTTGGCATCCTGACGGTGGTTCCACACTACCTTGAAGTCTTTGGCAACCGTATAATCCGGCATTCCTTTGTCTCCGGTCTTGGTCACCTGATAATCCGCCTGCAATGTACCGGAGTATTTGTACCTCTTATTATAATTGGTCAATCCGGAAAGCCGCCATGAACCTTTCGTGAATATATCTCCTGTCAGCTTCAAGTCCATGATGTCACTCATAGCAAAGTAATATCCGCCTTCCGCCAGACCGAAACCACGGCTTGAATCATCCATATACGTCGGCATAATGAAACCCGAAGAATAGCTGCTGGAGAAAGGGAAGAAGAAAAACGGCACAGCCAGCGGCAGGGGAACATCTTCCACCACAAGATAGGCAGGTCCTGTCACTACATTCTTCTTGGGGCGCACTTTGGCTCTTGTCAACTGCATATAGAAGTGAGGATGGTCATGATGATCACAAGTCGTGTAGCGACCGTGCTCCATAAAGATTTCATCATTTGCTCCTTTCTTGGCTCTGCTACCGGTCACATAACCTTCACCCTGTTGAGTGATAATATCGGTGATTCCCGCTTTTTTGCTCTTGAAGTTATAGCTGATTGTTTCTGTATCGTATGCAGTTTCACCTTCTTTAAAGACAGGTTTACCTTTGATCGTTCCCGTCGTGTCTTTAATACCATAGGCGTGTACTGTACTACTGTCCAGATTCATGGAAATCACTTCCGCTGCCAGCTCAATGTTCTGATAGTTGACTTTGCCGCTACCATAAAGCGTAGCGGCACCTCCCAATGTAAAAGTGGTGGAGTCGTTAGATTCATAAATAACCGGTGCATCGAGCGGTTGTTTCTTTGTCGGTGCTACAGAGTCAACGCGTACCACAACTGTATCCGCCCCTAACGAATCTTTCCTGTTAAGGGAATCCGTTTGTGCAGTGTTGGAGGCAATCATCCCTCTTCTTCGACGCTGAGACGTAGCCTCATCAGGAAGCATCAGCAAGACAATCAGCAATATGAATGATATAATTATTTTTGCTCTCAATGGCGCCATTAACTAATAGTTTTACGCTTGAAGTGGCAAAAGTACACAATCTTCATCAATAATGCGTGAGAATCTCCGTTATTTAATTATTTTTTAGTGCTATAAAAACAAAGAGCACCACCCATCAAAGCGGTTTAGACCTTCTTCACCATATTTTGCAATGCTTTTCCGGGCTTTTTCTACTGTCTTTTCTTCGTCAAGATGAGTTTTAGAAAAGAATTTATCGGCAAAACAGATTATTTGCTCTTCCAGAGTGACGGGCACCATCTCACGATGAGGAACAGGAAGCTGGCGTTCTATGATTTCTTCCAGTGTCAGTCCGGCTCCGGTGTGACGTTCGCAAACCAGTGCATGGCGTTCAAAACCTTCTTTTCGTAAAAGGTCTGCACCCAGATAGCCGTGCGCGATGTAGGGATGCTCTCCGAAACATTGGATGGTGGGAGCATCGGTCATAAAGATTCCTATATCGTGCAGAAGCGCGGCTTCTCTGACAAAGCTGCGGTTGATAGGTAAGTTAGGATGTGCATCTACAATCTTCAAAGCTTTTTGGGCTACAGAAAGGCTATGTATTAGTAGAATGTGTCGTTGTTCCGTATCCTGCGGATAAAATTTGTCGATGATTTCTATTGGATTCATACTTTTTCACTAGTTATTACTTGTTCCCTTACTGATAAATGATATTTTTGTGCAATATTACAAAAATTTACTGATATGCAAGCCAGAAGTTCCCTCATTCTTTTCTCTCTGTTCATAATACTGTGTTCTACATACGCCAGTGGAAAAGTAATTACGGGTGCCGAGCGTATGGATCAATACCTGCCGTTAATCAAAGGAAAGCGGGTAGGAATGGTGGTAAACCACACTTCCATCGTCGGCACAGAGCCAATTCATCTGCTGGATACTTTATTAAAACAAAAAATCGATATAGTGAAAGTCTTTGCACCGGAACACGGTTTCCGCGGCAACGCGGATGCCGGTGAAACAGTAAAAGACGGAAAAGACAGCCGTACGGGAGTAACCATCGTCTCGCTCTACGGAGATAATAAAAAACCGACTGCCGCCCAACTGAAAGATATCGATGTAATCTTGTTCGACATCCAGGATGTGGGCGCACGTTTCTATACATATATCAGTACGATGTATTATGTAATGGAAGCTTGTGCGGAAAACAAAAAAGAGATGATTATACTGGACCGCCCCAATCCATGCGATTACGTAGAGGGACCTGTATTAAAAGCCGGATATAAAAGTTTTGTCGGAATGCTGCCTTTGCCGGTTCTTCACGGTTGTACTATCGGAGAGCTGGCGCAGATGATCAATGGAGAAGGATGGATGACTACCCAGGCAAAGACTTGTCCGCTGACTGTGATTCCCGTAAAAGGGTGGAAACACGGACAGCCCTATGTACTTCCCGTGAAACCATCTCCCAACTTGCCCAATGCACAATCCATCCGCCTTTATGCCTCACTTTGCCCTTTTGAAGCAACACGTGTCAGTGTGGGACGCGGAACGACCTTTCCTTTTCAGGTGTTAGGCGCACCTAACAAAAAGTATGGCGATTTTGCCTTCACTCCGCGCTCCCTGCCGGGATTCGACAAAAATCCGATGCACAAAGGAGTCACTTGTTATGGCGAAGATTTACGGAACGTAACAGACGTAAACGGTTTCACGCTCCGTTACTTTCTGCGTTTCTACCGTTTATCCGGCGAAGGCGCAGCATTCTTCTCCCGTCCCCGATGGTTTGACTTACTGATGGGAACGGATTCGGTACGCAAAGCGATCCTTAAAGGAGAATCGGAAGAGGAAATCCGTGACAGCTGGCAAAAGGAGTTGCAGACCTACCGTGATATGAGACAGAAGTATTTACTTTACTAAGGAACGGTTCCTCCACTTCTCAGCATTCCGTTCGAACTCTTCGGCTTTCTTTCCACTCAACCTTGCAGGCATTTCAAGTATCTCCGGAATGTCTTTTGCATTGTCAATGATTTGAGTGCCGGAAGCGTTCTTCACAATACGGACATCATCGTACAGTGAGTCATTCTCCAGATAAGCTTGCATCCGGAGCGTGTCTCCCGTCACGTCGATATGCTGGTAGAAACGGTGGTTCGTCCCGAAACGATCATACTTATCATTGAAAGATAGACGGTAACTCTTCGGGGAAGCGTGGCTTACCAGATACAACGGGGTGGTCATTTCGCCCTCATCGTTCTTATTAGTCATACGGGCATAGTTATGCTCATGTCCCTGAAGCACTAAGTCTACTCCATATTCACGGAACAGTCCGTCGAACATCCAGCGCACGGCAAGGTTGTTCGTCTTACCTTTTATAGAATATACCGGGTGATGGAGCATGACGATCTTCCATTTCTTTTTCGAAGCCTTCAGCGTTTTCTCCAGCCATTCCCGTTGAGAGAAGAGGAACCAAGGATCACGGTTACTATCCAGCGTGATGATAGTGGCATCGTTGTAATCAATAGAATATACATTATTATTTTTATACCTCGATTCGAGCAGATAAGAAAAGACATAAGCAAATCGTTTCTCCAAAACACGTACCAGTCCTTTTACATATTCATGATTTCCCGGAGAAACCAATATCGGTTTGGTGGGAGCTATGGAATCCACGCTCTGATAGGCTTCATCCCAGTAACAGTTCATCGGACGCTCTGCAAAGTCACCGGCAAACATATAGAAGTCCGCCTGCGGATAGCGATGGCGCACATTTTCCATAAAGCCACGTGTCTTTCCACGCAAAGTATCCTGCACGTCACCTATAAATACAAAGGAGAAATGATCAGTCGAATCGGGTTGCATCGTGAACGAATACCAATCGGATGAGCGATCGTCATTCCATACCCGATAAGAGTAGGAATCGCCATAAGAGAGTTCTTTAAATTTTGCCCAGTTGGCATAACCGAACCCGCCCAGTGTACGGAGAAATTTGGAAGAGCCGTCAACGAGAAGAGTATCTCCGGAACCGATCTTTGTATATTCCAGCTTTGCCTGCTTGGAAACGCCTCCGCACACCCAGCTCACATTACGGGACAGTTCGCCGTCATTTCCGAATGTCAGAAATACCCGTTGCGGGTCTTCCGTCAGCACATAGCGTATTTCAGGGATATTGTGGAACCAGACTTTCCAGCGTATCTTACAAATGACACCACCGACAATCAATATCAGGAGAACGATGCCCCAAGCTATTTTCTTCTTCGTAATCTTCATTTTTCCGATTTTAAAAACTGGTAGCAAAGATAAATATAGTGTCCCATAAATCGGAAATTATGTCCTTTTTTAACCTTTAACAAATTCACCTCTACATGAGAATTTAAATATCTAAAATTGCTGTCATCTGTCACCAAAAGCTAAATAACACACTGATTATAAGCTAATAAAGAGGTGACAGCAGGGCGTGACAGCATTGTGACAGCACATTTTGTTGTCACAATGCCGTCACGCTTTGCTGTCATATCCTGCTACTATCATATATTGCTCCTTGGAATGATAAATCAAAGAATAGCTTAGTCTAGTTGGTTTCCATGCGATGAAACTATAGTTCCAAGCTGAAGAAACCAAAGTTTCAAGCAGAGGAAACTCCAGTTTCAAGACGATGAAACTAAAGTTTCATCAAGCAAAAAACAATTTCTACAATAGGAAACTATCAGCAGTAAGGTAGCTTCAGTCTCTTGTTTTTCTCTTCTTCCACAATTGCCAGCTATTAATAATATTTTGCCACATATTAACACATCACCATACAAATCTGATTATCAGCAAATAAATCCACCTATTACTAATAGCAGGTAACAAAAAAACGAAGAAAATCGCTTAGTGGTGGGCTTCGTGTACAAAGGCAACAAAGGGAAATTACCTGCCAAAAAAGAGATAGGCTTTCGCTCTACAATAACTTTCTCAGTTCCTCAATGTCAGGCAAGGCGTTACGAAGTCGTTCCGGCATATCTTTGGATGTACGGTAAGTAGCGACTCCCATCGGCTTGTTATAATCACGAACTGCAAATTCTACAAAAGTTTGATTCATTTCTCTGCAAAGTATTATTCCGATAGAGGGATTCTCGTGCGGTTTTCTCACATATGAATCCAAAGCGGAAAGATAAGTATTCAGTTGTCCTAAATACGAACTGCGGAATTTCCCGGACTTCAATTCAACCGCCACTAAAGAATTAAGTTCCCGATTGAAAAACAACAAATCAATGAACATTTCCTCTCCAGCCACTTCAACACGATATTGATTGCCTATAAAACTGAAATCCTGCCCAAAAGTCATAATAAACTTCTTCACGTTGGCAACAATCGACTTTTCTACTATCTTTTCGTCTAAATCCTCTTCCTGCTCATCCAGTTCCTCCACATTGATGAAATCAAGCAAGTATTCATCTTTGAATGAACAAACAGCTTTTAGCGCTTGCTTAGTATCAGGCAATGTTTGTGCGAAATTGTTAGGCAAAGTTCCCCGGTGGCTGTACAGGTCTGCTTTTAAGTAATCCCTTAACGTGTATTTACTCCAATAGCGAATAGCGCACTCATGTATATAAAATAGCCTTGCTTCCAAAGTTTTAGCTTTGGATATTATTTCGATATGATGACTAAAGCCGATTGAAAAGAAGTCTGACCAGTTAAATTCATCAGCCAGTGGCTGGCGAATTACGCTCAACAGCAATTTTTCATCTAATACCAAATCGCCAGCCAGTGGCTGGCGATTTAGAACAGGTTCCCATTCTTCATAGAAAACTCGCATATTCTTTATATTCGAAGTTGAAAATCCCCTTAGCCCCGGCAATTCTTTTTGCAACAGAGAAGATATTTGCTCTATTGCTCCTTTACCCCAAAAGCCTATACGGGAATTTTTCGACACGTAACGTCCGATGCCGTAATAAAGAGATAGCTGTTCTTTGTTCACCGATGTGGCTGCACGGTACTGGCTGCGCAGAATAGCTTCTTTTATGGTCTTTACCGCTTCTCTATAATTCTGATTTATATCCATTTGCGTTTTGTTATATGCGACAAAAGTACAAAAATAATGCTGGCGAAAAGAAAACAAAGGTGTTTTTCTCTTTTCGCCAGCATACATATTTTGCTGTTCATGGAAGGAACAATGCTCCTACAGCCGAATCATATTCTGTTGAACCATAATGATAGCTATCTATACGCTCCTCTATATAAGTAGGAAAATAGGAAAAACAAAGGAAAAGAGAGATACAAACAACAAATAACTAAATATCAATATCTTATATTCACTATTTTATCTCTTTCTTTCTCTTCTTCCACAACTGCCAGCTATTGATGATGTTCTGCCACATATTATACATACAGCATAATATAACTCTGATTATCAAAGCAAAAGCCCACCTATTACTAATAGTGGGTAACAAAATAGTAACAAAAAAACGAAGAAATCGCTTTGCGGTGGGCTTCATGTGCAAAGGTAACAAAAGCTCTCTAACCATAAAAGCAAAACTGGCGAAAAGAAGAATACTGTTTTTCTTTTCGCCAGCATATATAATTTGCTGTCAATAGAAATTAGTTTAGTCCGTTTTGGATATATAGACAAAAACACAAACTAAACTTGTGTTTATAATAACTTTTTCAACTTATCTATGACATATCTTCCAATGCAGAGAACTTTGAATGATTTAGGCAACAGATATTTGGATGTTTTAATTAGAATGTCCCTTTTTTACACCTAATATCTATCTAAGAAATCTTACTTTTGTTTGATAATTAAAACAGAATGGAGAAAATTCAAGTAATACAACCTACCAAATTGCTCGCTCCTTATATAAAGCAATATTGGTTTTTAAGGATAGATGATGTAAAGCAAGGCTTTCAACGTTCTATCCCGGCAGGTTGTGTAGCACTTGTTTTTCATAAAGGGAACAAAATTATTTCTTCTTTTCATAAGGGAACGCAGCCACATTACAAATAGGGTAAATTTCAATAATGGATTGTTTTGATGAAAAAAACTCTTCAATATTAGACTTACTGACATAGGGCTGTCATAGAAGACGCTATCTTTGTATCAAAAAGTATTCAACTTAATATTATAGAATATGAAAAGATTATTTTTATGCTCATCATTTGCTGATG
>OHBJ01002439.1_pt1 | contig 12521 bp, 7 predicted proteins | sample 1577241 | NCBI WGS metagenome assembly OHBJ01 (sample SAMEA3541594, study PRJEB24748) | human gut metagenome | biome: human gut; feature: human-associated habitat; material: faeces | place: China | collected 2012
ATTCGGCGAGGGAACGAGTATGACTGGTTTTTGCAGTAGGCAAAACTCAGAAATCGATCCTGCTCCAGCACGACTAATAACCAAATCGGCTGCGGTATATGCCGCTGCCATGTCTGATATGAAATCAGTAGTGTGCAACATCGTAATTTCTCCAGCTTTCGCTACTGTAGCTTTAGCTTCGTTAATGTAAAACTTACCGGTTTGCCAGATAAACTGAACTCCGGAGTTTTTAATCTTTTCCAGCCCTTGCATAACACAATTGTTTATTGTGCGTGCACCCAGACTACCTCCGACAATTAATATTGTTTTCTTCTGCGGATCTAATCCAAACGATTGAATTGCTTTTTCACGATCGATGGAACTGTTTAATAACCCTTGCCGTACCGGATTACCGGTAAGGATGATTTTTTCTTTATCAAAAAAACGTTCCATACCTTCATAAGCAACACAAATCTTGCATGCTTTCTTTGCAAGCAGTTTGTTGGTTACTCCTGCATAAGAATTTTGTTCTTGAATCAGCGTCGGGATACCCATCATGCCTGCCATTTTAAGGGTGGGACCACTGGCATATCCGCCAACTCCCACTGCGGCATGTGGTTTGAACTCTTTGATAATTTGACGTGCTTTCAACTGACTGCGAAACAGTTTTATGAGAACACTAAAGTTCTTCAATAAGTTTTTTCTGTCGAATCCGGCAACAGGTAAGCCTATTATTTTATATCCTGCGGCTGGCACACGTTGCATTTCCATACGCCCTTCTGCACCAACAAACAGAATTTCCGTATCGGGATGCTGTTCCTTGATTGCATTGGCTATGGATACTGCTGGAAAGATGTGACCTCCCGTACCTCCTCCGCTGATTATAATCCTCAAATTATCTTTCATAATTTTATATTTTCCTGCAAAGTTAGGAATAAACTTGTAAAAATAATTATTCTGTTTCTATTTTATTTAGCTGCAAAATTACAGGGATAAGAAGCTCTATTCTTTTTTAGATTTCTCCATTTTGCTCTTTATTCTGCGATTCATTTAATGTTTGTTCTTTTGCAAGATTAGCTGCATTTTGCAGCAATGTAACTGCAGCTTCTTGTATTTGTTTTTGCTTTTCTGCTTCTTCCTGCTCTTGTTGTTTCTTCAATTCATTTACGTGACGGCTGATGCTTAATATGATGCCGATGTATGCACAGTTGACCAGCGTGGTGCGGATCATTTCCGCGTCCCAGTCCGGGGCGCAGCGGTCGAAAAACGAAATGACGTCACTGCGTTCAATCATCGGCAGGCACCTCCTTTGGGTAGCGCTCGGGGATGAGACGTGCCTTCATGAGCGCGAACACGATGCTCGGAATGAACACGAGCTGGATGACGGTGCCCGGCCAGCTCTTGACGACGGAGCCCGCGACCCCATGCGGTCGGCACTGTAAGCGCAAGGATATGATCGAGGCGGGAAACCACTGGGACGAAAGTCCGTCATTGCGAGAAAATCGTGAGAAGACAGATCATAAACGCAGAGAGTATCTCATGGCGCAAGTCAGTAGAATTGTGTAGTTAGGACTCAAAGGCAGCGGGCGCTCTCTCCGTGGTGCTGATATGGCAGAAGTGTACGCTGATGACCCGGTATGGGTTTATCAGCGCTTTTTTTGTCATGAATCATTAAGGAGGTGTGCCCATGGGTAAAGTAGCAGGTGCGCAAAATTTTGACGGAGCGAATTGGTACGAGCAGCACGTTGCCAAAAGAACACGGGATGCATTGGCTGAGCAGGACCGCGCTTTTGCGGAAAAACACGCAGGCGACAGCCTGGATCAGCTGGCGGCCTATCTCCGGCGCTGCGCCGGACATTGGGGAAAGTCCCCTGCCCCCATCGAGATCGTCGGTGGCAGTTACATCGCAGAGCGCTTTGGCGATTGGAAAGATGCGCTGAGAGCCGCCCATTTGAATCCTATATACAAAAAACCCCGCAATAGAGATTGCGGGCGCTATCAAAACGAAAAGAATATCCAAATTCAGCTGCATCGGAGCGAGCGTGACGCTAAACGGGCAGCACGGGTTGAGCGAGTCAAGCAACGCCAAAGCAAATGCGCTGTTCACGAAGCCACAGAGGAAACCTTCGTTGCAACAGATGTAATGCTTGAGTAAGGTTTGCCAAGTCGATGGCGGAGATCCGCCAGCTTTCCATATGGGCAGAAGGGGCTTAGCCAGCCCCTTCCGCCCAATCCTCTTAACGAAAGCACCTTTCGCCTTGGATAGATCGGAACGCGACACCAATTATAATAGGGTGTCGCGCCCCTATATAACCTTGTTATTTTCTTATTGGATGCGAAAATGTGCTCGCAGCTAAGGTAATAATGCCGGCAGGCCTTATTATAAAAAAATTTCTGAGAGGAGATTGGAAATGCAAAAGACAGCGAAAAAGTTCCTTTCAATGCTGCTTGCGCTCATGATGGTTCTGTCCATCCTTCCCACGGCAGTCTTTGCAACGGAACAAGGCACAGTAGCTGCGCCGCTGGATAGTATTGTTCCCTATGGTGCGAATGACCAAACCACAGGAACGGCAACTATCAGTGTGCAGAACCCTGTGACCTTTACCGGCTACTCTGCTTTCGAGAATGTGCCCTATTATTTGGTCACCGTTCCCACAGGCACGACCTATGTAAAGGCCACATACAAAGACGCTGCCATACTGACCAATGCCACAAGCGGTGTTGCATCCGGCTACTACGCCGATGTGCCGCAGTGGACTGGCGGCGGTGTAGAAATGGCCTATACGGAGAGCGGTGGGGATATCACAATTACAATTCCCTTGAACTACTCCCGTACCGCCGAGGATGGGACTACGGTCCAAAAGAGCTTTGTGCTGGGTGCAGATGGTAGCGGAACTGCCTATGCGCCGGAGTATGACGGCAGCGCCAGCTATGCGCCTGTCCATTTCCTCGCCTTCACCTATGAAGGCAAGTCGGCACCTACGGTCGCTCCCGGTGCAATTGCCACAGCTAATGTAACACTCGGTAATGCCTGGACGCTGGATGTGGCTGAAATGTTTACGGATGCCGATGGCGATGCGCTGACCTATACGGCAACCGTCAACGGCGCTACGCAAACGCTGAACGGCTCTACCTTGAGCTATACCCCTACTGCGGCTGGTGAGTATACGATCGTGCTTACCGCTACCGACGACAGCGGCACGGCCACCCACACCATTGTTCTGACCGCTGCGGAGGGCACACAGGTCCCGCGGCTGAAGAGCGGCGTCCCGGTCACCGCAAGTGCAACCGTTTCGGTAGGATACGCCTATAACCTGTCCGATCTGCAGGCTGGCAACATCTTCGAGAATCCGGACGGTTCTTCCTTGAGCTACACCGACTACTATTATTATAGAACAGCCGGGACTGGCGAAAGGAAGGGGCCTTACTACTTCTCCACGGCTCTGTTCGGTGCTACCACGATCCAAATCACGGAGAACACCGCCGATACATATGTCTATGAGTTCCATGCCATGAACTCTGCCGGTCTGTCCACGGACACCTGGACGCTGACACTGACCGTAAGTGACTCGATCGAGCAGCACTATACTTTCCATGTTGGTCAGGATATGAACTATTCCACCAATGGCAGCCAGTATCCGCTGATCAAGCTCTACAAGACGGCTGGTCTTGACGATAAGGGCGCTGACTACCTGGCTTCCTATGAAGTTGATGGCAAGACCCAGTACATCTATGAGGACCATGACCAGTCCATCGCCGTGGTTAACGGCAAATACATGATCACTGTCAAGGGGCAGGATTATGAGCTGAAAGGTTACAGCCCTCTGACCTTTAAGGCCAGTGATTTTACCACGGCTGACCCCAATTCCACCGGCACGCTGGCAGATAACTACAACAATTTCTATGCCAGCCTGGCCGCCGGCAGATATTCCTTCCGCGCCTATGGCTACAAAGCTTCGGAAACCAGCGCAAATGTTTACCTGGGCGGCCACAGCTTGACCCTGCCCACTGAGACCAATGTGGACGGCGGCACCGGCGGCGGCACGGATATTTATCTGCGCCTGCACTCCATCTATACCACGAGCAAAAAGAACAGCAGCGACTATTTTACTGCTGATGACTATACGGCTCGTGTGGTCATGCCCATCATGGGTGGTGATGTGCAGCACGGAACGCCCTATACTCCCACCGGCAGTAACTACACCTACTATCCCTTCATGATGTACGCTGCCGGCAACGCGGCTCTTTGGAACGCCTATGTGGATCCTATCAATGAGGCCGCTGACAGCTTCATCTTCACGCAGTCTATCAATAATACGACTGCTGCGGGGTACTCGGTAGTTACCAAGAATCTGTCGCTCTCCCAGGCGATAACGATGACGGTGACAGTCCCCATTTATGCGGACTTCCATCTATATTTCCAGTTCAACAACTTTAATACGCAAGAGATCACCCCGGCGACCGGGAACGCGATCGCTGACAAAGATGCTGGAACTGTCGGCACAAGAGAATTGACCTACAAGATCAGCAAGAGCAACTCCAACTACACCTGGCGTTTGGAGGACAATCGCTCTGGTGTAACGAACTATGTCACCAAGGCCGGTTGGCTCAAGAGCAATTCTGCCAACTTCTCCAAGACCTTCACTTTCAACAGTGGAGATTGCACGGATCAGTACTATCACGGGTTTGGCAACCTTGGCACCATTACCAAGACCCGTGACGAGGCGGAGATCCAGGCGTATTTGGCTCCCACCGGCTATAAGTACACGGAAAAGGATTCTGAGCGTATCCGCGCCTACCGTCTGTGGCAGATCATTGACAGCGATGCCATGAACATCATGATCGAGCCCGAGTTCAAGGTCAAAGTGCTGAGCGGCGACGAAAACGCTGTCACAGCAGTGACCGGCGGCAACGCCAAGGGCAACTGGCTGGATGTCACACCCAATGGCACAACGATCGTTGCCGTGAACTATAAGGCACTGGATGTCTACACGACCGCTGACGAGCACGGCACCCACGGCGGCCTCTACCCGGCCACCAATCCCGAGCGCACCAGCGTGTTCGTGCTTACCAACGACAAGGATGAACACGGCAACGCGAAAGCCAATATCGCCTATAATTCCAATGGTCTGACATCTTCCCGTCCGTCGGCCTGGGATTATAACTACGACAACTGGTTCTATCTGAGTAACGACACCGCTCCCACTCTGGACTTCTCGGTGTCCAGCAGCGGCACAACGACGGTCCAGTACGCCATCGTCACCACCGATGCAAGTGACCTGGATACCCATCTTTCTGGCTGGACCACCTTGACGGCGGACTCCAGCGGCAAGTATCACGCAAGCCTCCTGGGCTTCCGCGAAGCTGGGCTGGCTGGCGGTACTGTGATCATCAAGATGCATGATAGCACCGGCACTTCCTACAGTCTGGCTCGTGTGGCCGAAGTGACCGCCACGGTCACCAACGCCTCCAATCCCCAGGAGACGGAGATCATGCCCGGCGATAAGGTGTCTCTCACCTTCGAGGGCAGCTACCGTGGCATCTACAAGTACAGTGGTATCTTCAACCCCACTACCTACAACCTGTTCTATTCCATCGGCGATACGGCCTATAAGACCAATGTCGCCCAGTATCAGCAGATGGATCAGGCCAAGCTGGAGCTGACAATCCCGACGAATGTGGACTTTGGCTCCGGCAGCACCGCCAATGTTCAGCTCACCAACGGTTATACCTACGGCTCCATGTACTCGGCGGCGAACCCGTTTGCCACCCTGTATAACATGTCGAATACCGGCGTGGGCACGAACTTCAATGCGGTCACGGTGAACTTCTGCTTGAACCGTTTCCCCAATGTGAATGTGGAGGTCACTCCGCGCTATAACTTCAAGCTGAAGCTGAATATTACCAATCCCACCACCGCCACGCCCACTGTGACGCTGACGGATGCCGCAGGCAATGTTCATACCGCCAACAGCAACGGCGAGTATGAGAACCTGCCTTACGGCACTTACACCTATGCGGTGCTCTGCGCCGGCTGCGACTATGTCTACGGCAGCTTCTACCTGGGCAGTGCAGACAAGGCCAATGTGTCCGGCGGTGTGCTGACCAAGACCATTCCGCTGACGGCCTCTGCTGCCGGCGCATGGGACGGCACCACCAAGACGCAGCCCACTCTGGCCGACGGCGTGTATCAGATTGGTACCGCAGCAGAGCTGGCTTGGTTTGCGGCGCAAGTCAACGGCGGGAGCTATGCCATCAACGGTGCGCTGACGGGTGATATTGACCTGGCCGGCTATAACTGGACGCCCATCGGCGGAACTACCGCCAGCACGGCCTTCAAGGGCAGCTTTAACGGTAATAATCATACCGTGAAGAACATGGGCATCTACTATAGTGGCACCACTACCTCGGCTCCGTATAAGGGACTGTTCGGCTATGTGAACGGCACCAGCAGTAGCTACGCCACCATTCAGAACCTGAAGGTGACCGGCAAGATGTACCTGACCTCCACGGGCAGCGTTGCCAACGCCTATTCCGGCGGCGTGGTGGCCTACGCCAACTATACCAACATCTCCGGCGTTGTCTCCGATGTTGACATCACCGTTACCCGTGTGAATGGCAACTGGAGCAGCGTGGGCGGCGTTGCAGGCCGTCTGGTGAATTCCAACGCCACCAACTGCGGCAACGAAGGCACCATCCATGCCTATCAGTATGTGGGCGGCATCACCGGCTACGCTACCGGTACCATTACCGGCTGCTACAACGGCGGAGCGATCACCGGCAACGGCTATGTGGCCGGCATTGTGGGTCAGACCACCAAGGGCGTCACCGCTTGCTACAACACCGGCAGCATCACCGGTGCCGGCAACTATGTGGCGGGTATCGTGGCCTTTGCCTCCGGCGCGTCTGCCTCCGTCAAGAACTGCTACAACCGGGCCTATGTGGAGAGCACCGGCAGCAATGTGGGCGCAGTGGTCGGCATGACCAACAACGCCTCCGCAGCGATGTCCAACCTGTATTATCTGGACTTCACCTGTGCCCAGGGCATTGGCAGTGCCAAGAGCACCTCTCAGACGGCCACTGCTAAGACCAGAGCAGAAATGACAAAGAGCAGTTTTGTCAGGGCAATGAATACCGGCTTGACTACTGCCGCATTTGTTTCCAGTCGATATAGTCCTGCCCTAAGTTGGCAGACGAATCTGAAGGGGTTGAAAACGCCAAAGGTTGGCAATGTCGATATGGATCCTTTCGGATATGTGGACAGCAAAGATGTAGAACTGCTACGGAAATATTTGGCGAACACAATTACACTGAACGATGACCAACTGGTGCAGGCAAATGTGAATGGCGACACTGTAGTAAATCAGGCGGATCTTGATCTCTTGGAGCAGTATGTTGCAGGCACAATTACCGTATTTCCTGTTGGCTGATGAGAGGTTAATCTATGAAAAGAATACTGGCATTATTTATGGCAGTGGTTCTTGTAATAGGGCTTCTCCCCTCCGCCGCTTTTGCGGCGGAGGGCGACAGCCCTATTGTTGTATCCACAGCCGACAAGACAAATGTGAAACCTGGAGAAAAACTCACTATAACATATACACTTGCGCATGATTTGGATTACATGACAGCGCTTGATATTGTTCTAAGGTATGATGCTACTCTCTTTCAATTCGTAAGTACGGATATAGATGGTAGCGTTTGGTTTGATAACCCCACTCAAAATGGCGCATATGGAGCCGACAGTCAAGCCCTTGTTAGAATAAGACAGTACAATGATGACAATGAAGAAACTATTGTTGCGGGTAAAATCTGTTCCGTTACCTTTGCTGCTTTAGATAATATTAGTGGTGCCCAAACGGCATTTTTTTTCAACGGTACGACAGGAATATCGCGTTCAAGCATTGAGGTGGATGAAGAAACACTTTATGTCAAAGATGGTGCGTTTAACCATGGCGAGAGCGACCCGATTAAGGTGACTATTACACCTGATGGGGCTGGCCCTATCCCCACAGCTACCGGCTATACTGTTTCCATGGGTGCTGACCAGCAGGTTGCTGCGGGCCAGCAAGTGCGTATCCCTGTGACCGTCGCCTCCGGGGAAAAGGGCATCACCGGCTTCAACGCCTATGACATGACCTTTACCTACGACCCGACGGCACTGACCTTGAACACCAAGACCGGTGACGCCGCCAACCTGACGGTGGAGGACAACAACGGTACCGTTCGGGTCCGCCGCTACGGCGATGCCGTGTCCTTGGGCGAGGCACTGGCTCTGGACTTCACCGCCAAGGCGACTGCCACCTCCACCGTGAAGCTGACCAACGCCAAATTTGATCTGGATGCCAACTCCATCAACTTCGACGCCCCGGATGCCGCCATTTCCGACGCCGACACCGTGGTCAACGCCAATAACTTCACCGTGACCCTGCCGGATGCGTTCACCTCTGACGAGACCCGCCTGGTCCCCAACGGCGGCAGCTTCACCTTCAAACCTGTGGACAGCCACTATACCTACACCTTCACCGTGAAGATGGGCGATAGCGTCACCGAGGGCTTGACCTTCGGCGCAAATGACACCTACACCATCGAGAATATCTCCGGCAATGTGGAGGTCACCTGCACCGGCAAGACCCCCAAGCAGTACGATGTGAAATACAAGATTGACGAAGATGTGGAGCAGGATGTGACCAAGGGCCCGGAGACAGTCACCTATCTGAATGACTACTCCTTCGTCGTCACCCCGAGGGCCGGCTACTCCTACCGTGTAATTTACAGTGTAGACAACGGGGATCCCTTTGTCCATACAGTCATAGCGGTCCCCACTGCCAATGACGATGGCACCCTCACCTACACGATCCCTGGAAAAGAAATCGTTGGAGGTGTGAAAATATGGATCTCCGCCAACACAGAATCTGGTATTCCGGTCGTGTTCACCGGCAACGGCGTTGAGGACGCAGCCTCCGGGAATGCAAGCTCTATGGGCAAGAATATGCCCTACTACTTCACGCTGAACCAGCGCGAGAGCTGCGACTACACCGTCACGGCTTACTATCAGCCCCTCGCCACTCCCACAGCTTCTAAGAGGCCCGCCACCGTGCGCAGCCTCGGCAATGGGAAATATGTGGTCGAGGCCGTGAATTATAACGACTATCTGTATGGATACGCCCACAGCTGGAACCTGGTCGTGAAGGTGGAAAAGGTCTCCCACAGCGCGGAGGAAGTGACCGTGTCCAAATATCTGGAGCTGAACGACAAGACCATGATGCTGGTCACGGTCAAGGGCACCCCCGAGGGCGGCAGTGCCTTCACCTATGACGGCAACACCATGTATAAGGTCGAGGGCTACGGCACGGACCGGTATGCATGGCTGGTGATCGTGGACAAGGGTCAAACTCTGACCCAGGAGGAGGCCGCCGCCAAGGTCGCCATCTCTGCCGCAGACAATGTGGTCACCATCACCCTGGGCTTCGATGTGAACATGACCGGGAAGGTGGATGTTAACGATGCGCAGCTGGTCTACGATATGTATAACGGCACATACAGTGACTTCACCAAGGTTTCCGTGGAGAAGTTCCTGCGGGCCGATGTAAACGCCACTAAGGTGGTGGATCACACCGACGCTGTGGCCATCGTGAATCAGTTTAAGTAAGGTCCTGCCAGCCTCCCTTCCCCGGCGGGAGGGGAAGCTATCCCCCGTTGGGGGCTTCGCACCGGCCAGGCCGGGCAAAAAACGGCCCAACCGGTCGGAGAGAGAAGGAGATCAGCATGAGAAAACGCATTTTTACACTATTGGCAGCCCTGTGTCTGCTGCTGTGTCTGCTGCCCACCGCAGCCTTTGCCTCGCAGACAGGCAGCAAAACAGACGAGAGCCGCAGCTACAATTTTGACCTGTCCGTAGGCGGTACATCTGAGGTGCGGACCACCACTGGCGAGACCATCACCGTGACCCTGGTGCTCAAGCGCACCGACGCCCAGGAAAGCGCCGATATGTACGGTATGCAGACGGAAATCGAGTACGACGACACCTTCCTCCAGCTGGTGGACGGCAGCGTCATGACCGCCCCCGGCATCCGCTGGAGCGATTTAGGCCGCCGCACCGGCGGGCGGGCCTTCTATCTGAACTTCGTATCCTTTAAGGGCGGCGAGGCTTGGGAGCCGGAGGTGGTAGTCGGCAGCTTTCAGATGAAGGTCATCGGCACGAAGGGTGTGTCGCAGCTTATCCCCACCAACACCCTGGTTTCCACCCAGGACGGCATGGCCGGATACACCGTGAAGGATAATAGCGTGTCCGTCATCGTCACCACGGACTGCACCGTTACCTTTGAAAGCAACGGCGGCACGGAGGTCCCCTCCCAGACCGTCCAGTACGGTGAAAAGGTGAAAAAGCCCGAGGACCCCATCCGGGAGGGCTACCACCTGGAGGGGTGGTACAGAGACCTGGACCGCACCCAAAAGTGGGACTTCCACAAGGACACCGTTAAGGGCAACATGACCCTCTACGCCAACTGGGCCGAGGGTGCCGCCGCAGGAAGCGTCACCTGGTGGATCATCGGTGGCGTGGGCCTGCTGGCCCTGCTGCTGATTCTGCTGGCTCTGCTGGGCAAGAAGAAGGTTCGCTTTGAGACCAGCGGCGGCACAGAGCTGGAGGCCGTTTCCGTGAAGCGGGGCAGCGTCATTGGCGAAGTCATGACGCCCACGAAGCCCGGCGCAGTGTTCGGCGGCTGGTATGCAGATCAGGCGCTCACCAAGCCCTGGGATACACAGAAAGACCCGGTGCGCAGCAACATGACGCTCTACGCACGCTGGATGTAATCTACGCATAGATGAGGTAAACAAATATGAGAAAACGCATACTATCTCTGCTGCTGGCACTGACTTTGTGGACAGTCGTCAGTATGATTTTGCAGCTGGTCATCGCCTTTCTGCTGGCGAACCTTCTGAATATCGAAAAGCTCCGGCTGCGCAAGCTCTACAAAACGGTGCTGATGTTTCCATGGGCCATGCCCGGATATGTGGGGATTCTGCTCTGGAAAACCGGAATGTTCAACACCCAGTTCGGCCTGCTGAATCAATGGATGGACAAGCTGGGGCTGACGGCGGTCAAGTGGCTTTCTTCCGACGTATCGGCCTTTCTGAGCTGCACGGTGGTCAATCTGTGGCTGGCGCTGCCATTCATGATCATGATTATGGACGGGGCATTGCAGAGCATCGACAGAAGCTACTACGAAAGCGCCATTCTGGACGGCGCGGGCGCTTTTGCCCGGGCGAAGTACATCACCATCCCCGCCATGCGCCCCATCATTGCACCGGCTGTGATTATCACGGTGTTTACGACCTTCAAGCAGTTCGACGTTGTCTACCTGCTGACGCAGCAGGCCGGCGCGAAAACCGGCTCCGGGTTCCACACCATCCTGACATACGCCTACGAAAACGCATTTATCACCAACAATTACGGCTATTCTTCGGCCATTTCCATGATTATTTTTGCACTTCTGCTCCTGTTCTCCGCAAAATTCCAGCTGAAGGAGGATGCCTGATGACGAAACGCAGATGGCGGGAGGGCGTTGGGCTGACGGCGCTGAATGCCTTTTTCATTGCGCTGTGCTTTCTGACGTTGATCCCCATTCTCTATGCCCTGAGCGTCTCCTTTAACGGGTCGAACAGTCTGCTCAGCTCCGATTTTTCGTTTATTCCCAGAAATTTCACCCTGAAAAACTACCGGGAAGTCCTCTTTGGGGAGAACATCACCCTCTGGTTCCGGAATACCATTTTTCTGGCAGTTGTGACCGTTTTCCTGTCCCTGCTGGTGGCAGTCCCGGCGGCCTACTGTTTCTCCCGCCGCCGCTTTCCGGGCAGAAAAGCCATACTTCGGTGCCTGGTTCTGCTGAATTCTTTCCCGGCGATTCTGTCCATGTTCGCGATTTACCGTCTGCTGCGGCCGATGGGGCTGGTCAATACCCGGCTGGGACTGATCCTTGTTTATACGGGAACCATGGCGGTGTTCAGCCTGTGGAACACCAAGGGCTACTTCGACACCATCCCCACGGAAATTGAGGAGGCCGCCAGAATCGACGGTGCTTCCGACGGGCAGATCGTCCTGAAAATCGTCATGCCTCTGGCAAAGCCAAGCATCATCACCACCGCACTGCAGGTGCTGATCTATGTGTGGAATGAATACATCTATGCGACGACCTTCCTGACCGGGGAAAGCAAGTACACGCTGGCTGCCGGACTGAATGCTTTGCAGGCGACGGAGATGACCGGCTCATGGCCGGTATTCGCGGCGGCGGCCATTACCGTATCCCTTCCTGTACTTGTGATCTTCTTCCTGTGCCAGAAATACATGACCTCCGGACTGACGGCTGGAGGTGTCAAGGGATGAAGCTGGACGCTGTTTTGCACATTCCCATGTCGGAATACTGCTGCGGGCTGGATGAGCGCCATATCGTTTACCGCCTGCGCTGCGCCAGAGGCGACTTGCAGAGGGTGACGCTTTTCTACGCCGACACCGCGTGCCGGGTCAATCCGATCCTGTTTACTTC